>Ga0068860_100004597_pt1 | contig 14091 bp, 7 predicted proteins | sample KBSSwiS32_FD_66597 | JGI IMG/M metagenome (GOLD analysis project Ga0068860, IMG submission 66597) | Switchgrass rhizosphere microbial communities from Kellogg Biological Station, Michigan, USA - KBS Switchgrass S3-2 | ecosystem: Host-associated > Plants > Roots > Rhizosphere > Soil ... | reverse complement strand
GCGACGATCCAGTCCTCGTGGCGCGACGGCGAATGGCACTGGGGCGGCCGGGACGGGTCCAATTCGATCTCGGATGCCGAGCAGCTGCTGTGCATCCTGCTACCGGCGACGCAGGTTCCGGCGTTCGGCCTGGACCGTCCGAACGTCACCGCGGACAGCATGCTCGAGGCACTGTCCCCGCTGGGCAACGAGAAGACCATCCCGCTGAACCTGATTCGCATCGCCGCCGACTACTTCGATCGCTACTCCGAGGACGGTCGTCCGGTCTTCGCCGGCGGCAGCTACTTCGGTCTCGATCCGGCGAGCGTGGCCGACACCGACGACCCCAAGCTCAGCGAGCAGCAGCGTGATCGCGACATCGTGGACTCCTTCGCGATCTCGGTGACGCTGTCGCTGGCGACCATCGGTTTCGTCCGGATCTTCCGGCAGGCCGTCCGCCGGCAGGACACCCGTAGGGAACTGCGCCGACTGGAGCGGATGGCCAGCGCCCGGCTCACCGCGGCGATGGTCGGCCTGCTCCGCAGCTTCTCGACGCACGTGTTCGATTCGAACAGCTCGGCCGGGCAGTTCCTGATCAGCACGATGAACAAGAACGGCCTGCCGCCCCGGCAGGCCGTGTCCCAGCTCCGCACCGCGCTCGCGGAAACGATCGCGTCGTTCGGCGAGGTGCTGATCGGGTCGGGTCAGACAGACAACCTGGACGGCGACAACCTCCTCTTCGAATGTGGCTGGTCCTGGGGCGTCGTCTCCGGTGCGCCGGTGGTCGAGCTCGCCCAGGCCGACTCGCCGCCCGGCGCCGACCCGGCGCCGGAAAAGCCGGGCGAGGACCCGGCGTCGATCGACGCCGTCGACTACATCGGCCGGCAGCCGGAGGGCGTTGCCGAGAACAAGCCGTATCTGTACTTCACCGTGGTCGCGGTCGACGCCATCGAAGACCTCTTCTCCGAGCGGACGCGGGTGCTGGGCCTGCTCAACGAGGAGCAGCAGCGGCTCGCCCGTGCGCTGCAGCTGCGCTGGGACCTCACGCTGTCGTACTGGTCGACCGTGGCGACGTTCGCCGACGGCCGGGTGTGGCCGCTGGAGGACCCGCCGTGGCAGACCACTGACGGCCAGCGCAGCGACTACTACACCCTGCTGGTCACCTCGATCGTGGTGAAGGACCTGGTCCGCCGGCGTGGTGCCGATGCTCAGCTGGCGCGGATCGGCGCGGTGCTCAGCGATCTGGCCAACGAGGGCCGGGTCACCCGCAAGTTCCAGCCCGGCGACTCGGGGTCGTCCCTGCACGCGCCCGGCCTCGTGGTCGGCCTGGTGGAGGACGAGAACTACTCCAAGGAGGAGTTCCGGGCCGCCTGGTTCGTCAGCGAGTTCGCCTCCCTGCTGCTGCACCGCAGCGTGGCCATCGCCGGCCTGCTGAACGACGTGGAGGAACGCGCCCAGCTGCTGCGCCTCGCCGACCGCATCTGGGACCACCTGAGCCTGCGCCGGCTGGGCAACGGCTCGGCGGGCCGGCTCTGGGACCAACCGGCCAATGTGTTCTCCGACGCGCCGCCGTTCGAAATGCCGTCGTGGTATTACACCGAACGGGTGGTCCAAGGTCTTGTCAGCACCGCTAATCTGCTCACCCGGGAGCCGATCGTCAACGAGCGGGTGGTCGAACGCAGTTCCGACCTGCTCTACGAGGCCGAGCACCTGTACGACATGGAACGCATGCGCGGTTCCGCGGAAACCAGCCCGAGGGTGGAGAACGTCTTGACCGAAATTCGCATCATGCTCGAGCGGGCGCGGGCGACGATCCGCACCCGGCCGGGCGCCGCCGGTGCCCTGATCAACGCGGCGATGCTGGCTCTCGACGAGCTCGACGCGGTCCGCAGCAACGACAGTACGGCACTCTGATGCTGGTCTTCGCGGCTTCCGACAAGGGCGGCACCGGGCGGTCGGTGACCAGCAGCAACCTGCTGTACCGCAGCGCGCTGCAGGGCAACGACGTCTGCTACGTCGACTTCGACTTCGGCTCGCCCACGGCCGGGGCCATCTTCGGCATCGAGGGCGCGGAGAACGGCACGATGTCGGGCCGCGGCACCCACCGATTCCTGCGGGCCGAGGCGTCGCAGGCGGAGCGCATCGACGTCTGGTCGGAAACCGACCGGCCGACCGTCCGGCAGCGCCCGGCCGGCGCGGGCCGGCTGGTCCTGCTCCCCGGCGACAAGGGCGGCGCCGACTTCACCCGCAACGCCCAGCCCAACCTGCGCCGGTGCATCGACCTGTTCCTGACGCTCAACGCCGAGTTCAGCCTCTGCATCGTGGACCTGAGCGCCGGTCGCAACCTGGCCGTGGAACTGGCGCTGCGGGCGACCGCCGCGCCCGAACTGCGGGGCGTCCAGAGCCGTTGGCTGGTGTTCCATCGGTGGACCCGGCAGCACGTGATCGCCGCGGGCGGCTTGGTCTACGGCCGGAGCACCGGGCTGATCGACCTGGCCGAGAAGTACCACCACGACGTCGACGACTTCACCGACCGGCTCCGTTTCGTCCGGACCGCCATCATCGACCTGACATCTCCCTCGCAACGCGGACTCACCGCACCGCAAAGCATTTGGCTCGGCAAATGCGACGACAAGCTCCGAGAGCTGGCGGACAAGCACCGAGTCGGTAAAGATTTGCTGTTGGGGACTGTGCCTTTGGATCCTATGCTGCAATGGCAGGAACAGCTCATCACCGATGACGACATCGCTCAGGGAATCGCCAACCGGGAAACCCGCGATGCCTTCGACTCGCTCGCCAAGCGCATCACCGACGATACGGCCTGGGAGACTCTATGACGGCGGTTGAGGGAGTCACCACGTACCGGGAAGATGCCGGCGCGCCCACCACGGAGTCGGTCGGCCTGTCCCACGTCTCGCTGGAGCTGGGTCACCTCTACATGGAGGACTTCGGGCGGGGCGTGCACTACCTCACCCGGTACTTCGAGATGATCCGGCCGTGGGTCGACGCCGCGAAGCGTTCGATCGGGCGGCAGGTGGCGAACCCGCGCATCAGCACGTGTTTCCTGGTGGACGACTATTTCAGTCAGCTCGAGTCGCCGGAGAAGATCATCCGGATGATCAGCGAGGCGGCCGAGAACAGCGAGCTCGAGATCGACTATCTGGCTCGGGAGTCGGGGTGCGCCCAGGCCAACGGGGTCGATCTGGCCGAGTTGCTGATGAGTTATCTGGTGCCGGAGCCGCTGCCGAACAGCAACGGCAGCGTGGCGCCGATGGAACAGTGGGGCTGGCTGGCCAACGGTGAGCGCACCCCGGACTTCCACGGCAGCCGTCCGCCGGCGAACGAGACCGGCTGGCTCTCCAATCGGGACCGTACGCCCGAGGTCGTCGGCGCGCTGGCGATGACCGACGCGAAGTGGCGGCCACCGTCGCAGAGCGCTCCCAACCGGCACGCCATCTTCATGGACGTCGAGCTCACCGACGGCAAGCAGTGGTCGTGCGCCTACCTGGCGGCGGTCTGGCAATGCCTGCGGCTCGGCCTGCTGCGCAACAACGGGCGGCACGTCGTGCACCCGGCACGGGTGCCCGATCCGGCCCCCGTGCTGTGGTCGGACCTTCCGGCGGTGCTCCAGCTCTCTGAGAGCCCCAAGCCGTTCTGCGCCTACCGGACCATGTCGATCCTGGGCTCGCGCTTCCTGGAGATCGAGGCCGCCACCCGGGTCATCCTCGGGCAGGTCGCCGCGCCGCCCGCGGTCGCCGAGCAACTGCGCAACAGGGCGGCCGCCGAGAAGCCGAAGCCGTACAAGCTGCCCGCAGAGGTGCTGGATCGGATCGACTACCTGTTCACCAGCGAGGACCCGGCCGACCTGATCGACGACTGAACCCGGGCGCTAGAGGGGGCGGAACCGCAGAAGGCGGTCGGCCGCCTCGCTGACCGACAGATCGTCGTCGTCGGCGCAGTGTGTCAGCGTCTCCTGGACTTCCGGGTGTTTGACGGCCGGGGCGAGCGCCTCGACCGCGGTTCGCCGGACAAGGGCGGATTTGTCGGTACCGGCCGCGGTGCTGACCGCGAGCCGTACGCCCGCGTCGGCGTCGGTCCACCGCTCCAGCGCCTCGACGACCGCCGCCCGCACCTCCGGGTCCGGCGCGGCGAGCCGGGCCATCAGCACGTCCCGCGCGCTGTCCGGGGCAAGGACGGCCACCGCGGTCGCCGCGACGCCGATCACCGCCGGGTCCGCGTCGTGGCGTAGCCGCTCGGTCAGCACGCCGAGCGCCTGGCCGTAGCCGGCCGCCGCGCCGAGGAGGGTGACCGCCGCGGAGCGGACCTGCGGGTTGTCGTCGGAGGCGGCGCGCTTCGCGATCACCTCCCACAGCTGGGCGATGCTGTCCACGTTTTCCACGGCAGCTGCCGCCGCCGCGGCGAAGACGTAGGCCACCGTGTCCCGGGCGGTCCTCTCCCGGAAGACCGCGGGCAGGTCGACCCCGCGCGGCCGGGTGTTCTTGAGCACGCCCAGCGCCGCGAGCCGGATCTGCGGATGCTGCTGGTCGTCGATCAGCCCGACGAGCTGCTCGCCGATCGTCTGGTCCAGGTCGCGCCCGTCGAGACCGGCGACCGCCTTGACCCGTACCTCGACCACCGGGTCACCGACCGCGATGGCGGCCAGCGCCGCGGTCGCCGCCACGCCGCGGTCGGCGGTCAGCGCCTGCACGGCGGCCAGCCGGACCGGCGGATCCGGATCGCGCACCGCCACCTCGGCGAACAACGCCCGGGCCTGATCGCCGGCCGGGCGATCGGCCAGCGCGGTCACCGCGGCGAGCCGCACCGACTGGCTGCGATCCTGCACCGCCGCGTCGGCCAGGGCCCGGTTGACGTTCTGGCCGGTGCCGCAGACCTCGTGCACCATCCGCACCAGCGCGGCCCGCATCACCTCGTCGGCGTCCCGCCTCAGACGCGCGATCAGGGCCTCGCACACGCGGTCCACCGGCGCGTCGCGCCGCCCGGCGACGACCCGGGCCGCCTCCCGCACGACGGTCCGGTCCTCGTCCTGGGTGAGCCGGTCGATCATCTCGTTGTCGTACCCGTCCGCGCCGAGCAGCCGGACGGCGGCCCGCCGCACCCCGGCGGCCGGGTCGGTGGTGAGGCGGTGGAGCAGGACCTGCCGCACCCGCTCGGCGGTGCCGGGCCGCACCAGCAGCGCCTGGGCCGCGGCCTCGATCACCTCGGCGTCGCCGTCCATCCGGCAGGCGTCCAGCAGCGATTCCTCCACCTCGATCGGCAGGTTCCGGGGCCGGATCAGCGCCCGGACCGCGGCCCGGCGCACGGTGGCGTTGGGGTCCGCGCGTGGCCCGCCGAGCAGGGCCGCCTCGACCTCGGCGTCGTGCGGGAACGCCTCGACCATCACCTGCAGCGCGATCAGCCGCACCTCGGCCGACGGGTCGGCGGCGGCCCGCCGGATCAGGACGGCTCGCACCGTCTCATCCGGCCCGGGAATGGCTCCCAGGGCCTGCACCGCGGCCGACCGCACGGCGGCGCGCTCGTCGGTGCTCGCCAGCTCCACCAGGAGCTGCCGGGTGCCGGTGGTGTCGGGCGTGGGGTCACGGCGCGGCGCCTGGCGGACCACCTCGGCGAGGCCGGTGACGGCCGCGCACACCAGCCGGATGTTGCCGAGCGAGGTCACCGTGGCCGCGAACGCCTCCTCGACCCGGTCGGCCGGGTCGGCCAGCATCGCCGCCATCCGCGCCGCGTAGGTGGCGGTGGGGGCGGCCAGCAGTTTTCCGGCCTGGCGCCGATACCAGCTCAGATAACCGGCGCGGCCGGGCCACTGTGGGCCCACCGCGTCGATCGCGGGCAGGATCTCCTCCCCGATCAGCTCGGCGGCGGCCGGGTCGTGCACGTACGCGCAGTACTCGATCAGGCGCTGCGCATGCCGCAGAACCAGTCCCGCCACCCGCTCGCCGTCCGAGATCGGCCGCATCTCGGCGACGCACTGCACCGCGAGCGGGATGTTCCACGGCGGTTCGGCCGGAACCGCGGCGCCGCCCCCGGCCGGCGGCGGGAATCCCGGGTTCGCCCCGGTCACCAGCAGCTCGGCGATCTCGGCCGTCTGGTGGGTGGGCAGCCGGCCACCGATCAGCCGCAGCACCTCGTGCCAGGACGGGTCGGCCCAGTGCTCCTGGAAGATCTTCTTGATGTCCGCGAAGGTGTAGCGCTGGGTGTGCTGGAACTCCCGGACGATCGCCCACGCGCAGAAGAACTCGAGGAAGGTCCGGTGCACGAACCCCCACATGTGCGGGCCGTAGCTGGTCAGGATGAAATCCCGCTCGCGCAGCTGGCCGAGCAGCGCCGCGGCGGCGGTGTTGGCGGTCTTGGCGTCCAGCCGGTAGTGGCCGCCGAGGTAGTCGGCGAAGATCTGCTTCAGCCGCTCGGTGTGCAGGTAGTTGCCGGCCAGCCCGGACTGCCCGTTCTGCATCTCGAAGGCGACCCGGCGTAGCAGCTCACGCTTGTCGTCGGCGTCCACGAAGGCGGCGCTGTCCGCGCCGACGCTCGGCATCCGCACCGCGTCCCAGCGGTCGACCAGCAGCGTGGCGGCGTGGTCGTAGAGGCTCCACCGCTGGTGCGGCAGGATGCGGCGCTGCCCGACGATGGCGAGAATGCTCAGCAGCATCGGGTTGCCGGCCAGCTCGGAGAGCTCGCGGGACTGCCGGATCACCCGGGTGAGCATGTCCCGGCGCTGCGCGGCGGCGGCCGGACGGTCCGGCATGGCTTGCCGGAACCACCGGCCGAGGAAATCCGCGGTCTCGGCGTGGGTCAGTTCCTGCAGCGTGTAGTGCGCAGAGATGGCACCGGCCAGGGCGCGGCGCGGGTAATCCGGCCCACGCGACGTGACGATCACGCGGACCTTCGGGAACTCGGCGGCGAACGCGGCGATCCGTTCGGCCGTACTCGTCCGGAGGTTCCGGTCGAAGATCTCATCCAGCCCGTCGAAGATGGCGACGGCCGGATCGCCCAGCAGGAGGTGATTTTCCAGGCCGCGGGGCTCGGTGCGATAGCCGTCCGTGTCGGCCCGGTGGATCAGGTACTCGACGAAGCCCGGGCCGCCGCCGCCGAGGACGAAGGCCGCGTACGACCGCAGCTCGATCACGATCGGCAGCGGCCCGCCCAGCGCCGCGACGCGCTCGTCGGTGAGCTGCCCGGCGAGGGCGAGGGCCAGGAAGCGCACCACGATCGACTTGCCGGAACCGGGATCGCCGAGCAGCACGAAGGCCCGCTCACCGGGCGCGCACAACGCGTCCAGGACCGGCACGGCGGGCTTCTCGTAGTAGGCCGCGTACGTCTGGGTCAGCTCGGCGGGATCGACGTCCTCGGGGACGTCCTGCTCGGTCAGCGGCCCGGCCTCGCCGACCCGGCGCCACACCTCGCGCGGGAACTCGGCCGGCTGCACCTCGCGGACCAGCGGCTCGACGAAGACCTCGGCGAGCGGGATCCCGCCGTTCGCCGTGGGCTGCTGCTGGACCAGCGCGTCGAGATCGATCCGCCCGTAGTTCTGGGCCAGCCGGTCGAAATACTGCTGGCGGACGGCGACGCTCATCCGCGGGCCGATCGACTGCTCCGGCGTGGGCTCGGCGGCCTCCTCGGCGCTGCGGGAATTCTCCGCGACGTAGTTCGTCACCGCCGCGACGACCTGCAGGGCCAGCTGGTCGGCGCTGGTGAAGAACTTGCACAGATACGCCGCCGAGACGATCCGGCGCAGCTCGTCCACCTTGGCCGCCGCCGGGCCGCGGTCGACGTGCAGCACCGGCCAGAGCGCCTTGTCGTCCAGCAGGAAGATCAGGCAGTGCTTGTTGGACCTGACGGCGTGCTCGAACTCGAGATGGGTGATCGATTTGGTCTCGCCGAGGGGGATGTAGCCGTACCGCCAAGCGAAGATTCCGATGTAGATCTCGCACGCGTCGATGTCTTTGAGACAGCGCTCCAACGGGGCGCGGCCCTCGGCGACGTAGACCTCCATGGTCTTGAAGCCGAGTTCGAGCTGGCTCAATGCGTTCCGCACGGCCTGCCGGCACTCTTTCAGATCCTCGAGCGTGGCGGAGATGTACGCCTTCGTCAACGCTGCTCCCCTCGGTCGGGCGGCGTCTCAGCTCAGGGTACGAGGTGCATGCCCGAGGCGCTGGACCAATGAGACAACCTCATATGCGCAACCCCAGGAGACGCTGACCCCGCCACCCCCGTGCCCGTAGTTGTGGATCACCGAACGTCCCTCCACAGTGGTCGCCTCGAGCCTGATCCGGTCGCGCATCGGGCGGATGCCACGGCGCGACTCGAGCACCGACGCGCCGGCGATGGCGGGCTCCACCGCCGCGCAGCGGCGCAGTATGCCGTCCTCGGGACTCGCGCCGCCGGCCTCCGACCCGGGGCGTTCCTCGAAGGTGCTGCCGAGCACCAGGCGGGTCCCGTGCGGGATGAAATACGTCATCTCGGGGCCCTCGTCGAAGTCGGCGAAGAAGCGCTCGACGCCGGGGTTCTCCACCACCACGACCCGGCCCTCCACCGGGCGCAGCGACTCGTCGCCGGCCAGCTCGCGGGCGCCGTCGCCGGTGCAGTTGACGGTCACCGGCGCCATCCCGGCGATCTCCCGCAGGTCGGCGACGTGCCCCTGCTCGATCTTGACTTCCTTGCGCTCCAGCTCGCCGGCGAGGTGGCCCAGGTAGACCGGCATGTCGATCACGGCGGTGGTGTAGCGCCAGCCGCTGCGGTACCCGGCCGGCAGCTCGGCCGCGGAACACGGCCGGGCGCCGATGCGCTGCAGCCAGTCCGGCACCTCGGTCTCCCGCCGGGAGGCCTCCAGACCGTCCACCATGGCCACGCCGCAGGACGGGCCGGCGGCGAGGCGGCGAAGTTCCCGCAACGTCGCGTGGGCCCAGCCCCAGGACCGCTCGTGCCGGCTCACCCCGAAGGGGCCCCACATCGCGCCGGCCGCGCACGAACTGGTGTCCGGAGGCAGGTCACGGGCTACTACCCGAACCTCCAGGCCCGCTCGCGCCAGGCCCAATGCCGTCGTCAACCCCATGATCCCGGCCCCGATGACGACGGCATCGACGCTGATGTTGGTCACTCCCCGACACTAAATGGTGACTTGGAGAATTGGGATAGTCAAAATTTCGGGAGCCGCCGACCCCAGGTCCCACCGCCCGGACACCCCAGCGCATATCCTTCCGGCGCCACATCGTCGCGGATTCCGCCCGCTTGCCGTCCCGGGCGTCAGAACGTCACGATGAAGGGGAAAGGCCGGCACTCCGGCCCCGGAATCGCCGCACTGCGGCGGAGGTGACATGCTCGCCTTCGGCGAGGTCCAGACCGGACTTCTGCAGAACTCCCGCGCTGTGACCGGGTTACGCGCCGCCGAGGTGGTGAACCTGGTCAACGGCGAACAGGTGCGCCGCCTCGAGCGGCCGATCGCGTACGCGGTCTCGCCGGACCGGCCGGACGGCGTCGACTGCCGGCTCCCCACCGGCTCGGGCGCCCACGTCCGGGCGATCGGCACGCTGATCACGCACGCCGCGCTGGTCGGCGGCCACGTGCTGCAAGGATCGGCATACGGGTACGTCGAGCCGGGCACGGCCGACCGGCGTCTGCCCTGGCCGCACTACCTGACCCGGCCGGGCCGCCTGGAGTGGATCGGCAAGGCGCGGGCCGACGACATCGGCGCCGGGCTGCTCTCCGGCGCCCGGGACAGCGCGGTCCTCGATCTGCCGGCGATCACCGGGCGCATCCTCGACGAGGTGCAGCGATCGCCGCTGCTCGACCACAACCCGCCGCTGCGGGCCCCCCGCCTGCGGCTGCGCTGGACCGCCAAGATCGGCGGCGAGCGCCTGGCCGCCGTGTTCGCGGTGCGCTCGGAGGAACTGCGGACCTTCGAGATCTCGCTGCCCAGCACGGATGTCCGGCACCCCGGCCAGGACCTGCCCGCGGTCGTCGCGCTCTGCGAGGACCTCGCGCTGCACGACTGGCTGCTGACCACCCTGACCACGATCGTGGAGCGGGCGCTGACCGGCAACCGCCGCCGCCGGGAACGGGTCGGCGGGCTGCAGCCGGCCGTCGAGCACCTGCTGCACCTGTGGATGCCGGCCGCCCGGCTCGGGCCGGAGCTGCTGCCGGTGTGGAGCGATCTCGAGGCGCGCCCGGGCTTCACCCGGCAGTGGGAAACCCTGGTCCGGCGGGTCCGCGATCAGCTGGCGATGAGCACGCTGGCGCTGCTGGAGACCCGGGGCGACTGAGGCGACCGGCGGCGGGCGCCGTCGGGCCACACCACATGCACCGTACGGCCGAGCTCGCGCGCCAGGGCGACGGTCTCGCTGGTGCCGCCCCGACCGCCGCGTGCGTCACCGTCCCACACCGCCACCAGCACCTCGATGCGCTGCAGCATCTCGCGGTTGGCCGCCTCGTAGGCCGCCTCGGGCGCACCGGGCGCGGTGATCGGCGTGATCTCGGAGGCCAGGTCGAGCAGCTCGCGCAGTTCCGGGTCGGGGCCGGCCGGTTCCGGGCCCTCGGGCACCGGCAGGACGACCTCGAAGGTGCCGCGCACGGTCAGCACCGCGTTCACGAACAGGCGGTCGGCGCCGTCGGCCAGGCAGGAGACGCCGTGCACCGGCTGCCGGAAGGAGCGCAGGTAGCGGCAGAGCGCACGGTAGATCATGCCCCGGGAGCCGGGGTCGAGCCCGATGTGTCCAGTGATACCGATCCGCACGATCCGCACGCGTCTGCCCTCGCTGCTCGTCAGCCGGTCCGCTGCACCGCCCGGTTACTCGTATTTTCCGCCAGCCGCACGACTTGGAAACCCGCCTCGGCCAGAATATCCGGAATGTCGCGAACGGCGGCACGGCACTGGTCCCGCCCGTCGGCCGGCAGCCGCTCCCACTCCACCAGATAGGGGGACAGTTTCCGATCGTTGTCGCGGACCTGGCCCGGTCGCCATCCGTTCGCGGCGGCCGCCTTGGACCACCGCTCGCTCTCCAGGCGCGCCAGCAGTTCGATCTCGTCCTCGGTGAACTCGAAGTCCTCGTCGTACTCGCTGCGCGGCATGATCCCGCAGCCGACGAGATGCAGTTTCGGGCCGATGTCGGCGGCCTGCAGGCGGTTGGACTTCCGGTGCTCCTCGTCCAGGCGGGCCCAGCTCACCAGGGCCGGGGACGATGCCGGGCCGGTCGGGCGCCGCCGGACGGCCCGGGCCCACCGCTCGTGGATCAGGCGGGCCAGCCGCTCGGGCAGGTCCTCGGCGATCAGGGTCGGATCGCAGCCGGCCTCGACCTTGGAGAACAACTGGAGCCGGCCGTCGAGCTGGTCGAGCAGCGGCCGCGGGAGGTCGGAGCTGAACGCGTCGGCCAGCCCGGACAACTGGTCGACCGGCACCACCACCGGCCCCCGGGCCACCAGCCAGAGGCGATGGGTGGCGAGGGCGGTCTGCAGGCTCTGCTCCTCGTCGGCGTAGCAGAGGAACGCGCGGTCGTACCGGCGGCCGGTGGTGGCCATCGCGCCCAGGAACTCGTCGACGTCCGCCTCGTGCGCGGCCACCTCGACGCCGACGTCGAGGACCGGCTGGCGGCAGCGGAGGCCGGCCACGATGCCGACCGCCTCGGGCGCCACGAAGTCGATCTCGGCGCGGAGGCTTTCCTCGGGGCGGCGCAGCAGCCACTGCCGGGCGATCTCGACCAGCAGCGCCCGGGCGAACGGCGAGTCGCCGATCACCAGCAGCCGGGGCGCGCCGTCCGGGCCGAGGGCCAGCGGCTGCTGGCTGAGCAGCACCTGGACGGCCATCTGGTCGAGGTTGAAGAAATCGAGCCGGAAGTCGGCCGAGCCGGTCACGCCGAGCCGCCGGGCCTGCAGCGCCAGGGTGCGGGCCGGGTCGTGGATCTCGGAGTAGATCGCCGCGGTGCCCCGCGCGTCGGCGACCAGGCGTGCCGCCGTGGTCGCGATCCGGACGTTCAAGCCGCTGTCCTCGGTGCAGGCGTAGACCACGGCGGCCCGGCCGACCCCGGCGCCGCGCAGCACGTCGGGGTCGCTCGCCTCCCCGTTGACGCCGAGCAGGCCGCGGCGGCGCAACTCGAGCCGCCCGATCGGCTGCTGCCGCACCACGACCACCCGCGAACCCACTTCGTGCAATTTCTCGGCGAGCGTACGGGCGACCGACGTGTCACCGCAGACCACGACGTGGCCGGACGAGCGCCGGGCCTGGAACCGCCGCAGGTTGCTGGAGAGCAGCAGGCGTACGGCCTCGGTCAGGGCGTAGAGGGTCACCGCCGGCGCGACGAACCGGGCGATCTGCAGCGGCACCGGGAACCCGGTCTGGTTCTGCAACGGGTCGGACCCGAGCACGAAGAGCTGGAGGGTGTCATACAGCACGTTGAGCGGGCTGCGCAGGGTGGGCGCGGTGCGGGCCAGGTAGAGATCCAAGCCGATGTACCCGAGAAGCAGGGCGGAGAGCCCGGCCAAGATGAAGATCACCCGGGTTGCGGCCACCCCCCGCTGCCCCTGCGGCCGGCCGAGCAATGTCACCGACCGGGGGAGATTCGCCATCGTCACCCCCCACCCCGGAAATTGGGACGACGACCATGAGTGTGACACACGGTCGAGCAAAGGGCTACGAAGCGTGTTTCAGAGCGCACAACCCCCGGTCGAGGCGGGCAGCGGCGCCGGGACGCCGACCGTGGGCAGTCCCAGCGAGACGCCCTTGAGGCGCGGCACCCGGCCGGCCTCGTACGCGTCGCCCGCCCGGGTGCGGCGGTGGGACAGCGGGTCGCCGTCGGCGTTGAGGTGGTGCGGTGCCGCGTACGTGATCACCGTCTCGACGACGTCGCCGGGGCGTGGGGCGCGGTCGCCGATCAGCTCGCCGGTCGCGAAGTGGACCAGCCGGCCGTCCCGGGCGCGGCCGCTCAGCCGGCCGGTGCGCTCGTCCTTGCGCCCCTCGCCGACGGCCACCAGGACCTCGACCTTCTCCCCCACGAGCTTCTTGTTTTCCGCCCAGGTGATCGCCTCCAGCTCGGCGATCAGCCGGTTGTAGCGCTCCTGCACCACGGCCTTGGGGATCTGGTCGGGCATGGTCGCCGCGGGGGTGCCGGGGCGGATCGAGTACTGGAAGGTGAAGGCGCTCGAGAAGCGCGCCTGGCGTACGACCGCAAGGGTTTGCTCGAAGTCTTCCTCGGTCTCGCCGGGGAAGCCGACGATGATGTCGGTGGTGATCGCCGCGTCGGGCATCGCGGCCCGCACCTTGTCGATGATCCCCAGGTATTTCTCCTGCCGGTAGCTGCGGCGCATCGCCTTGAGCACCCGGTCGGAGCCGGACTGCAGCGGCATGTGCAGCGAATGGCAGACATTCGGCGTCTCGGCCATCGCGGCGATCACGTCGTCGGTGAAGTCTTTCGGGTGCGGGCTGGTGAAGCGCACCCGCTCGAGACCCTCGACCTCGCCGGTCGCGCGCAGCAACTTGCCGAAGGCGAGCCGGTCACCGAACTCCACGCCGTAGGAATTCACGTTCTGCCCGAGCAGGGTCACCTCGAGGACACCCTCGGCGACCAGGGCCTCGACCTCGGCCAGGATCTCGCCGGGGCGGCGGTCCTTCTCCTTGCCGCGCAGCGCCGGGACGATGCAGAAGGTGCAGGTGTTGTTGCAGCCCACCGAGATCGACACCCAGCCGGCGTAGGTCGACTCGCGCTTGGTCGGCAGGGTCGACGGGAACACCTCGAGCGACTCGAGGATCTCGACCTCGGCCTCCTCGTTGTGCCGGGCGCGCTCGAGCAGCGCCGGCAGCGAGCCGATGTTGTGGGTGCCGAAGACCACGTCGACCCAGGGCGCCTTCTTGACGATGTCGCCGCGGTCCTTCTGCGCCAGGCAGCCGCCGACCGCGATCTGCATGCCGGGGTGCTTGAGCTTGGTGGGACGCAGGTGACCCAGGTTGCCGTAGAGGCGGTTGTCGGCATTTTCCCGGACCGCGCACGTGTTGAAGACCACGACGTCGGCCGCGTTCGGATCGGCGGCACGCACGTAGCCCGCATCTTCCATCAGGCCGGAGATGCGCTCGCTGTCATGCACGTTCATCTGGCAGCCGTAGGTGCGCACGTC
>Ga0068860_100004591_pt1 | contig 14097 bp, 9 predicted proteins | sample KBSSwiS32_FD_66597 | JGI IMG/M metagenome (GOLD analysis project Ga0068860, IMG submission 66597) | Switchgrass rhizosphere microbial communities from Kellogg Biological Station, Michigan, USA - KBS Switchgrass S3-2 | ecosystem: Host-associated > Plants > Roots > Rhizosphere > Soil ... | reverse complement strand
CCTGCTCTCCTTCGGGCTGATCGTCGGGTCGGACGGCGACACCAACGAGTACCTCGCCCGCCTGCCCGAGTACCTGGCCGAGCTGAGCTACTTCTCGGTGACCTTCCTGGGCATCGTCTGCCCGTACCCGGAGACGCCGTTCTTCCGCCAGCTCCAGTCCGAGGGCCGCCTGCTCACCAACACCATCAGCCGCGACTACGACGGCTACACGCTCTGCCACCGCCCCAAGAAGCTGGACCCCTCGGAGGTCGTGGAGCACTTCGTCCGGCTCTGCAACACGCTGGGCAGCCTGCCGAACGTCGCCCGGCACTACTGGAGCAAGCTTGGGATGAGCTCCATGCCCAGGTACAAGACCGCCATCCTCTTCTCCGGACCAGAGATCCTCAGCATCAAGAGCCCGGTGGAGAACCCGGGGCGGAAGTACATCGCCGGACAGGATGCCCTGGAGGCGTGGGATGAACGGATGCTCCAGGAGCTCTCACTCCCCACCCAGCGGTTGACCTGGGACTTGAAACGCGAGGCGCTCCCATGATCGACCCTGAGCATGCGCTGGCCTCCTGGTTCATGTTGATCAGCTCGGCCGTCTTCCTCGTCGGGTACGCGCTGCCGCTGCTGTTCGTGCCCATGACCTGGGCCCGCTGGTTCCGCTGGGAGGTCCCGGAGAAGACCCACCTGGCGATCTACCTGGGCCGCTGCCTGGGCGCGGTGGCGCTGTCGATCATCGTGGTGGTGGTCCGCGGCGCCGGCGATCCCAGGGGCCACCGCGTCCTGTTCGACCTGATCGCGCTGGTGACCGGGCTGATGACCCTGGTGCACACCTGGGGCGCGATCCGGCGGATCCAGCCCTGGACCGAGCACGTGGAGATCGGCCTCTACGCGCTGGTGACCGGGCTGGCGCTCTGGATCGGATCGGGACTGTGAGCGCTGCGGACGAACGCGCCACGCTGGCGCTGATCGCCCCCTACGTCCCCTCCGCGCTGCTGCGGACGCTCGCGCGCGGGCAGGCCGGCCTGCAGCGGGTCGAACCGATGCGCGCGGCCACGCTGCTGCTCGACCTCGCCGGCTTCACCCCCATCGTCGTCTCACTGAGCGCCGCCGGCCCGCGCGGCATCGACGCGCTGGGGCAACTCCTCACCGAGTACTTCACCGCCGTGCTCGACGTCATCGAGTCGCAGGGCGGGGTGGTCTACCAGTTCGCCGGGGACTCGGTGTTCGCCTGCTTCGAGGTGGAGGGGCCGGGCGGCGACGCCGAGGTGGCCCACCGCGCCGCGGCCTCCGCGCTCGCCATCCAGAAGCGACTGCGCAGGCTGGGACCGGTGGAGCTCCTTGGGCAGACGTTCGGGGTCCAGTCGCGGATCGGGCTCGGCTTCGGCGACTGCCACCAGCTGCTGCTGGGCAGCACCGCCACCTGGCTGCACCCGGTGATCGCGGGCGCGCCGCTCTCCGCCGCGGTGCTCGGCGAGAAGAAGGCGCAGGCCGGAGAGGTGATCGCCAGCTCCGAGCTGTGGGAGCTGCTCCCGGAAGGGAAGGTGGGGGAGCCCCGCCGCGGCTCGTTCCTGCTCTCCTCGCTGCCGCCGGCGAAGGAGGCCCGGAGGCTCGCGCCGCCCGCGATCGACGCCGCCCTCGCCGCGCGCGCCGAGCAGATGCTCTCGCCCGCGCTCTTCACCAAGGTGACCACCGGCCACCAAGAGTACATCGGCGACTTCCGCGACATCACCTGCCTGTTCGTCCGCTGCGGCGGACTGGACCACCGAGGCTCGGCGGAGTCGCTCTGGGGAGACCTCAACCCGTTCTACGAGCTCCTCCAGCGCGAGGCGGGGGACTACGGCGGCACGCTGTTGCAGACCGACTTCACCGACAAGGGGGACGTCTTCTTCGTCCTCTTCGGCGCGCCGACCGCGCGGGAGAACAAGGAGCTGCTGGCGACCCGGCTGGCGAGCAAGGTGATGGAGCTCCGGGCGCGCTTCCCGTTCCTCACCCAGATCCAGGCCGGCATCGCCACCGGGCACGCCTACTGCGGCAACGTGGGGTCCGCCACGCGCAAGAGCTACACCGCGGTGGGCGAGGTGGTGAACCTCGCCTCCCGGCTGCTCACCTACCGCACCGACGACGGCATCCTGATCGACGCCAACACCGAGCGGAAGGTGCGGCAGGACGCGACGGTCTCGCTGCTGGCCAACGCCACCTTGAAGGGCATCGACCACCCGGTGCCCATCTACGAGGTGAAGGCCGGGAAGCGGCCGCAGCGCGCCGTCCTGCTGGAGGGCCGGGGCGAGGTCATCGGCCGGAAGGCGGAGCTGGCTGTCCTGGCCAGGACCGCCGAGGCCGCGTTCCGGGAGGGCGGCAGCACCTGCGTGCTTTCCGGCGAGGCGGGCATCGGCAAGTCGCGATTGGCGGCGTGGGTGGTGGAGGACGCGCCCCGGCACCGCGCGCAGGTGCTCACCGGCGCCTGCTACCCGTACGAGATGTTCACGCCCTTCTTCCCCTGGAAGGAGGTGCTGAAGGGGTTCTTCCAGCTCCTCGACCTCGACTCGCGCGAGGCGCAGCTCTCGAAGATCCGCGACGAGCTGGCGCGGGTGGAGGGCCTGGGGCCGGAGTGGCTGCCGGTGGTGGCTGCAGTGGTGGGCCTGAGCGTGGAGGAGGAGGCGCAGACCCGGGCGCTGGACGCGCGCCGAAAGAACGAGGTCCTGTTCCAGATCATCTTCGAGCTCATCCGCCAGCGCTCCACCCGCGCGCCGCTGCTGCTGCTGTTCGAGGACCTGCACTGGGCGGACAAGCTCTCGCTCGACCTGATCGAGCACGTCGCCGCCCGCATCCACTCCGTCCCCGTCCTGCTGGTGGCCACGTCCCGGCCGGACCCGCGGCTCCAGCGGCTGCTGGCCCAGCCCTCGTGCGAGGCGATCGAGCTGAGCCAGATGAGCCCGGAGGACATCCGCGTCTTCCTCCGCGCCCGCATGCGCCTGGCGGTCCCGAACATCGCGCTGGAGGAGATGGTGCTGGGCAAGGCCCAGGGAAATCCCTTCTTCGTGGAGTCGATCGTCCACGCGTTGCTGGAGCAGGGCTACCTGGTGGGCGGCGAGGACGGCCGGCGCGAGCTGGGGAAGGGCCTCTCCGAGATCACCATCCCGGACTCCATCCAGGACGTGGTGCTGGCGCGCATGGACCGCCTCCCGGAGGCGAACCAGACCCTCCTCAAGGTGGCCTCCGTTATCGGCCGGGTGTTCACCCTGGAGGCGGCGCGGGTGCTGCTCCCGGAGGCGTTCGACCGGGAGGTGCTGTGGAACGTCATCCGCGACCTGAGCGCGTTCGGGCTGATCGTGCTGGAGGCGGAGGAGCCGGTCACCTGTCTGTTCAAGCACGTGGTGATCCGCGACGTCGCCTACAACACGCTGCTCGTCTCCAGCCGCGAGGACCTGCACCGCAGGTTCGCGCGCCACCTGGAGGCCCAGGCGAGCGGGAACCTGGACGATTCGGCGGGGCTGCTCGCGTACCACTTCCTCGCCGGCAACGACGAGGAGAAGGGGCTGGAGTACTCGCTGCTGGCCGCTCGCAACGCCCGCGCCCAGTACGCCAACCAGGACGCGCTCCACCACTACGGGCGCGCCATCGAGCTGCTCGAGCGGCCGGGCTCACCCGCGGAGCCGGGAGTCCTCCGCCGGGTCCGGCGAGAGCGCGCGCAGACGCTGCTGCAGGCGGGCAACTACCCGGACTCCATCCGCCTCTTCGAGGAGTGCCTGGAGCAGGGCCCCGACCGGCTCGAGCGCGCGGAGATCCACGTCGGCCTGGGGCGAGCGTTCCAGGAGAAGGGTGAGTCGGGCCGCGCCATCCAACAGCTCGAGCGGGCGCTGATGCTGCTCGGGCGGGCGGTGCCGCGGTCGCTGGTATCCCTCTACCTCCGCGTGGTGGGGTTGCTCTTCATCCGGGGGATCAAGAAGGTCCTCCCCTGGATCTTCCCGCGCGTGCCCGAGGGCCGGCTGCCGGAGTACCTGGAGCAGCTCTCGACGCTGATCTCGCTGATCAAGATCTATTACTTCGTCGACGTGAACAAATTGATCTGGTCGGTGCTGGTGGCGCTGCACATGGCCGACCGATCGCGGTCCTGGTACGGCCAGGCGGTCGCGAACAGCAACTACGGCTCGCTGCTGTTCGGCGCCGGGCTGCTGGGGGCGTCGCGCCGCTCGTGCGAGGAGGGGCTGGAGATGGCGCGGCGCGCGCAGGACCAGCTCGCCGAAGGAATCGCCCAGAGCCGGCTGGCGACCCAGGCGACGTTCGCCAACGAGCTGCAGCGGGCGCTACCGGTCCACGAGGACGCGGTGCGCCTGCTGCGCCACGTGGGCGACGTCTGGGAGACGCAGACCAGCCTGATGCTCTACGCGACCACCCACTTCCTGCGCTCGGAGCTGAAGACCGCCGAGGGGCTGTACCGGGAGATGGGCGCGCTGGGGCGGCAGGTGAACGCGCTGATGCACCAGGCATGGGCGCACGCCTGGGTGCCGTTCTGCCGGTACCTGCTGGGAGAGCAGCCTGCGGCGGAGGTGCGGCCCGAGCTGCGACAGGCGCTGGAGATGAGCGTCCAGGTGAACGACCTCGCCAACCAGTGCGCCGCGCTCAATCACCTGGCCGTGGTGGCGGTGCGCGAGGGAGACGTCGAGGAGGCGGCCCGCGCGGCGGTCGCGGCGTTCTCGTCGGTGTGGAGGTACCAGGTGCTGGTGCCGTTCCTCCAGATCGGCCTCGTCGACGCGGCGGAGGCGGCGCTCTTCGCGCTGGAGAACGGCGCGAAGTCAGTACCCCGCGGGGCACTGCTGAGGATCGTGCGTCGCGGCGCGTTCAAGGCGCGGCTGATCGGGCGGATGTATCCATACCTGCGCGGCCCGGCGCTCCGGGTCACCGCGCGAGCGATGGTGCTGCAGAGGGGGCCGGCGGAGGCGGCGCCGATCTTCGACGAGGCGATCGCCCTGCTCGAGGCGACGCCGAACCGCTGGGAGCTGGGCGTGACGCTGCTGGATGCCGCGGCCGCCCTCCCGGGGAGACGCGCCCAGCTCGCCGCCCGCGCGCGCGAGGTGCTCTCCGCGATCGGCGCCCGCGCGGAGCTGCGGCGGTTGGAACGATTGGAGGAGGTGTCGGCTCCGAGGCCACGCCTGGCGGCGGGGTAGAGGGCCAAGAGCGGAGCTCACTCCGCCGCGCTCGCTGGCTATAGGCGGAGCGCTGCAAGAGAAGTGGTGGGTGCAGGATGTTTCCTGCGGTATGCCCCCGAGCCGAGCGTTTGCGCGGTGGTGGCACCATCACCCAGGAGGTGCGGCGTGCGCCGTTGGATCGGGCTTGGAACGTTGCTGGTAGGGGTCGCCTGCGTCAGGCCGTCGCCGGTGGTCGGGGGCCGCCAGCTCTGTAGCGACGGGACCGTGGACGCCCAGACCAACGCCGGAGACGAGGCGCTCTGCCTGGTTCCCGTGCTGGCCTGCGAGGCCGCCTCCGACATCGAGTCGGTCACGCAGTGCCACCTGGCTCCGGCCGCCAGCCCCTCGAAGGCGTGCTGCGATTCGCGCCCCGCCCAGTGCGCCCCGACGGACTGCGACTGCCTGCTCAAGGACGGCCCCTGGATCGACTACGTCCTCGCCGGGGACGCCGGGGTCGCCTGGCCGTACACCGGACCGAAGCGGGTGTGCTCGTATCGGGTGAGCTGCACCCCGGCGCCGGACGGCGGCGTCGCCGTCCTGACCTGCACCCCGGCGTAGCTTACAAGCCGCGCACGATCCTGATCTTCTCCGTGTTCTCGTCGAAGTGCTTCGCGCAGGCCTCGCAGCAGAAGTAGACCTTTGCGCCATCGAGCAGGCGGACCGGCTTGTGCTCGTCTCCGGCGGTGATCACGACGCCGCTCATCAGGCAGTAGGTCTTGTCGCCCTCTTTGGCTCCAGGCTGCTTCACGACACCGGCCGACCGGCCGGTCGCGCGAACACCTCAACCTCCTTCGCACCCGCGGAACGCCTCGTCAGCGGGCTCCCAGGGCTCCACGGGACCGGTTCTGCGCTGGTGACAGGCGACTCCCAGGAGGAGGAGCGTGGTGACGGCCCACCCGCGTGCTCGGGTTCTTCGCGCCATTGCGTTCATGGGATGTATTCCTCGCCCTCATCGTCAGTGCCTGGCCTCGGATCGCCTTTTACCGTGCAAGCGAGTAGGAGGGCGCCCCCTTCACGAACACCAGGAGATCCTCAGTATGCGCAAGCTGTCTGCGGCTGTAGCGGTTCTCTTCACGGTCGCGATGGGCCGGGCGTACGCGGCCTCGCCGATCAGCACGATGGAGGCCTCCGCGCTTGCCGAGCGGTATGGCCACCCGTACCTGCAGCAGCTCCTCAAGGCCAAAGGAAACACGGACCCCTCGGACGGCTTCGAGCAGAAGCGCGTCGTGACCGACGATCAGGTCCACGTCCACGTCCGCCAGACCCGCGGCGGCCTCCCGGTGTGGGGCGGTGAGGCGATCGTCCACCTCGACCGCGCGGGCCGGGTCACCAGCACCACCGACGACTTCCTCGCCAGGCTGGACATCCCGGCGCTCAGCCTCCGCTCCGTCTCCGTCACCGCCCAGCAGGCGATCGCCACGGCGATGAAGGCCGCGGGGATCGTCACCAGGGACCTGACCGTCCCGGCCACCGCCGACCAGTGGATCTTCCGGCACGGGAAGGCCGACCACCTGGCCTGGCGCGTGACGCTGGTCCGGACCGACGGCACCGCCCAGACCGCCATTCCGGTGGTGTTCATCGACGCGCGCTCCGGCCAGGTGCTCTGGCAGTACGACAACCTCCAGACCGGCACCGGCAACAGCATGTACGTGGGCTCCGTTCCGCTCTCCACCACGCTGTCCGGCGGCAACTACCAGCTCAAGGACGGTACCCGCGGCAACCAGCAGACCAACGACCTGAACCACGGCACCAGCGGCACCGGCACGCTGTTCACCGACGCGGACGACGTGTGGGGCAACGGTCTGCCCTCCAACGTCCAGACCGCCGGCGTCGACGCGCAGTACGGCACCGCGCTGACCTGGGACTACTACAAGAACGTCCACGGCCGCAGCGGCATCCGCAACGACGGCGTGGGCGCGTACAACCGCGTCCACTACAGCAACGCCTACGTCAACGCGTTCTGGGACGACTCCTGCTTCTGCATGACCTACGGCGACGGCGACCTCAACGCCAAGCCGCTGACCTCCATCGACGTGGCCGGCCACGAGATGACCCACGGCGTGACCTCCAACACCGCGGGCCTCATCTACTCCGGTGAGTCGGGCGGCCTGAACGAGGCCACCTCCGACATCATGGGGTCGAACATCGAGTTCTACGCCGCCAACGCCGCGGACGTGGGCGACTACCTGATCGGCGAGAAGATCGACATCAACGGCAACGGTACCCCGCTGCGGTACATGGACAAGCCCTCCAAGGACGGCGCCTCCGCGGACTGCTGGTCCTCGAGCGTGGGCAACCTGGACGTGCACTACTCGTCCGGCGTCGCCAACCACTTCTACTACCTGCTCGCCGAGGGCAGCGGCGCCAAGACCATCAACGGCGTCTCGTACAACAGCCCCACCTGCGACGCCTCCACGGTGACCGGCATCGGCCGCGCCGCGGCGGAGAAGATCTGGTACCGCGCCCTCAGCGTGTACATGACGGCCTCCACCAACTACACCGCCGCCCGCATCGCGACGCTGAACGCGGCGGCGGACCTGTACGGCGCTGGATCGCCGGAGCAGAACGGGGTGGACGCGGCCTGGCACGCGGTGAACATCCCGCCGCCCCCGCCACCTCCGCCTACGCCGCTCACCAGCGGGGTGCCGGTGAACAACATCTCGGGCTCGCTGGGTCAGGTCCGCTACTACTCGCTGGACGTTCCCGCGGGCCAGGTCTCGGTGACCTTCACCATCGCCGGCAACAGCGGCGACGCGGACCTGTACGTGCGGTTCGGGGACTATCCGGACGCCGCCACCTTCGATTGCCGCCCGTACACCGCCACCAGCAACGAGACCTGCTCCTTCACCAACCCGGCCGCCGGCAAGTGGTACGTGATGATCAACGCGTACTCGGCGTACTCGGGCCTGACGCTGACCGGTTCCTACAGCGGCGGCGGTGGGGGAGGCGGCGGGGGCCTGGCGAACGGCGGCTTCGAGAACGGCACCACGTCGTGGGCGCTCACCGGTGACGGCACCGTCCAGACCTCCGGGTCGGCGCACAGCGGCACCGCCAACGCTCAGCTCGGCGGGGCCCTCGCCGGCACCGTCTCCCAGGACTTCCAGGTGCCCGCCTCCGGGAACAACCTGCGCTTCTGGCTGAAGGTGAACACCAGCGAGAGCACCCGGAAGAAGCGCGACTTCCTCTACGTCGAGGTGCGCACCACCGCGGGCGCGCTGCTGGGGACGCTGGCCACCTACTCGAACGCGGACCAGGGCGCCTCGTACGCGCAGAAGGGCGCGTTCAGCCTGGCGGCCTACGCGGGCCAGACCATCCGGCTCCAGTTCCGGTCCACCAACAACGCCACGGCGGCCACCACGTTCCAGATCGACGACGTGACGGTCGCGCCGTAGCGCTCGTCCCAGCTCGTCCGAGGCTGACCAGTCGTTGCCGGGCGCCCCACCGCTTCGCGCGAGGGGCGCCCGGCCTTTTTCAGGCTGGCTTGACCCGCTGGACCCGCGCGCGGTCTGCTCCCCTCCGGCCGGCTGGATCAGGAGCTCCATCCATGTCTCTTCTGCGAGTCCTCCCCGCCTGCGCGTTGCTCGGGGCCGTCCCCGCGCGCGCCGCGGACGCGCCCTCCGTCGAATTCGCTCCCCGGTTCATCGACGTCCACGCCCGCGCCGGCCTCATCGTCAGCGTGGGAGCAACCGCTCCGTTGCTGTCGGCCACCGCCGTCTTCGGCGAGATGTTGGCGGTCGACCTCTCGGGTTTCTATGTGCCCTTGCCCGGTTCAGGCGCCGACCTCCTCTATGCCGCGCTCCAGGCCGGCCCGAACTTCCGGTTCGGCTCACGAAACGCCCGAGGCGCCGGCGCCGTCACGGACCTGCGCCTGCTGGCCGGCGTGGACGTCACGACCGGGGAGTTGGAGACGTTTCCGCCCCGGGTCGTCTACATCCCCGCCATCATCTGCGGCGTGGCGGTGGAGTGGACGCGCTGGATGAATCGCTTGCTGGGCGTCAGCGCGGAGCTGGCCCCGTTCGCGGGGTTCTCTCCACCCGCCGGGGGCGTGATCGGCCTTCGCGCTTCGGTGGGCCTGGCGTTCTGAAGCCCAGTTCCCCCATGGAGGAGCCCCATTGAACGCGCACCAGGCCCTGGCGATGACCCTGTGCATCGCCGGCTGCAACGCCACCGAACGGACGCTCGACACCTGCGGGACCAGTGCCGGGAGTGGGGTGCCGGAATTCTTCCGCCGCCATTTTCGCTGCGTCGACACGTCGCTGGACGGGCAGTACGTCGTGCTCGCGACCGAGGACCTGCCGCCGCACCGGAGCTACTACTACGGCTCGGGAAGCCCGAACTATGAGGCCTTCGACACGTCGCGAGGTCTCCAGTACCACCCGAATCCGAACCAGCTCGCCGCCAAGCAGATCCGCGTCGAGGTGCCCATCGCTCCCGTAGATAAAGGCCTGACCATCTCACCGTCGATGGTGGACGGCGTGGTCGGCACCAGCACCGACGAGTACCGGCTGGGCCCGGTGGGCGTCGCGCTCGACGGGGTCGCCCTCTTCAACCCACTCGCGGCGCCGGGAGACAGCATCGACCAGGAGAAGTTCACGTTCGATCGCTACAACGCGCACCCCACCAACAACGGCTACTACCACTACCACACGGTGAGTCCGGGTCCGCTGGAGGTGCTCCAGGTCGTGGCGCCGTCAACCTCCACCGGGCTGTACGGCATCATGTGCGATGGGACGGTCGTGCTGGGCTGCCAGGAGTTGGACGGCAGCGCGGTGCTCGGGGCGCTCGACGCTCAAGCCGGCCACGTGCACGACATCACCGACTCCGGCGGCGAACGCTTCTTCGAGGCCCGGTACCACGTCCACCTCTGCGAAAGCGGCAGCCGGGCCCTCACCCCGGAGATCCAGCGCTACAGCGAGTGTCGAGTCTCAGGGTAGGGCTCAGCGGCGCTTGAGGTCGCCGCTCTGTTCGAACTGGTGCTCGAAGGCGTCCAGGCTGCGCGCCACCTTCGCGCGGGCGGGGCCGTCCGTGGCGGCGCGGGCGGCGGCGTCCTGGCGGCCGAGCAAGGAGAGCATCATCGGGTTCGGGCTTCCGCCTGGAGGCGCGGAGGCCTGCACCCGCAACCTCAGCTGGTCGATGCGCTTGAGCAGGGCGTCGCGCGTGGGCTCTCCGGGCGTGGAGGTGGCGACCCTGGCCGGCGCGAGCGGCGGCTTGCGCGAGGGGCGCACCGGCGGGCGCGGCGGCTCCGGGGCCGGCGCGGGAGGTGGCGGTTCGGGCGCTCGGGCGACGGGCTCCGGCACCACGGGAATCGAGGGCAGCGGCGGATCGGGCGAGCGCGACGGGCCGAGCCACGACCAGGCGGTCACGCCACCGATGAGGCACACCGCCCCGACCGCAACCCAGGGCCACGGCGCCCGGCTCCAGCGCGCCGGCGCGACCGGTGGCGCGGGGGCCGGCGCCGCGTCCAGCGTGGCCACCGGTGCCGTCTCCGGCTCCGGCGTGGTGGGCGCCAACCTGCTGCGCCCGGAATCCACCTGCTGCGCGGCGGCGGCCGCCAGCAGATCGGCCCGCTTGGTGATCTTCGTCACCGAGCCCAGCTCCAGGGCCAGCTCCTTGACCTCTCGCCGCACGGTGGCCGCGTCCGGGGGCCGGCGCTGGGGATCCTTCTGCAGCAAGTGGAGCACCAGCTCGTCCACCATGTCCGGCACCTGCGCCAGCTGCGACGGCCTCGGCGGCGCCTCCTGCACCTGCGCCACCGCGGTCTCCAGCGGCGACTCACCGCGGAAGGGACGCCGGCCGGTGAGCAGCTCGAAGGCGATCACGCCCAGCGAGTAGAGGTCGGTCCGTTCGCTGGTCTCTTGCCGCCGGACCTGCTCCGGCGCCATGTACTCCGGCGTGCCCACCGCCTTGCCTTCGAGCGTGATGGGCGACTTCGTGCCCCGGCGCTGGGTCTTGGCCAGCCCGAAGTCGAGGATCTTCACGTACTGCGCGCCGCCCGACGCGCTCACCACGAAGAGGTTGCTGGGCTTGAGGTCGCGGTGGATGACGCCCTCGGCGTGCGCGGCGCACAGGCCGGCCAGCACCTCGTCCAGCAGCCAGAGCACCTCCTGCACCGAGAGCGGGCCGCCGCGCTCCTCGAGCAGCGCGTCCAGCGGCCGGCCCTCCAGGTACTCCATGACGATGTACTGGCCGATGGAGGGGATCTCCCCGTACGCGAAGACGTCCACGATGGCGCGGTGCCGGATCAGCCCCGACGCGCGCGCTTCTCCGACGAGGCCCATTCGCTGCGCCCTCGCCACGTCCGGGCGGAGGATCTTCACCGCCACCTTCCGGCCGATCTGCGGCTGCTCCGCCTCGTAGACGATCCCCATCCCCCCGGCGCCGATCCGCCGCCGCACCATGTACCCGCCCACCATGCTGCCGATGAGGATGTCCCGCTGGACGACCGCCTCCCACACGGCCGTGGCCTGCTGGGGCTCGGTGATCTCGACGGGCTCCGACAGCATCACCACCAGCGCGGTCCCGTCGTCCGGGCAGACCAGCAGGTCGGCCGCGAGCTCCTTGCCGCAGCTCGGGCACCGCTTGCCGGGAGGGCTTGGGGGGGTGGGCGGTTTCTGCGGCCCGGGGACCGGCTCCATCGACGACAGCTTGGCACTCTTCGCGAGGGTCGATCCACACGAGGGCTCGTGGCACAGTGGCCCCAGTGGGCACGCTCGCGCTCTGGCTGGTGGTGGCGACGATGGGCTCTTCGCCGCTGGTGGTGGCCCTCCCGGTCCGGACCACGGCCGTCGCCCCGGAGCGGGCGGTCGCCATCGCCGACCGGGTGGCCCAGACCCTCCAGGCCGAAGGCGTCGCGCTCGCGGCCACGCCGTCCGAGGCGGTCGAGAAGCTCCGGGCGCAGGGCGCCGACCCCATCGAGTGCCGCGGTGAAGCGTCTTGCGCGGCGCGGCTCGCCGCGAAGCTGGAGGCGGACCTGGTGGTCGCGGTGGGCGTGAGCGAGTTCGAAGGGAGCGTGGCGGTGCACCTCGAGGTGGCGGCGGTCCTCTTTGCCGAGCGCGCCATGGTGGAGGACCAGGTCCTCCCGTCCGACCTGAAGGATCCGCTGTGGGGCCGCGCGCTGGCGCCCTTCGCCCGCAAGCTCCGCGAACGCGTGGCGGTCACCAAGTCTCAGCGGCCTCCGGCTCCACCCCCGCCCCCGCCCGCGGCCTCGGCCCCGGCGCTCGGGAGCTGGGTGATCGCGCTCCAGGCGGACACCGAGCTGGACGCGCTCGGGGGGATGGTCATGGTGCGCGCCGGCCGCCGGCTCCTCCCCGCGCTCACGGTGTCCGCCGGCGCGCTGGTGACCGGGGCCGGGGTGGCGGGCGTCGCGGTGCAGGCGCGGTCGGTCCCCTTCGCCGGCGAGCTCCTGGTGCACCCGGTCCTCGCGCTGGAGGTCCCGCTGCTGATCCGGTCCTCTCCCGCGGCCGGCGTCCGCCCGAGCGTGGGCGTCGAGATCACCCCGTTGCCGTGGCTCTCGGTGGCCGCGAGCGCCTCCTACCTGCAGCTGATCGGCGCGTCCGCGGCGGAGGTCAAGACCGGCTACTGGCTGGGCGGCGCCGAGGTGGGCGTCCGCCTCTGACGGGCGCGCGCGGCGATCGCCGCCAGCAGCACGAACGCCAGGGCCGTCGAGCCGGAAGTCCCCGACGCGCACGAACACCCCAGCAGGTCGACCGGGCGGCCGGGACCGCCGCCGTCCGTTCCTCCGCCGTCGGGCACTCCACCGTCGTCGCCGCCGTCCACCGCCGGCCCCGTCACGTAGGTGAAGGCGCCGGACAGGGTGCGCTTCGTTCCGTCGAGGGCGATCACCTGGACGTCGACCTGGCCTTCGGCGTGTGGCGGCGTCCTGGCGACCAGGGTGGTGGGGTCGGCGTACGTCGTGACCGAGGCGTCGGCGCCGCCGAAGGTCGCGTGGAGGTCCGGGCCGAACCCCGCGCCGGTGATCGTGACCTGCGTCCCTCCGCCAGTGGGGCCCGACGAGGGATTGAGCGCGCTCAGCGAGAACGGCTCCCGGAGCTTGACCGCGAACGCGTCCACGCCGGCCCCCGGGCTCTGGAAGGCGCCCGGGGTGGTGGGGAAGGCCGCTCCTGTCTGGCCGACGACGTAGATGCCTCCCGCGCCGTCCACCGCGATCCCGAGCCCCCAGTCGTCGCCCGTGCCGCCCAGGTAGGTCGCGTGGATCAGGGAGCTCCCGCTGCCGTCGAGCTGGGCGACGAAGGCGTCTCCGGACCCGGCCGCGTTTCCCTGGGACGGCGAGCCCGTGGTCGGGAAGTCCGTGGACGTCGTGTGTCCCGCGACCCAGAGTCCGCCGGTGGGGCCCAGCGCGACGGCCTGCGCCGTGTCGTTCCCGGAGCCGCCCAGGAACGTGGAGAAGGTCAGGCCGCCGTCGGCGGCGAACTCCGAGACGTACGCGTCATACCCCGGGTTGGAGAAGGGGTCGTAGGACCCGGACGTCGTGGGGAAGTTGGCCGACAAGGTCCCACCGGCGATCACCACGCCGCTGGTGGCGAGGTGGAGCACGAGGCCCTCGGCGGTGTCGTCCCCGGCGCCGCCCAGGTACGTGGAGAAGGGCAGCTGGGTTCCGCCGGACGTGAGCTTGAAGACGAACGCGTCCAACCCGCCGTTGTTCGTCGTTTGAAAGGCGTTGGAGAGGGGGAAGTCCGAGGAGGACGTGGCCCCGGCCACGAACACGTCGCCCGCTTCGTTCACGGCGATGGCTTGCCCGTAATCCTCCTGCTGGCCTCCCATGAAGGTGGAGTAGAGCCGGGGGGTGCCCGAGGGGGGCAGCTCGAGGACGAACGCGTCGCGCTGGCCCGCCTTGACCCTCTGGTATCCGTTCAGCGTGGTGACGTAGTTGGAGGATTGGGTGCCTCCGGTGACGTACGCGTTC
>Ga0068860_100004590_pt1 | contig 14098 bp, 16 predicted proteins | sample KBSSwiS32_FD_66597 | JGI IMG/M metagenome (GOLD analysis project Ga0068860, IMG submission 66597) | Switchgrass rhizosphere microbial communities from Kellogg Biological Station, Michigan, USA - KBS Switchgrass S3-2 | ecosystem: Host-associated > Plants > Roots > Rhizosphere > Soil ... | reverse complement strand
GTGTGATGCGTTTGCGCGGGGTCTGGAGTGCAGAATGAACCGACCTGACGACATCAATAGCAAACCCGCCGCGGTGGAGCCGCCGCCGCCCATGGCGGGCACTCACTTCGACGATCAAGCCGAAAGATATCCGGAGCAGGCGCCGGAGGACTTCCCGCGCGGGACGGGAATAGGCGGGCACGTCGAAATCGACAGGCCGCCCCTCGATCAGTTGTCGGCCGATCCAGAGGCAAACATCCTTCCGTCCGACTCGCCGGGAGGGTAGGGCCGGCGCCTGCGCCGGCTTGCAAACCCGCCGAGGCGTGCGGCGCGCGAACCCGTCTCGGGGCGGCGTCGACGCGCATATTTGCCGGACGGCCTCATATGTTAGCGCGCTGCCCGCGAGATGGTTGTTACCTCGCCGCGCGGCTGCGAGCACCCTCCGACCTCGCTCGCGTCGTGCGGCCCCGGTCGTGGTGAGTCCGGCCGGGGCTGCCCCGTAGGCGGAATATCTTTGATCCTTCAAACTTTGAAACTGCGCCGAGCCTATCGGTGTTGATCAATCATGGAGACGCCGGAAGGACTTCGACGCAGAGCTGAAGAGACGGAAGAATTCGCCCGCCAGATCAGCTTGAGCACGGATCGGGAGAAGATGTTGGTTATTGCACGCAGGTGGCGGAAACGCGCCGATGCACTTGAAGCGCAACAGCAGAACAAGCGATCGAGCGACTGAGTCCTGCATGCCGCCCCGACCTTCAACCCTCGAACGGGCGTTCGAGCTTGCCAACTCTGGCCACTACGGCAACATTTCGGAAATCCGCCACCAACTGAACAGCGAGGGCTATCACGACGCCACGACGCAGCTCTACGGTCGAAGCCTCGCATCGCAGCTTCGGAAGATCTGCCTGGCGGCCAAGGCGGCGCGTGCGGCCGATCAGTGACCTCCCGCGGCCGGTCAGTCCGTTTTCATGGCGATCCGGGAATTTGCCGCCCGTCGGACGGGTCCGGCGTGACCGAAAGCCTCAAGCCCTCCTGGACCGCCCCCTGCGACGCCTCCTGATTGCGTCGGGCTTCACCCGCGAGATGGAGCGCCGACGTGATCGCGAACAGAGCAAGCACCAACAGCGCGACGCCCACGGCGATCAGCGCGCGATAGCTTCTTTCTTGGGGTAGCTCGACGAAGCCCATAAGCGCCTCACTGCAGATGGCCCATGGCGCACGACCGGTAAGGCGGATCGAAGGCTTTGAGGCGCCCACCTCATGCCATGATTTGCCGAGAGGGACGGCGCTGGGGGGGCGGCGATCATGGATCGCGAGCGTCGGAACCGACGGGCCCGCGGCGAGTTACGGGCCGTACCATCGACCATCGACGCCCCTCTTGCCTCCGGCCAGGCTCCAGTACATGTCCCAAGACCCCGATTTCGCCCCGCGCCCTGATCGTCGAACGAGGGGCGAGGTCGTGCGGCTCGCCCCCGCCCAGGAGCGCCTCCTGGGGCGTGAGCTGTTCTACCGCGATCTCCTCAACGCCCTGCCGACGGCGATCTACACGACCGACGCAGAGGGGCGGATCAATTTCTACAACGAGGCCGCCGTCGCATTCGCCGGACGTCGCCCGGCGATGGGCGAACTGTGGTGCGTCACGTGGCGGCTTTACGACGTCCACGGCGCCCCGTTGCCCCATGACCAATGCCCGATGGCGGTGGCGCTGAAGGAAGGACGGCCCGTCAGGGGCGTGGAGGCGATCGCGGAACGACCGGATGGGTCTCGGGTGACCTTCATACCTTATCCCACGCCGCTCTTTGACGACGCGGGCAAGCTGGTCGGCGCGGTGAACATGTTGGTGGATATCACCGACCGCAAGTTCGCCGAGGAGCGCCAGCGGCTTCTCACACACGAGGTGAACCACCGCGCGAACAACCTGCTCTCCATTGTGCAATCCATCGTGCGGCTGTCGGACGGCTGCGATGTGGAGGCGTACAAGGAGGGCGTCAGCGGCCGCCTCGAAGCGCTCGCCCGGGCGCACACCCTTTTGGCCAAGAGCCGCTGGATGGAGGCCGACCTTCAGTTGCTGGTCAGCGAGGAACTGGCTCCGTACATGGGCGATGACACCCGCGCCTGGATCGGGGGACGCTCGCTTCCGCTGAAGCCGGGCGCGGCCCAGTGCCTGGCGATGATCATCCATGAACTGGCGACCAACGCTGCGAAGTATGGCGCGCTCTCCACCGAGGACGGCCGGGTGCAGGTCGATTGGAAACGCAGTGGTGCGGGCGAGCTGGTCATTCGTTGGCGTGAGACGGATGGCCCGGTCGCGGAGGCGCCGCTCAGAAGCGGCGTCGGCTCCACCGTGATCGCGCGCGCCGCCGCTCAGCTCGCCGGATCCGTCAAATACGATTGGACAGGCCAGGGGTTGGCGTTTGAGTTCCGCGCGTCCTACGACGAGCTCGCGCTCTAGTCGCCGCCCGTCCTACGCCCCAAAGCGCCGCCGAATCGGCCGCCGCACGCTACCGCTCATGCCGCTGCGCGGCGGCCAGGGCGTCGTCGTAGCCGGGCTTCAGGGCTTCGTCCTGGCGAAAGGCTTCCCGCCCGGATTGCCGCGATGTCAGGATGGAGGCCGCGAGCAGAGCCAGCAGTCCGACCGCGACGACGATGAGGACGATGCGCTTGATCATCGTTCGACAACGCTCTCCTGGGATCCTCGCCGCGGGGCTTGGGGAAGAATATGTCACGCAGTTCGCGCGAGAGGCCACTCCATGCGCGTCGACCATGGCGCGCCGTTGGCGTCTAGGCCGAAAATGCCACGGCTCCCATGCGGTTCAGCCGCTAATGCGGCAGGCCGCCGGCGCGATTGAACCGGAAGATGGTTTCGTGGGCGTCATTGTAGACGTCCACCGCATCGAACGCGCCCCACCTCGCCATCTCCGCCCAGATCGCGTCCGGCAACAGGTCCTCCGTGTCGCACGCGACGAACCGCACCTCAGGCGTGAACAAGGCCGGTCTGTGGAGGTAGCAGAGAAAGGTCTGGGACATATCGCGCTCCGGGTGAGGCGGGAGCGCGGGGTTGATCCGTAACTCTCAGCCGCCGGCGCCTGAAACGTCGCTGCCGGCGATATCGCACCCCTACACCCAATAGGACGGAAAGTCCCGAGCCCATCGGGGGACTCGTATCCTCATCGGGATCGCAGGACCCGGCGTCGCAGATCCTTCTGACGAGCCTCACGAAGCCAATCGCGGGCCGCCTGCCTCACGCGCGCCTTGCCAAGACCGTAGCCTCTGGCCTTCAGCGTTCCGCCGTACACCGCCTCCCAGGCCCAAAGCGGGCCCAGCACGCGACGAATGATGTAGCTGGCGTTGGCCATGCCTGAACCGCGCGCCCCGGAGGAATCGGCCCCGGTCGTGGTGAGTCCGACCGGGGCCGCAGGGGACGGGGCGACGGCCCCGCCAAGGCGCGGACCTAGTCGTAGATGGAGACGACCGCGTTCGTATCCGTGTCGACGACCACCCTGTGGCCATCAAGATAGGCCCAGCGGTATTTCGGGTATTTCGGAACGTCGAGCCACGACACGTTCCCGCCAACCGCGCCGCCAACTACGACGGGCTCCCCGTACGTCACAGTGGGCACGGTTTGGGTGGTGACGTAGGTCCGAACCTCCGCGGGAGGATCAGTGCCGTAGACGGCCACCACGTTCTTCGTGTCGGCGTCGATCACGACCCTTCGGCCGTCCAGGTACGCCCAGCGGTATTTGGTGTAGCCGGGCACATTCAGCCATGTGACCTGGCCGGCGAGCGGCTTGCCGATCGCAATCGGCTGACCATAGGTCACGGCTCCCACCTTCTGCGTCGTCACATAGGTGCGAACTTCCTTCGGCGGAGCGGCGGTCTTGCCCACCACAGCGCCCGCGACGGCGCCAACCGCAGCGCCAACCGGGCCTCCGACGACGGCGCCGGCCGCAGCCCCGGTGACGGCCCCGGCTCCCGCGCCGCTAGGTTTCTTGTTCACAACCGTGGTCTGTTCTTGGACCACTTGGGCAAGCATAGGAGTAGCGGCGAGGGATAGAAGCGCCGCACTAAGGATAAGACCGTTTTTCATGCCAAGAACCTCAATCGTCCCGACGGGACGGAACGTGGGAGTCGGGGCGGAGGTTCCGATTCAGCCCGGGTTGGTCCTGGCGACGTATAGGGCCGTGCGCCCTCGCAATCGCGAAATCTGTGATGCGTGCGACCTCAGCCTCGAGCCCTCGCGCACACCTCAGGTATTGCTCACACGGCGAAGCCCCCGCCTTGCCGCGGAGGGGCGATACGGGGGCTTCTGGGCGTGGCCATGGGGACGACAGCCGCGCCCTGACCGTTCAACGGATGCCGCTGCGCGCAGTTGCCTGGCCGGCGCTGCACGTCGGCGTGACGCCGAGAGGTCCCCTCAGGGCCCAGGGCACGCTGGGCCGGCTCTCGCCCAACGTGGAGCAAAACCATAGACTGACCGTTGAAGCATCGAGCGCGCTCGCCGATCCCACGAGGACGCCCATGACCGTACACCCCGACATCCTGGCCCAATGGCAGATGCTGGCCCGCGAGCTGCGCGACCACTTGGAGTGGGCGGAGCGTGGCGACCTGACGACGCCCAGCGGGTCCCCCTATGACGCCGAGGAAGGCATCTCGCGGCTCCGGACCCGCATCAGCATGTTCGACGACATCATCGCCGCCCATGGCGGTCCCGACAGCTGACCGGCGGTCTCGAAGGCTCGTGAATGCGAAAGAGCCGCCGACAGTCTCGCCGACGGCTCCATACGCTTGGTCACGATCAGTCGGGGGGATAGACGTCGCGACCGCATCTACAGAAGGGGCGATCGCAAGGCCCGGTTCCTGTGGCGTTCGATGAAATTTCGGACACGCGAACGGGCGACGAGCCCCGCGCCAGTCACTCTAGCCCATCGCGTAGTGTCGCCGCACCGATTGGCCATGCGCTTTGGCCGCCTGGCGGGCTTCGCGGTCGGCGGATATCCGCGCCAGGATCCGCTCCCGATTTTCTGCCGCACGTTGGATGCCGACGAGGCCGGACATGGCCATTGGCGGCTGTTCCTCAAATGCCCGTTTCTCGTCCACGAGCGTCCTCCCGTTCCACCATCTTTTTCTGGTGCGCGCAGCTATCACCGTCGCGCCCGGGCGTCTGTCGCCTTCCCGACGTCTAAGCGATCGTCGTGTAGCATTCGTGAAAGTCCGGACCGTTTCTCGCGAACGGCGACCTTCATGGCCCGTTCCGGCGCCGCCGGACGACTTGGACTCATGTTGGCCCGCGCTCGTGCGCCATCGCCTCCGCCACCCCGGCCAGGAGCTCCTCCGGGGAGAATGGCTTTGCGAGGGTCGCATCGGCGCCGAGCATGGCCGCCACCTGCAGGAGATCGACGGCGCCGAAGGTTGCATGTCCGGAAATCGCGAGGATCCTCACGGCGGGATGGCGCTCCTTCAGGGCGGTGATCAGTTCCATCCCGTCGGAGTTGGGCATCATCAGGTCGGTGATCACAAGGTCCGGCGGCGCCGTCGCCACCGCGCGCAACCCTTGTCGGCCATCCCCGGCCATTTCGATGACGTGGCCCGCGCCGCGCAGCGCGCGAGAGATGGCCGCCCGAATAGGTTCATCGTCATCGACCAGCAGAATCGACAATGGCATCATGGTTGCCCCGTACGCAATCGAGCGTGGTAATCCGATCGCCACGACAATGCCACCTTGTTGCAGCCCCAGGCTGCGGCGCCCGCCCTCGCAGGCTTGGCCATGACGTCCGACCGGCCGCGACATGGTCTGGCGGACGGGGTGGGATTCGAACCCACGGTGGGCTCGCACCCACGGCGGTTTTCAAGACCGCTGCCTTAAACCACTCGGCCACCCGTCCGGGAGACGAGGCGCGGGCGGGGGTCAGCCTCATGCAGCAAGTCCGCGCGGCGCGTCGATCGCCATCCTTAGACGTTTCGGTGCGAGGGCCGCAACCATCCGGGGCGCGGCCGTCGTTTCATCCCTTGGTCACCCCTGGGCGGGTAGGGTTGCGGCCTTGCGCGGAGGGGAGGCGGCGATGCAGGCGGCGGGAAATTCCCCGGCGGCGAGGTCCAGCGTGCTGATGCTCGCGGCGGTCCTCTGCCTGCTTGCGGTCGAGGTCGCGTTCCTGGCCATGGGTCTCGCCCAGCACCAGTGGCTGGCCGACGCAGGCGGAGCGCCGCTCTGCCGCGATTTCAGCGTGTTCTGGGCCTCCGGGCGGCTGGCCGCGCAAGGGCTGGCGAGCCGCGCCTATGACTGGTCCCAGGTGCATGAGGTTCTGCGCGCGGCCGGCCAGTCGTCCGACTGCGTCATGCCGATGTTCTACCCGCCGAAGTTCCTGCTCTGGCTGGCCCCCTTCGGCGCCGCGCCCTACGGCTGGGCCGCGGCGGCCTGGATCGCGGCGTCGCTCGCCGCCTATCTCGCGGCCGTTCGCCTGGCGACCCCGCGGCCGGAGCTCATCCTCCTGGCGCTGGCCGCGCCGGGGGTGACGGCCTGCCTCACGGTCGGCCAGAACGGCCTGTTCATCGCGGCCTTGGCGCTTTGCGGCCTCGTCCTGCTCGAGCGGCGGCCGCTGGTCGCGGGCGTCCTCCTGGGCGCATTGGCCTTCAAGCCGCAGTTCGGGGTCCTGCTGCCGCTGGTCCTCATGGCGGCCGGCCGATGGAAGACCTTCGCGGCGGCGGCGGCGAGCGTCGTCGCAAGCATCGTCGCGGCGGGCGTCGTCTTCGGGTGGGAGACCTACCCGCTGTTCCTGGACGCCATCCGCTGGGCGGGCCGCAATATCGTCGACGCGGGCGTGATGGCGGACTTCAAGCAGCAAAGCGTCCACGCCCTGGCCGGCGCCCTGGGCGCCGGTCCGCTCGGCGCCTGGGCCTGGCAGGGCGCAGCCTCGCTCGCCGCCGCCGCAGCCCTGGTCTGGCTTTGGCGCAGCGGCGGCTCGGCGTCGTGCAAGGCGGCCGGGATGCTTGCGGGCATGCTCGCCGCCTCGCCCTACAGCGGCGTCTACGACTTTCCGGTGTTCGCGGCCGCTGTGGTGGTCCTGCTCGCCGACCGCAGCGCGCGGGTGGATCGGCTGGAGGGCGCGCTGTTGGCCGCGGCCTACCTGGCGCCGCTCCTGTACGGGTCCGTCCCGATCCCGATCGGACCGTTCGTGGCCCTGTTGCTGGCGGCCGTGGTGGCCCGTCGGGCGCTGGGTCAGTCCGGGGCCATGCGCAAGGCGCAGGCGGAACGCGGCGGCGGGCTCCAGCCCGCCTGAAGGCGGTTCTTGTCGGATTGGGCTCGCCACCCGGTTGCGCGGATCAGCGCCCTGCTTGATCATGCACGCCTGGGTCACCCTGAACGTGGGTGGGCGGGCTCCGGAACTGGCCGATTTTCGTTGCGCAAGGGGGATGATGCTCGCGCGCCTCAAACACCCGAGCACGCTGCTGGCGATCGGGTTCATGATCCTGGCGGGCCTGTTCGTGGCCACCTTGGTGATCTCCGACGCCCAGCGTCGCGACGTCGCCCGGGTTGAGCACACGCTCGCCGTCGAGAACCGGCTGGCGCTCCTGCAGGTGACGCTGGGCGAGGCCGAGTCCGGCCAACGTGGCTTCATCATCACCGGCGACCCGCTCTACCTGGAACGGTACGATCGCGCGGTCGCCTCGATCGGCCCCGACCTCGACCGGCTGGCCGCCCTGACGGCGGACAACCCGCGCCAGGCGGCCGCGCTCGCCCGGCTGCGGCCGCTGGTCCAAGCCCGCGTCGATCGCCTCCGCAGAGGCGTGGAGGTGCGCCAGCGCGACGGTTTCGCGCCGGCGGCCGACGCCGTCATCAGGGGCCGTGGGGTGGTCCTGATGAACGCCGTCCGCGGCGAGATCCAGGTCATGCGCGCCGAGGAGGCGCGGCTGCTGGCCGAACGGCAGCGCCAGGCCGGCGTCACCGCGGGACGCCTCAGGCTGGCGCTTCTGGCGGGCTTCCTCGGCGTGCTGGCCCTGATGGTCGTCTCGGTGATCGAGTCCAACAAGCGCCTGGCCCTCGTGGCGGCCAGCCGCGACCGCCTCGCCGAGCTCAACGCCCAGTTGGTGACCGAGGCCGCCAGCCGCGAACGCGCCGAGGCCCAGGTGCGCCAGATGCAGAAGATGGAGGCCGTGGGCCAGCTCACCGGCGGCATCGCCCACGACTTCAACAACATGCTCTCGGTGGTGATCGGCAGCCTGGAGCTGGCGCGGCGGCGCCTGCGCAAGGAGCCGGACCGCGCCGAGGCCGGCATCGACAACGCCATGGAGGGCGCGCAGCGGGCGGCCGGCCTGACCGCCCGGCTGCTGGCCTTCTCCCGCCAGCAGCCGCTGGCGCCGGTGGCCGTCGACCCCAACAAGCTGGTCTCCGGGATGTCGGAGCTGTTGCGGCGCACGATCGGCGAGCGGCTGCAGATGGAGACGGTGCTGGCCGGCGGCGTCTGGCGGGCGAACGCCGACGTCCCCCAGTTGGAGAACGCGATCCTCAACCTCTGCGTCAACGCCCGCGACGCCATGCCCGATGGCGGCCGGCTGACCATCGAGACGGCGAACGCCTTCCTCGACGAGGCCTACGCAGCCCAGCACCAGGAGGTCGGCGCCGGCCAGTACGTGATGATCTCGGTGACCGACACCGGCATGGGCATGGGACCGGAGGTCGTGCAGCGCGCCTTTGATCCGTTCTACACCACCAAGGGCGTCGGCAAGGGCACCGGCCTCGGGCTCAGCCAGGTGTTCGGCTTCGTCAAGCAGTCGGGCGGCCATGTGAAGATCTATTCGGAAGTGGGGCAGGGGACCTCCGTGAAGATCTATCTGCCGCGCCTGGTCGGCGCGGCGGCGAGCGGTCCCGCCGTCTCGTCGGAGCCGGCCCTGCCGGTCGCGTCGGGGACCGAGGTCATCCTGGTGGTGGAGGACGACGAGACGGTGCGCCACGTCACCGTCGATAGCCTCCGCGACCTCGGCTACACCGTCGTCCATGCCGGCTCCGGCGAGGCGGCCTTCGAGGTGCTCGCGGTGCAGCCGCGCATCGACCTGCTCTTCACCGACATCGTCATGCCCGGCATGACCGGGCGCACGCTCGCCGACCGCGCGCTGGAGAAACGTCCGGATCTGAAGGTGCTCTACACCACCGGCTATACGCGCAACGCCGTCGTCCACAACGGCGTGCTCGACGCCGGCGTGGCGTTCCTGCCCAAGCCCTTCACCCTCGACCAGCTGGCCGCCAAGGTGCGCCACGTCCTCGACGGCCGCGGCGCCAACCGGATGTGACGGATCTCGGAGACACGCACTGAAGTGCATGTCCCCCATCCCGTCGCCGGGGACATGCACTTCAGTGCGTGTCCCCATTCCACCAGAACCGCTACAGCGGCGCCTCCACCCGCCCGCCGTCCACCAGGATCACCTGGCCGGTCACATAGCTCGCCCGCTCCGAGCAGAGGAAGGCGCACATGGCGGCCATCTCCTCGGGCCGGCCCAGGCGCTTGACGGGGATCGCCTTGGAGCGTTCGGCCTCGACCTGGGCGTAGGTCTTGCCCTCGCTCGCCGCCAGCCGCGTGTAGGTCTCCACGAACGCCTCGGTGGCGAAGGAGCCGGTGCCCAGGGTGTTCACCGTCACCCCGTACTCGGCCACGTCGTCGGCGATGGTCTTCGACAGCCCCACGTGCGCCAGCCGGTAGGCGTTGGGCACCGCCCGGGGCAGCCAGCGGTGCGTCATCTTCACCGCCATGGAGCCGATGGTGACGATCCGACCCCAGCCCTGCGTCTTCATGTGCGGCAGAACGCCCCGCACCAGCCGGGCGAACAGGGTGACCAGGGCCGCATCGCCGGCGGCGTAGTCGTCGTCGTCCACCTCCTCGAAGCGGCCGTGGATGGTGGCGTTGGGGATGTAGACCACGATGTCGGGCGGGCCGAAGGCCGTGCGCGCCGCCGCGATGACCCGGTCGACGCCGTCCTTCGTCATGCAGTCGCCGGCGCAGCCCTCCGCCGTCCCGCCCGCGCCGCGGATGGAGTCCACCGCCGCATCGATCGCCGCCTGGCCGCGGGCTGCGACCAGCACCCTGGCCCCCTCGCGCGCCAGCTCCCGGCTCACCGCCAGGCCGATGCCGCGGCTGCCGCCCACCACCAGCGCCGTCTTTCCGTCGATGCCCAGGTCCACAGGCGTCCTCCCTTGCTGTTAACCAAGTCGCTTAACGGCCAATCAAGCCTAATGGAATGATGCTGCGGCTCCGCGCCACCAGACTGGAAGACCGTCATGACCGCCCGCCGAGTCCGCGACCTCGCCATCCTCCTGCTGGCCGGCGCCTCGCTCGCCGCCTGTACGACGCCGATGCGTCCGAAGCTTACGAACCGCATGTCGGAGGTCCAGCCGACGGCGCCCCCGGCTGCGCAGCCGACCGGCCGTGGCGGGACCTACAAGGTGGGCAATCCCTATCAGGTGGGCGGCATCTGGTACGTGCCGCACGAGGATCCGAACTACGACGCCACCGGCGTCGCCTCGTGGTACGGCGACCAGTTCCATATGAAGTCCACGGCCAACGGTGAGACGTTCGATATGAACGCCATCTCGGCCGCGCACACCACCCTGCCGATGCCCTCCATGGTCGAGGTGACCAACCTGGAGAACGGCAAGAAGCTGGTGGTCCGGGTCAACGACCGGGGCCCCTTCGTGGGCGGGCGGCTGATCGACCTGTCCCACGCGGCGGCCCGGGAATTGGGCTATGAGCGCCAGGGCACGGCCAAGGTCCGCGTCCGCTACCTGGGGCCGGCGCCGCTCGGCGTAGGTGACGGCGTGCGCTATGCGGCCAACACCACATCGATCCCGGGACCGACCACCGTGCCGGCGCCCTCGGGCGACACGATGAGCTTCAAGCCGATCGCTCCGGCCTCGACGGTTTCGGCCACGGCCCTGCCGCCGCTCGCCTCGGCCCCGGCCGCCTCCAGCAGTCCCGCTGCTGCGCCGCGGATCTACGCCGCCGCCGCGCCGGCCCGTGAGACCTGGGCGCCCACGGCCATGCCGGGCTACGCGCCGCCGGCCAAGCCCACCTACGCCCCGCCCACGATGATCCCCCATGCGGCGGCGACCCCGGCCAAGCCCACCTACATCGCCCAGGCCGGCCCCGCCGGGTCGGACGCCGCCCTCTACAAGGTGCAGGCCGGCGCCTACAGCGACATCGACTCCGCCAAGCGCGTCGCCGACCAGCTCGCCGGGACCGGTCCCTGCCGCGTCGAGGCCGTCGAGCGCCAGGACGGGACCATCTACCGCGTCATCGTGCAGGCCTCCGCCGACGAGGGCGAGGCCTGGGCCCTGCGCGACCGCGTCGCGTCCTTCGGCTACTCCGACGCCCGCGTCATCCGCCCGTTCTGAAGAGAGGGGACATGTACGTCAGTACGTGTCCCCAAGCCTCAGTACGTGTCCCCAACCCGGCCGATGGGCGCTGCAAGCTGAAGCGCTGCTAAGAATTTTTGCCCACGAACCCCACGAACCCCACGAACGGGCCGCAGCCGCGGCGATGTCGCGGATCACCTTTTCGACCGGCCATAGGCCGGTCAGTCAAACCCGCACCTCGAGGAAAATTCTCCCGTCCGTGTGGTCTGTGTGGTCTGTGGACAAAAAAATCTTCGGTCCACAGACCACACAGACATCACAGACAACACACCCGGTCAGGCCAGCCGATCTCAGCACGGCCCGTTCGTGGGGTGCGTGGGGTTCGTGGGCAAATCCTTCTTTGGCGCCGAGCGCTGCCCCCTCGGCCGACGCCCGAGGACACGCACCGAAGCGCATGTCCCCAACCCTCACAGCATCCGCGCCATCATCTCCATCACCTCGGGCGTCGCCGTGCGCACGTTCAGGATGGTGATCCCGGAGTCCCGCCAGGGCGTGAACCGCTCCTTGATCCGCTCCGGAGGCCCGATCAGCCATTCCTCGTCGACGTACTCGTCCGGCACCGCCTCGGCGGCCTCCGCGCGCCGGCCGGCCATGAACAGCTCCTGGATCCGCTCGGCCGCCTCGGCGTAGCCGCGCTTGATCATCGCGTCCTTGTGGAAGTTCATGTTCGGCGCGCCCATGCCGCCGGCGTAGAGGGCGATGTGGGGCTTGGGCGCCTGCAGGGCGGCCTTGACGTCGTGGGCCACCTTCACGCCGACCACGCCCTTGATCTCGAACTTGTCCATGGTCATGCCGTCGGTGCGCTTGGCCATGCCCTCGGCGAGCTGGGCGCGATAGTGCGGGACCAGCTTGGGAACCAGGTGGAAGCCCAGCCACCCGTCGGCGATCTCGCCGGCCAGCCGCACGTTCAGCGGCGTGTCGGTCCCCAGCATGATCGGCAGGTTGGGGTCGGGGTGCATGATGTTCTTCAGCGGCTTGCCCAGGCCGATAGACCCCTCGCCAGTGTAGGGCAGGCTGATCTCGTAGCCCTCGTGGGTCACGTACTCGCGCCGGAAGATCTTGCGCAGGATCGCCACCGTATCGCGATAGCGCCGCGTGGGCTTGCCCCAGGGCCGCCCGTACCACCCCTCGACGATCTGCGGCCCCGAGACCCCCAGGCCCACGATCATCCGCCCGCCGCCCGCCAGGGCGTCGATGGTCTGGGCGCACATGGCCAGGTTCGCCGGCGTGCGCGCGTCGACCTGCGCGATGGACGTCCCCAGTTTGATCCGCTTGGTGTGGGCCGCGATGAAGGCCAGCGGCGTCATGCAGTCGGCGCCGTAAATCTCCGCCGTCCAGACCGAGTGGAAGTGCAGCTCCTCAGCCTTCTTGATCAACTCGATGGGCAGCGGGCGCTTGCCGTCCCAGGGTCCGATTCCCATGCTGAGCTTCATTTCGTCCTCCCAGGATCTGCCGCCAGCTTACGGCGGGAAAGGACGGCCTGTCTCCCCGCGAACGTCGCCACCCCGCGCCAGCTCCGCCAAAAACTGACCGTCAGTCCGCTGCGCCCAGGCGGCTCCGCCGCCAAAATCAATTGTCCACGAACCCCACGAACGTCGCCAGTCCGGCAGGGCAGGGCGACTTTACCTGACCGGCCCTCGGCCGGTCGAAATCGACAGGCGTCGGCTTCCCGGCGTCTCGGCCCGTTCGTGACGTTCGTGTGGTTCGTGGGCGAAACTTTCTTTCGCCCCGCCTGCATGATCCCCGCAAAACCCGACTGGCGCCCGCCGTCCCGCCGCTCTATATCCGCCGTCCCTCATGGCCGCCGACGAGACACGACTGAAGCGCCTGAGTTTCCGCGCCTGGCGGCGCGGGTTCAGGGAGGCGGACCTCATTCTGGGGCCGTTCACGGATCGCCATGCCCGCGACCTCACCCCCGAACAGCTCGACATCCTGGAACACCTGCTCGACGTCCCCGACCAGGACCTTTTCGAGTGGATCATGGAGCGCCGGCCTGTCCCGCCGGAGTACGAGTCCGATATCCTGAACCAGATCAAACAGTTCCGCTTCAAGCTTAACAGCGGCAAGGACCCCGGTCATGGCCGCTGACGGCGCCGGTCCGGCCAGCGCCGCCCAGCTCCGCCGGGTCGCCGACGATCCCGGCCGCCTGGACCTGGTCGGCGCGCCGGAGGGCTTCGACGCGCTGGCCATGGCCGACATCGTCAAGGCCCGCGGCGGCCTGTCGGTGTTCGTGGCCCGCGACGCCTCGCGGCTCTCGGCCTTCGTCGACGCCTTCCGCTTCTTCGCCCAGTCCATCGAGGTCGTCCGGTTCCCCGCCTGGGACTGCCTGCCGTACGACCGCATCGGCCCGTCCCCGGCCATCGCCGCCGAGCGGATGACGGCGCTCGCGCGCCTGGCCCGCGGCGTCGAGCCCAAGAAGCCAGCGCTGCTGGTCACCACCGCCGCGGCCCTCCTGCAGCGCACCCCGCCCATCTCGGCGGTCACCGACGCCTCCTACGACGCCAAGGTCGGCCACGTCGTCGAGATCGCCGACCTGGAGCGCTATTTCGCGGTCAACGGCTACGTCCGCGCCTCCACCGTCTCCGACCGCGGCGAGTTCGCCATCCGCGGCGGCGTCATCGACGTCTTCCCGCCCGGCGCCGACGAGCCCGTGCGCCTCGACCTGTTCGGCGACACCCTGGACTCCATCCGCGCCTTCGATCCCGAGACCCAGCGCTCCAC
>Ga0068860_100004586_pt1 | contig 14100 bp, 11 predicted proteins | sample KBSSwiS32_FD_66597 | JGI IMG/M metagenome (GOLD analysis project Ga0068860, IMG submission 66597) | Switchgrass rhizosphere microbial communities from Kellogg Biological Station, Michigan, USA - KBS Switchgrass S3-2 | ecosystem: Host-associated > Plants > Roots > Rhizosphere > Soil ... | reverse complement strand
GCAGACGCTGCACCTGAAGCAGCCGCCGAATCGCACGGCGCGCACCGAAGAGGCGGCGCTGGAGTTGGCGCACGAGATCGGCTACCCGCTGGTGGTGCGGCCGAGCTACGTGCTGGGCGGTCGGGCGATGGAGATCGTGCACGGCGACAACGACCTGCAACGCTACATGCGCGAGGCGGTGCGCGTCAGCGAGAAGTCACCGGTGCTGCTCGACCGCTTCCTCGACGATGCGATCGAGGTCGATGTCGATGCCGTCAGCGACGGCTCCGAGGTGATGATAGGCGGCATCATGGAGCACGTCGAACAGGCCGGCGTGCACTCGGGCGACTCGGCGTGCTCGCTGCCGCCGTATTCGCTGCCGGCCGCGCTGCAGGACGAGTTGCGCCGCCAGACCACGCTGATGGCCAAGGCCTTGAAAGTGGTGGGCCTGATGAACGTGCAGTTCGCGATCCAGGGCGAGGTCAGCAGCCCCGGCGAGGCGGTGGTCTACGTGCTCGAAGTGAACCCGCGCGCGTCGCGCACGGTGCCGTTCGTCAGCAAGGCCACCGGGCAGCCGCTGGCCAAGATCGCGGCGCGCTGCATGGCGGGTCAGCGGTTGAGCGACCAGCGTGGCCCGAACGGAGGAGCCCTGGGCGAGGTGATCCCGCCGTACTACAGCATCAAGGAAGCGGTGTTCCCGTTCAACAAGTTCCCCGGCGTCGATCCGATCCTTGGCCCCGAGATGCGCTCCACCGGCGAGGTGATGGGGGTGGGCCGCAGCTTCGGCGAGGCGATGCTGAAGAGCCAGCTCGGTGCCGGCTCGCGTCTGCCCGACAAGGGCACCGTGGTGATCAGCGTCAAGAACAGCGACAAGGACCGCGCGGTCAAAGTGGCCGGCGAACTGGTCGATCTGGGCTTCCAGATCGCTGCCACCAAGGGCACCGCAGCGGCGATCGCGGCCGCCGGCATCGCGGTGACGGTCGTCAACAAGGTCAAGGACGGCAGACCACACATCGCCGACAAGGTCAAGGCCGGCGAGATTCACCTGGTGTACACGACGGTCGACGAAACGCGCACCGCGATCGCCGATTCGCGCCACATTCGCACCGCGGCCATCGCCAACCGGGTGACCTACTACACCACGATGGCGGGCTGCGAGGCGGCCACCGAGGCGCTGAAGCACCAGGACGACCTCACCGTCACGTCGCTGCAGGAACTGCACGCCGAACTGCAATAAACTGGACCGCGAGCGGCGCGCCGAACGGTGCGTCGTCCGCGTTGACGCGCCTCAGGCGCGTTTTTCTGTTTGCGAGGATCGACCAGCGATGGCCACCATCCCTTTGACGCGCCGCGGCGCCGAACTGCTGCGCAGCGAGCTGCAACGGCTGAAGACCGTGGACCGCCATGCCGTGATCCAGGCCATTTCGGAGGCGCGCGGGCAGGGCGACCTGTCGGAGAACGCCGAGTACGAAGCCGCCAAGGACAAGCAGGCGTTCATCGAAGGACGCATCGCCGAGATCGAGAGCAAGCTCGCCGCCGCGCAGGTGATCGACCCGGCATCGCTCGACGCGGGTGGCCGCGTGGTGTTCGGCGCCACCGTCGAGCTCGAGGAGGAAGACGGCGGCCACCGCGTGACTTACCAGATCGTCGGCGACGACGAGGCCGACCTGAAGCAGGGGCTGATCTCGATCAGTTCGCCGATCGCGCGTGCGCTGATCGGCAAGGAGAGTGGCGACGTCGCCGACGTGCAGGCGCCCGGCGGCGTGAAGAGCTACGAGATCGTCGACGTGCGCTATCAGTGAGTGAGCGCGTTGGCGACGCCGACAACTAGCCGGATGTCTTTTTCTTGATGCTGGTGGCGCGCCGCTTGGAGCGCTTGATCGAGCCGCCGGCGGTGACGCGCTGGTTGCCGAGCACCTTGACCTTCTTGATCGTCGGCCGATGGTTCGAACTCTTCGAAAACTTGACCAGCCGCACGGTGCGCGGGCCCGCCATGCGCTCGTCGTCGCGGACTTTGACCTTCGGCGGCAACGGGCGCCACAGCACCAGCAGCTTGCCGATGTGCTGGACTGCGGCCGCGCCGAGCCGCTCGGCAGCGTCGGCCAGCAAGGCCTCGCGCTGCTCGCGCGAATCGGACAGGACGCGCACCTTGATGAGGCCATGCGCGCACAGCGCGACGTCGAGCTCCTTGTGCACCGCCGGGGTCAGTCCATCGGTGCCGATCATCACCACCGGGTCGAGGTGATGGGCGGATGCGCGCAGGCTTTTGCGCTGCCCGGTCGAGAGTTGGATCGTCGGCACCCCCGTATTATCCCTGTGCAATGAAGGGGCGCACCAAGAGCGGCAAGGTCAACCGGGCCTGGCTGCACGCTCACGTCAGCGACCCCTACGTCAAGCTGGCGCGCCATGAGGGCTATCGCGCACGCGCCGCCTACAAGCTGAAGGAGATCGACGAGTCGCTGCACTTGATTGAGCCCGGGCAGGTGGTGGTCGATCTCGGCTCGACGCCCGGTGCGTGGAGCCAGTACGTGCGGCGGCGCTTCGCGCCGAAATCGGCCGGCAGCGGCGGCGCGGCAGCGGGCGCGCTCGACGGCACGATCATTGCACTGGACGTCGTGCCGATGGAGCCCATCGAGGGCGTGCAGTTCATCGAGGGCGACTTTCGCGATGACGCCATCGCACAGGCATTGGCCGAGAGATTGAGTGGCCGTGCGGTCGACGTGGTGTTGTCCGACATGGCACCCAACCTGTCGGGCGTCGCCGCGTCCGACGCCGCGCGCATGGCCGATCTGGTCGAACTGGCCATCGAGTTTGCCGCCGCGCATCTCAAGCCGAACGGTGCGCTGGTGACCAAGGTCTTTCATGGCAGCGGATACAGCCAGCTGGTGGAACGCTTCAAGCAGACGTTTCGGGTCGTCAAGGCGGTCAAACCGAAGGCATCGCGCGACAAATCGTCCGAAACCTTTCTGGTCGGACTGGGTCTGAAGCACGGTTCCAGATGAAACCGGTCGCTGCGCCGCCAACGAATGCGCAGTTGACTCACAGTGCGCAGCGGTGCGACCGCACTGGCCGCGACCCTTGTCTGGACTAGAATCATCCCCAATTGCGCTCGCAGGTGTGGCGCGCTCGGCGCCCATCGAATGAGCGGGGTGTCAGCCGCGGCAACGCAGTCTGGCCTCTTAGGCACAAGGAGCCGCGGTGAACAATCAATGGTTCTCGAAAGTTGCGGTCTGGCTGGTGATCGCGCTGGTCCTCTTCACGGTCTTCAAGCAGTTCGACCGCGGGGTCAGTCAAGGCTCCCAGATCGGCTACTCCGACTTTCTCGAGGAGGTCCGCGCCAAGCGGATCAAGGCCGTCACGCTGCAGGAAGGCAATGGCGGAACCGAGATCCTCGCCGTCACCAACGACGACAAGCGCATCCGCTCCACCGCCACGTACCTCGACCGCGGCCTGGTGGGTGACCTGATCGCCAACGGTGTGAAGTTCGACGTCAAGGCGCGCGAAGAGCCGTCGATCCTGATGAGCATCCTGATCAGCTGGGGCCCGATGCTGCTGCTGATCGGCGTGTGGATCTACTTCATGCGGCAGATGCAAGGCGGTGGCAAAGGCGGCGCCTTCAGCTTCGGCAAGAGCCGGGCTCGCATGCTCGACGAGAGCAACAACTCGATCACCTTCGCCGACGTCGCGGGGTGCGACGAAGCCAAGGAAGAGGTCAAGGAGCTGGTCGACTTCCTGAAGGACCCGCAAAAATTTCAAAAGCTCGGCGGCCGCATTCCGCGCGGCGTGCTGATGGTCGGCCCGCCCGGCACCGGCAAGACCTTGCTGGCCAAGGCGATTGCGGGTGAAGCCAAGGTGCCGTTCTTCTCGATCTCGGGTTCAGACTTCGTCGAGATGTTCGTCGGCGTCGGCGCGGCGCGCGTGCGCGACATGTTCGAGCAAGCCAAGAAGAGCGCCCCGTGCATCATCTTCGTCGACGAAATCGACGCGGTCGGCCGCCACCGCGGTGCCGGTCTGGGCGGCGGAAACGACGAGCGCGAGCAGACGCTGAATCAGCTGCTGGTCGAGATGGACGGCTTCGAGACCAATCTGGGCGTCATCGTGATGGCGGCCACCAATCGCCCCGACATCCTCGACCCGGCACTGCTGCGCCCGGGCCGCTTCGACCGCCAGGTCTACGTGACGCTGCCCGACATCCGCGGCCGCGAGCAGATCCTCAACGTGCACATGCGCAAGGTGCCGTTGGGCTCCGACGTGCGCGCCGACCTGATCGCGCGCGGCACGCCGGGGTTCTCGGGCGCCGACCTGGCCAATCTGGTCAACGAAGCGGCGCTGTTCGCCGCGCGCCGCAACGGTCGCGTCGTCGAGATGATCGACTTCGAGAAGGCCAAAGACAAGATCATCATGGGCACCGAGCGCAAGTCCATGGTGATGGACGAAGACGAGCGCCGCAACACCGCCTACCACGAGGCCGGCCACGCGCTGATCGGCAAGCTGCTGCCCAAGCTCGATCCGATTCACAAGGTGACGATCATCCCGCGCGGTGGCGCGCTCGGTGTGACGGTGTCGCTGCCTGAGAAAGACCGCTACAGCACCGACAAGGTGTTGATGCTCAATCGCGTGTCGATGCTGTTCGGCGGACGCATCGCCGAAGAAGTGTTCATGAACCAGATGACCACAGGCGCCAGCAACGATTTCGAGCGCGCCACGTCGATCGCACGCGACATGGTGATGCGCTTCGGCATGAGCGACCTGATGGGCCCGATGGTGTACTCCGAGAACGAGGGCGAGGTGTTCCTCGGCCGCTCGGTCACCAAGACCACCAACATCTCCGAAGAGACGATGCGCAAGGTCGACGCCGAGGTGCGGCGCATCATCGACGAGCAGTACGCGATCGCACGCAAGCTGATCGAGGAGAACAAGGACAAGATGCACGCGATGGCCAGCGCGCTGCTGGAGTGGGAAACCATCGACGGCGACCAGATCGACGACATCATGGCCGGCAAACCACCGCGCCCGCCGAAGGACTGGTCACCTTCGAGCTCCAAGCCGGCCGGCACCAATCCGCCGGTCAGCACCGACGGCGCCCCCGCGGCGGCCTGAATCGCACAAGACCATCAACGGGGCCCGCGGGCCCCGTTCGCTTAGGGCCTGCAGTCCGCAATGTTCTGGCAGACCACGCGCCACCGGATCGACCTCGCGCGGCCGCGCGTGATGGGCATCGTCAACGTGACGCCCGATTCGTTCTTCGATGGCGGACGACATCTCGCCACCGACGCCGCGCGCGCGCATTGCGAGCGCCTGGTCGGCGAGGGCGCCGACATCCTGGACATCGGCGGGGAGTCGACGCGCCCGGGTGCGCAAGCACCCAGCGTGCAGGAGGAGATCGACCGTGTGCTGCCGGTGCTCGAGCATGCCTGCACGCTCGGCGTGGCCGTGTCGGTCGATACCAGCCGGGCCGAGGTGATGCGGGCGGCGCTGCGCGCCGGCGTCGACATTGTCAACGACGTGCGCGCGCTGCGCTGGCCCGGTGCACTCGATGTCGTCGCCGCGCATGCGAGCTGCGGCGTGTGCCTGATGCATATGCTGGGCGACGAGCCGGCGTCGATGCAGCAGGCGCCCCGCTACGACGACGTGGTGGCCGAGGTGCGTGCGTTCCTGCACGAGCGCCTCGCGATGCTCGAGCGCGCCGGTGTGGCGAAAATGCGCGTGGTGCTCGACCCAGGGATCGGATTCGGCAAGACGCCGGAGCACAATTGGACGCTGATGCAAGGGCTCGATCAACTGCAGGCGCTCGGGCAGCCGTTGCTGCTCGGCTGGTCGCGCAAGTCGACCCTCGGCGTGCTCACCGGCCGTGCTGCGGCCGATCGCCTGGCCGCCAGCCTGGCCGCCGCGCTGGCAGCGGTGCAGCGCGGTGCGCGCATCGTGCGCGTGCACGACGTGGCCGCGACGGCCGACGCGCTCGCCGTGTGGCACCACGCCGGGCTCGGCGCCTGACCCCCAACAAGGAACACGATGGCACGACGCTACTTCGGCACCGATGGCATCCGCGGCACCGTGGGCCAGATGCCGATCACGCCCGATTTTCTGGTGCGACTGGGGCACGCGGTGGGTCGGGTGCTGCGTCAATCGGGCGCGCGCCAGACCGTCGTGATCGGCAAGGACACGCGCATCTCCGGCTACATGGTCGAGGCGGCGCTCGAGGCCGGGTTCGCATCGGCCGGCGTCGACACGCTGTTGAGCGGCCCGATCCCGACGCCCGCGGTGGCATACCTGACGCGCGCGCTGCGCCTGAATCTCGGCGTCGTGATCAGCGCGTCGCACAACCCGTATCCCGACAACGGCATCAAATTCTTTTCGGCCGCCGGCGAGAAGCTGCCCGACGAGTGGGAGCAGGCGGTCGAGGCGGCGCTCAACGAGGCGCCGCAGTGGGTGGATTCTGCGGGCCTGGGCAAAGCCCGCCGCATCGATGACGCCAGCGGGCGCTACATCGAGTTCTGCAAGAGCACGGTGCGCCACGACCTGTCGCTGCGCGGTCTGAAGATCGTGATCGATGGCGCGCACGGCGCGGCCTACCACGTGGCACCCGATGTGTTCCACGAACTCGGCGCCGACGTGGTGGCGATCGGTTGTGCGCCCGACGGCCTGAACATCAACGATGGCGTCGGTGCCACCGCACCCGCTGCACTGGTGAAAGCGGTGCTCGAGCACAAGGCCGACTACGGCGTTGCGCTGGACGGCGACGCCGACCGCCTGCTGATGGTCGACGGCGATGGCCGGATCTACAACGGCGACGAACTGCTGTACGTGATGGTGACCGAGCGCCTGGCCAACGGCCAGAAGGTCGAAGGTGCGGTCGGCACGCTGATGACCAACATGGCCATCGAGTTGGCACTGCGTTCGCGCGACGTGCCGCTCGTGCGCGCGAAGGTCGGTGACCGCTACATCCTCGAGGAGCTCACCGCGCGCCGCTGGCTGCTCGGCGGCGAGGGCTCGGGGCACCTGCTCGCGCTCGACAAGCACACCACCGGCGACGGCATCATCAGCTCGCTGCAGGTGCTGCAGGCGATATGCCACAGCGGGCGCAGCCTGGCGCAGCTGCTGCACGGCGTGTCGCTGTTTCCGCAGACCTTGATCAACGTGCGCCTCGGGCCCGACGTCGACTGGAAAGCCAACCGCGCGCTGGCCGCCGAGGAGGAGGCCGTGCAACGCGATCTCGCCGACAGCGGCCGCGTGCTGATCCGCGCCTCGGGCACCGAGCCGCTGCTGCGCGTGATGGTCGAAGCCAGCGATGCCGAGCTGGCGCGCGGTTGCGCCGAGCGATTGGCGCGCGCGGCGGCGGCCGCTTGACGACGCCAGGGCGCGCTGCGATGCCCGAGCTGTCGTCGACGGGCCTGGTGGCAGCGATCGACCTCGGGTCGAACAGCTTTCGCCTCGAGATCTGCCAGGCCGGCGAGGGCCAATTGCAACGGGTGGAATACCTGAAGGACACCGTGCGCCTGGGTGCCGGCCTCGACGACATGCGCCAGCTCGACGACGCCGCGATGAGCCGAGGCTGGACCAGCGTGGCGCGCTTCGCCGAGCGCGTGCGCGACCTCGAGCCGCGCGCGGTGCGCGCCGTGGCCACCGCCACGCTGCGCGAGGCGCTCAATCGCGAGGCGTTCCTGTCGCGCGCGCAGTCGCTGCTCGGTCTGCCGATCGACGTGATCTCCGGCCATGAAGAGGCGCGTCTGATCTACGGCGGCGTCGCGCACTACCTGCCCGACACCGACGAGCGACGCCTGGTGTTCGACATCGGGGGCCGTTCCACCGAGCTGATTCTCGGGCGCGGCAAGGTACCGCGCGTGGTGGAGTCCTACGACGTCGGGAGCGTCGAGCTGTCGCTGCGCTATTTCGGCGACGGCCGCATCGGCGTGCGCAGCTTCAACGCTGCGCGCGTGGCGGCGCAGGCCGCGCTCGAAGGCGCGCAGGGCGTGCTGGCCAACGAGCGCTGGGATGCCGTCTACGGCGCCTCCGGCACCGTCGGCGCGGTGTCCGACGTGCTGCGTGCCGAAGGCATGACCGACGGCACGATCACCACCGCGGCGCTCGACGCGCTGGTGCGTAGGCTGGTCGACGCCGGTCACGTCGACAAGGTCAAGCTCAGCGGCCTGAAGGACGACCGTCGCCCGGTGATCGGCGGCGGCGTCGCGATCGTGCGAGCGCTGGTCGAGCTGCTCAACCTCGAGCGCATCAGCCCGGCGCGCGGGGCGCTGCGCCACGGCGTGATGATCGAGATGCTCGACCGCGACGCGCCGGCGCGCGACATCCGCACCGCCAGCGTGCAGCGGCTGCAGCGGCAGTTCGCAGTCGACGTCGTGCAGGCGCAGCGCGTGTCGGACATGGCGCTGTGGCTGTTCGCGGCGTTGCATCCGCAGCCCGATCAGCGGCTGCAACGCGCTGCCGCGATGCTGCGCTGGGCCACCGCGCTGCACGAGGTGGGCATGGCGGTGTCGCACGAAGGCCACCATCGGCACGGCGAATACATCGTGCGCCATGCCGATGCGGCCGGCTTCGCCGACCACCAGCTCGAACGGCTGGCCACCTTGGTGCTGGTGCAGCGCGGCGGGCTGCGCAAGGGAGAGGACACGCTGACGTCCGACGCCGTGATGCGCGATCAGGCCCTGGTGCTGCGCATTGCGATCGTGCTGTGCCACGCGCGCCGCGACCCCGAGCCGGGTCAGTTGCGGCTGGCCCACTTGGTGGGCGGATGGCTGCTGGTGATCGACAGCGCGTGGGCCGACGCGCACCCCCAGACGATCCACCTGCTGCGCGAGGAAGAGAAGGCATGGTCGCGCACGCCGTGGCATCTCGAATTGCGCGTCGACTGACGCGCCGCGCTCACATCGTCTCGGCGGACTGCACGCACACCACGAAGGTCTGCGCGCGTGCGTCGCCATCCTTTGCGGCCTCGCTCGGGCGGTGTCGCAACCACCAGACCGAGCCCTTGCGGATCGTCAAAGGTCCCTCCCGGCCGGTGAGCAGCAGCGAAGCGAGCTCGCCAAGGGCGGGCTGATGGCCGACCAGCAGCACGGTGCGCCGCGCGTCGGGCCAGCCAGTGGCCGCCAGCAGGTCTTTGGCGTGCGCCTGCGGCCCGATCGACTCGACGGTGGTGAACGGGCGCTCGAGCTTGGCTGCCGTGCGCTGCGCACGCACTGCAGGGCTCACCAGGATGCGCAGGCCGTCGGGCATCTGGCGATGCAGCCACAGTGCGATGCGCGATGCCTGGCGCTCGCCGCGCGGCGTGAGTTTGCGCTTCAGGTCGTCGACCGGTGCGTCATCGCCATCTTCGGCATCGGCGTGGCGCCACAACAGCAAGTCCATCGCGATTCAGCGCAGCGCGCTGCCGTAGCGTTCGCCCAACGCCTGCTGCGCCGAGCGGCCCGCTTTGCCGCGCAGCCGCGAGACGCGCTCGTAGTGGCCGTCGGGCATCATCTGCCAGGCGTCACGCTCGTCGTGCAGGTAGGCCGTGAGTGTCTCGTCGATCAGGCGCTGCCGCATCGCCGGATCCTCCACGGGCCAGGCGAGCTCGAGGCGTCGGAACATGTTGCGTCCCATCCAGTCGGCGCTCGACAGGTACAGCTGCTCGTGATCGCCGGCGCGAAAGTAGAACACGCGCGAGTGCTCGAGGAAGCGACCGACGATCGAGCGCACCCGCACGTTCTGCGAGAACCCCGCGCGGGCCGCCGGCACCACGCAGGCGCCGCGCACGATCAGGTCGACGGTCACGCCCGAGCGCCCGGCGTGTGCGAGCGCCAGGCCGAGCGCCTCATCGGTCAACGCGTTCATCTTCAGCACGATGCGTGCCGGCTTGCCGGCGCGCGCGGCCGCGGTGGCGGCCTCGACGTGCTCCATCATGCGCTTGTGCAGCGTGAATGGCGCGACGATCAGCGTCTTCAGGCCGCTCAGCCGGCTCTGGCTGGCCAGGTGCTGGAACACCTGTGCCATGTCGGAGGTGATGCGTGGGTTGGCCGTCAAATGGCCGACGTCGGTGTACAGCCGCGCGGTGCGCGGGTTGTAGTTGCCGGTGGACAGGTGCCCGTAGCGGCGCAGCTGCCGGCCCTCGCGGCGCGTGATCAGCAGCATCTTGGCGTGCGTCTTCAGCCCCACGATGCCGTACACCACCTGGGCGCCGAACGCCTCGAGCCGCTCCGCCCAGTTGATGTTGGCTTCCTCGTCGAAGCGTGCTTTCAGCTCGACCACCACCATCACCTCTTTGCCGCGCCGCGCCGCCTCGAGCAGCAGCTCCATCAGCACCGAATCGGCGCTGGTGCGGTAGATCGTCTGCTGGATCGACAGCACTTGCGGATCGTGCACCGCCTCGCGCAGCAGGGACTCGACCGGCTCGAACGATTCGAACGGGTGGTGCAACAGCAGATCGCCCTGGCGCAGGCGCTCGAACATCGAGCCATCGGGTAACACGGTGGCAGGCCAAATTGGCGTGTGCGGCGGAAAGTGCAGCGATTTGACGGGCACCAGGTCGATCAGCTGCGCCAGCCGCACCAGGTTCACCGGCCCGTCGACGCGGTACAGCGCCTGCTCGGTGAGCTGGAACTGCTCGAGCAAGAAGCTGGCGAGCGACTCCGGGCACGAGGTCGCCACTTCCAGCCGCACCGCGCGGCCAAACTGGCGGTGAGTCAGCTCCAGTCGCAGCGCCTGCCGCAGGTTGGTGACCTCGAGGTCATCGACCGCCAGGTCGGAATCGCGGGTCAGGCGGAATTGCGAGAAGCCGTCGACGTGCCGCCCGGGAAACAGATCGTTCAGGTTGGCGCGCAGCACGCTCGACAGCAGCACGAAGCCCTGACGCCGACCGGTCAGCTCGTCGGGCAGCTTGATCACGCGCGGCAGCGCGCGTGGCACGCGCACGATCGCGATGTCGTTCTGGCGCCCGAACGCATCGCGCCCGTGCAGCCGAACGATGAAGTGCAGCGACTTGTTGGCCACTTGCGGAAACGGGTGCGCCGGATCCAGGCTCACCGGCACCAGCAGCGGCCGCACTTCGCGCGCAAAGAACGCCGCCACCCAACGCCGCTGCGCCTCGTTGCGCTCGCCGTGCGACAGGATCTGCAGCCCGGCCTTCTTCATGTCGATCGTCAGGCGGTCGTTGTAGAGGGCATATTGCTCGTCGACCAGCGCATGGGCGGCCAGCGAGATGTCACGCATCGCGGAGCTCGCCAGCTGGGCGTCGCCCGGGTTGGCGAGGAGCAGCTCTTCCAACGTGTCGGGCACCCGGATCTCGAAGAACTCGTCCAGGTTGGAGGAAACGATGCACAGGTAGCGCAGGCGCTCCAGCAGCGGCACGTCGGGGTGCCGGGCCATGTCGAGCACCCGCGAGTTGAACGCCAGGGCGCCCAGATCGCGGTGAAGCAACGAGGACGGCGCTGACGCTGGCGGTTTCACCGCCCCCAGTTTGCCTTGACTTCGTGACTTTTTTTTGACGCCGCGATGACGCATGTTTGACAACCCTCAAGCGCCCATCTGACCACCGGTCGCGGCGCAGCGACCAGGACCATTGGGTTCGTGATGAAGTCTGCCGTGTCGGCCGCGGTGGCACCGCGCGACGCGCCCCTCCCTTGCTGTCTGGCGTTCCATGACGATTGCGTGACGCTGCGATGACTGAACGCTGACACGCCGGGGCTGGAGCACCGCTGTCACGGCACTGTCACATCGCCTGCCTAGAGTGGCCCGACGACCTCACAAGCCACCCAAGGAGTGCTTCATGAACAGCATGCTCGCTCGCTGCGTCCTGGCTGCGGCCGCGCTCGCACCCGGTTGGGCTGCGGCGCAGGACGTGACCGGCGCCGGCGCCACGTTCCCGGCTCCGGTGTACGCCAAGTGGGCCGATGCCTACAACAAAGCCACTGGCCTGCGCGTCAACTATCAGTCGGTCGGTAGCGGCGCGGGCATCAATCAGATCAAGGCCAAGACGGTTGATTTCGGCGCATCGGACATGCCGCTCACCGACGAGGCGCTGGCCAAGGACGGCCTGGTGCAATTCCCCACCGTGATCGGCGGCGTCGTGCCCGTGATCAACGTGGCCGGCGTGGCGCCCGGGCAGATCAAGCTCACCGGGGCCGTGCTCGGTGACATCTACCTCGGCAAGGTGACCAAGTGGAACGACGCCGCGATCGCCGGGTTGAACCCGGGCGTGACCTTGCCCGATGCGGCGATCGCCGTGGTGCGCCGCGCCGATGGTTCGGGCACGACGTTCATCTTCACCAACTACCTGTCGAAGGCCAACCCCGAGTGGAAGAGCAAGGTCGGCGAGGGCACCGCAGTCAACTGGCCCACCGGTGCCGGCGGCAAGGGCAACGAAGGCGTGTCGGCGTTCGTGCAGCGGCTGCCCAATTCGATCGGCTACGTCGAGTACGCGTATGCCAAGCAGAACAAGATGAACACCGTGCAGCTGCGTAACCAGGCCGGCAACTTCGTCTCTCCCGATGATGCCAATTTCAAGGCCGCGGCCGCGGGCGCGGATTGGGGCAAGACCTTCTACCAGATCCTCACCGACCAGCCGGGCAAGGATTCATGGCCGATCACGGGCGCCACCTTCATCCTGATGCACAAGGTGCAGGAAAAGCCAGCGCAAGCCGGGGCGGCACTGAAGTTCTTCGACTGGGCCTACACCAGCGGCAACCAGATGGCCGCCGAACTCGAATACGTGACCTTGCCGGACCCGGTGAAGGCGATGGTGCACAAGGTATGGGGCGAGATCAAGGACGCTTCCGGCAAGGCCGTGGTTGCCGCCAAGTGAGCCGGCGCCGGGCCGCCACCGTGCTCCGGCGGGGCTGACGGGACTTTCGACATGGCCGCTACACTGCCCATGAGCACTGCTGGCGAGGGAGTGATCGATCGAGTCGAGCCGGTGAGCCGGCCTCCGCAACGCAAGCCGATCAGCCGCTGGGGCGACCGGCTGTTTGCCGCCATTGCACTGGCGGCCGCCCTGCTGACGCTGGCGATGCTGGCCGGGATCATCGTGTCGCTGGTGATCGGTGCGGCGCCGGCGATTCGCGAGTACGGGCTGAGCTTCCTGGTGCGTGCGGAGTGGGATCCGGTGCAGAACCGCTACGGCGGCCTGGTCATGATCTACGGCACGCTGATGAGCTCGCTCATCGCGCTGCTCATCGCGGTGCCGGTGAGCTTCGGCATCGCGCTGTTCCTCACCGAGCTGTCGCCTACCTGGCTCAAACGACCGCTGGGCGTGGCCATCGAATTGCTGGCGGCCGTGCCCTCCATCGTCTACGGGATGTGGGGACTGCTGGTGTTCGGCCCGATCCTCGCGCGCTTCGTGCAGCAGCCGATGCAGTCGATTTTTGGGAAGATCCCGGTGTTGGGCGAGCTGTTTTCGGGTCCGCCGGTGGGGCTGGGGCTGCTGTCGGCCGGCATCATCCTGGCGATCATGGTCATCCCGTTCATCGCTTCGGTGATGCGCGACGTCTTCGAAGTCACTCCGCCGATGCTCAAGGAGTCGGCCTACGGCCTGGGCGCCACCACCTGGGAGGTGATCTGGCGGGTGGTGCTGCCCTACACGAAGACCGGTGTGGTCGGCGGCGTCATGCTCGGGCTGGGCCGTGCGCTGGGCGAGACGATGGCGGTGACCTTCGTCATCGGCAACATGAACCAGCTCAATTCGTTGTCGCTGTTCGAGGCGGCCAACAGCATCACCTCGGCGCTCGCCAACGAGTTCGCAGAGGCCGCCGCCGGTCTGCACCAGGCCTCGCTCATCTACCTGGGCCTGGTGCTGTTCTTCATCACCTTCGTCGTGCTGTCGGCGTCGAAATTCCTGCTGATGCGCTTGAAGCGCATGGAGGGGATCAAGACGTGAAGGCGCTCGACTTCGATCCCCACAAGCTGGCGCAGCACCGCGGCCGGCGGCGTACCAACGCGATCGCGCTGACGCTGTCGCTCGGCGCGATGGCCTTCGGCCTGTTCTGGCTGACCTGGATCCTGTGGGAGACGCTGCGCCTGGGCCTGGGGGGGTTGGGCCTCGACGTGTTCACGCAGATGACCCCGCCGCCTCAGGCGCCGGGTGGCCTGGCCAACGCCATCTACGGTTCGGTGCTGATGGTGGGGCTGGCCACCGCG
>Ga0068860_100004585_pt1 | contig 14103 bp, 11 predicted proteins | sample KBSSwiS32_FD_66597 | JGI IMG/M metagenome (GOLD analysis project Ga0068860, IMG submission 66597) | Switchgrass rhizosphere microbial communities from Kellogg Biological Station, Michigan, USA - KBS Switchgrass S3-2 | ecosystem: Host-associated > Plants > Roots > Rhizosphere > Soil ... | reverse complement strand
CATGGAGCCCTTGCCGCTGCCCATGAATCCCTGACCGCCGCCGCCGCTCCCCGTTCCCCGGAGCCCCAGCCCACCGGCGCCCTGGGCGGACTTGCCGAACAGGCCCTGCAGCTGGTCCAGCCGCGGATCCGGCTTCGGGGCGGGAGCGGCGGAGGTCGGCTTCGGGGCGACCTTCGCCTGCATTTTTCCCATCGGCGCCTCGGCCATCCGGGGCGCGGGGGCCGCCGCGGGAGTTGTTGGAGGAGCAGGCAGGTACGCCGGCGCGGGTGCGGCGGCGACCGCGGTGGCGGGCTCCTGGGACGGCTTCGAACGGCCGCACGCGCACACCAGCCCGCACAGCACCGCAAGGATCGCGGTCCTTCGCATGATGCACCTCGAATGTCCGGGTTACGCCCGCTCAGACACCAGGCCCCGGCGGACGGTTCCGGGCCTACTCCGGCCGGAAGCGCACCACCGCGGCCAGCCCGGAGGCGGCCGGGTAGCGGTCGCGCATCTCGCGCTCCAGGTCGGGGCGCGGCGTCCCCAGCACCTCGGCGATCTCCGCCAGCACCAGCCCCCCGAAGAACTGGACGCCCTGCGCCATCGGCTCCGCCAGCGGGACCGGGAGCCCGTACAGCTCCCGGAGGAACCAGGCGTGATCGAGCGGTGTCCCCGAGTGCACGACCCGCTTCCCCCGCTCCAGCAGCGCCTCCCCGGTCACCGGCGCGGGCGGCTCCGGCTGGCGCAGGGCCTGGAGCATCCGCTCCGCGGTGGCGCGGTCCACCAGCGACCGCAGCGTCCGCTCCGCCTGGTCCACGGGCACGCAGGCGGTGACCTCCGCGTTCGCCACCACGTAGAACGCGGGCGCCTGGCCGGGCGGCAGCGGCGCCGGCGCGCCGCGCTCACCCTGGGCGGCGTAGCCCTGCACCTTCACCACGCCCGCCGAGGCGAGGAACACCGTGTCGCCGGGCGAATACCGGGCGCTCACGGCGCGATCTTCCCCAGGATGACGCCGCGCTTCGCCCCGGTCGCGGACGGCACCGAGCCGGGCGTCCCGGAAAGGAACTCGCTGGCCAGCAGCGCGAAGCACGCCGCCTCCTTCGCCGCCTCCGGGAACCCCAGCGCGTCCAGCACCTCCACGCGCACCGGCGCCAGCCGCCGCCGCAGGCCACCCATCAGCACCGGGTTGCGGCTCCCTCCGCCCGACACGTAGACGCCGTCCACCAGGCCCCGGGGGAACACCCACTGCTCGTACGCGCGCGCGGTGGCCTCCACCGTCAGCTCGGTGGCGGTGGCGATCAGGTCGTTCGGCCGCTCCCGGTAGCGGTCCCACAGCGGCGCCACGAACACCTCCCCGTACTCCTCCCGCCCCGCGCTCTTGGGCGGCGGCGCGGCGAGGAACGGGTGCCGCAGCAGCTCCGCCAGCAGGTCGGGGATGACCTTTCCCTGGCGCGCGAGCCGGCCGTCGAGGTCGCACCGCAGCGCGCCGCCGCTGATGCGCCTGGCCAGCGCGTCCATCACCATGTTGCCGGGGCCGGTGTCGAACGCGACCGTGTCCTCCAGCCGGTCGCTCACCACGCTCAGGTTGCCGATGCCGCCCAGGTTCTGGAGCGCGCGGCGGGCGCCGGGCTTCCGGAACGCCGCCCAGTCCAGGTACGGCACCAGCGGCGCGCCCTCGCCGCCCGCCGCCATGTCGCGGGTGCGGAAGTCGCTCACGGTGGGGATGCCGGTCCGCTCGGCGATGACGGACGACTCGCCGATCTGCAGCGTGGAGGGCGCCGACGGCGGCGGCACGAGCGACCGCGGCCGGTGCGCCACCGTCTGCCCGTGCGAGCCGATGACGTCGACGTCCTCCGGCGCCTTCCCCGCGAGCTGGATGACCGCCAGCGCCGCGTCCGCGAAGCGCTCGCCCAGGAGGAACCCCAGCTCGCACAGCTCGGCGGCGTGGTCGGCGGCCAGCACGCGCGCGGCGAGGGCGGGCTCGATGGGCGAGGGGGCGTGCGCCACCAGCTCCAGCTTCACCGAGGCGCCCGACCCCTCCACCCAGCACAGCGCGGCCTCCACCGCGTCCACGCTGGTCCCGGAGATCAGCCCCACGCACAGCCGGCGCTGCTTCGCGATGGCGCGGGCGATCCGCGGGGTGAGCATTCGGCGCTCAGCCTACCGCACGCGGCCCGGGCGCCGGGTCCCTGCCGAAGCCCAGCTGCTTCACGATGTCGGCTGCCAGCACATACAGCGCGACGATCCCCACCAGGGCCAGGGCCATCGTCGCCGGGATGGGCACGAAGCCGAGGGCCCGCGCGAACGGCAGGAAGGGCAGGGCCAGCGAGAGCGGCACCATCACCAGCGTGATCCACAGCAGCACCCGCCCCGGGCGGCTCCTGAACCACGGCCGCCGGGTGCGCACCACCAGCGCGATCACCAGCTCCGACAGCAGCGACTCCACGAACCACCCGGTGCGGAACTGCTCCGGGGTGGCGTGGAAGATCAGCAGCAGCGCCGCGAACGTCAGCCCGTCGAACGCCGAGCTGAGCGCGCCCAGGTCCACCATGAAGCGGGCGATCAGCCTCATGTCCCAGCGGCGCGGGTGGTCCACCAGCTCCCGGTCCACCTCGTCGCCCGCCATCCCCACCGCCGGGATGTCCGAGAGGAAGTTGTTGAGCAGGATCTGCCCCGGCAACAGCGGCAGGAAGGGCAGGAACAGCGACGCCGCCGCCATGCTCAGCATGTTGCCCAGGTTGGCGCTGGTGGTGGTGAGCACGTACTTGAGGGTGTTGGCGAAGGTCCGCCGCCCCTCGTCGATGCCGCGGCGGATCACCTGCAGGTCGCGGTCCAGCAGCACGAAGTCGGCCGCGTCGCGCGCCACGTCCACCGCGCCCTCCACCGACAGCGAGGTGTCCGCGGCGTACATCGCCGGCGCGTCGTTGACGCCGTCGCCCAGGAAGCCCACCACGTGCCCCATCTTCTTGAGCGAGAGGATGATCCGCTCCTTCTGGTTCGGATCCACCTCCACGAAGAGGTCGGTCTTCTCCGCCGCCTGCCACAGCGCCTCGTCGTGCAATTCGTCCAGCTGGCCGCCGGTGAGCACCCGCTCCGCGCTCAGCCCCACCTGCCCGGCCACGCAGCGCGCCACCGCCTTGGCGTCTCCGGTGATCAGCTTCACCCGCACGCCCCGCGAGCCCAGGTCGCGGATGGCCCGCTCCACGCCGGGCTTGGGGCGGTCCTGGAAGGTGAGGAAGCCGGCGAAGGTGAGGTCGCGCTCGGCCTTGCGGTCCGGCACCTCCTTCTTGCCCAGCGTCCGGTGCGCCACCGCCACCAGCCGCGCGCCCTGCTCGCTCCAGGCGTCGAACCGCGACGCCAGGCGCGCGCGCGTGACCGCGTCCAGCCCCGCGCACACCTCCAGCACCTTGTGGAAGGCGCCCTTGGTGATCAGCCGCCGGCCGTCCGGGCCGTCCACCACCACGCTCACCCGCTTGCGGATGAAGTCGAACGGCACCTCGGCGACCTTGGTCAGCCTGGAGAGGTCGGGCTTGTGCGCGTCGAGCACCGCGTCGTCGAGCGGGTTGGCCAGCCCGGTCTCCAGCGCGGCGTTGATCGCCGCCAGCTCCAGCACCGCGCCGGAGGGCTCGCTCTCGGCGTCGCGCGCGCCCTCCAGCCGCACCACGCCCTCGGTGAGCGTCCCCGTCTTGTCGGTGCACAGGATGTCCATGCTCCCCAGGTTCTCGATGGCGTCCAGGTTGCGCACCACCACGCCCACCTGCGCCATCGCCTCCGCGCCGCGGGCGAGGTTGACGCCCAGGATGGCCGGGAGCAGCTCCGGCGACAGGCCCACCGCCAGCGCGATGGAGAAGAGGAGGGTGTCCACCGGCGCGCGGCCGCTCAGCACGTGGGCGGCGAAGACCGCCAGCACGATCAGCAGCATCGCCGCCGTGAGCAAGGAGCCGAAGCGCCGCACCCCGCGCTCGAACTCGGTCTCCGGCCGGCGCAGGGTCAGCCGCCGCGCGATGCCGCCCAACTCGGTGGCGCGCCCGGTGCGGACCACCACCGCCCGCGCCCCGCCCGAGCGCACGTTGGTGCCCTGGAACACGGCGCTGGTCCGCTGGGCGAGGCCGGCGCCCGCGGGCGAGGCGCCGGGGGACTTCCGCACCGGGAAGCTCTCGCCGGTGAGCACCGCTTCGTTCACGTAGAGGTCGGTGGCGTCCAGCAGGCGCGCGTCGGCCGGCACCAGGTTCCCCGCCGCGAGCAGCATCACGTCGCCGGGGACGAGCTCCGCCGCCGGCACCAGGACCCGCGCGCCGTCCCGCAAGGCGGTCGCGCGGGCGCGGATCCGCGCGCGGAGCGCCTCCACCGCCACCCGGGCGCGGTGCTCGCGCGAGGCCCCGATCGCCACGCTCGCCACCAGGATGGTGAGGACGATGGCCGCGTCCACCCACTCGCCGCTGAGCGCGGAGACCACGGCCGCGACCACCAGGAGCGCCAGCAGCGGGTTCTTGAGCTGGCGCCCCACCGCCCGGAGCCCGGCGCGCCGCGGCGGCCCGTCCAGCGCGTTGGGGCCGTGCTCCACAAGCCGCGCCGCCGCCTCCGCGGAGGTGAGGCCCTCCGGGCGGGACCGGAGCCGCTGGAGCAGCGGCTCGGGCGCTTCGGCCCAGTAGGCGTCCGGGCTGGCGGGCGGAGCGGTCACGCGCGGGGGAGCGTAGTTCGCGGCGCTGGCGCCGCCACTCCTCGCCGCCGGCGGCCTGGGGCCCGGCGCTACACGCGGTAGGCGCTGGCGACCTGGGAGACCTCCTCGGAGGTCTCGCGCACCAGCCGGGCGGCCTCCTCGGTGGTGGTCAGCCGCTGCAGCGACTCGTCCATCAGCGTCGACAGGTCGGCGATGGCGATGAAGATCTGCGCGAAGCCCGCGTCCTGCTGCTGGACCGCGGCGGCGATCTGCCGGACCACCTCGCCGCTCTCCTGGAGGATGCCGGAGAGCTGCCGGAGCGTCTCGCCGGATCCCTTCACCTGCACCAGCTCCTGCTCCATCCGCTCGGTGCCCTTGTCGGTGGTCTGGGCGGCGGCGCGGATGGCGCGCGCGGTGTCGTCCAGGATCTCCTTCACCCGTTCGGTGGCGCGGATCGACTGGTCGGCCAGGTTGCGGATCTCCCGCGCCACGATGGAGAAGCCCTTGCCGTGCTCGCCCGACCGCACCGCTTCGATGGCGGCGTTGAGCGCCAGCATGTTCGACTGGTCCGCCAGGTCCTTCACCGTCCGGGTGATGGTGCCGATCTGCTGGGTGCGCTCGGCGAGCTTGCCGATCTGCGCGGCGATGGTGGTGACCTGCCCGCGGATCTCCCCCAGCCCGCCCAGGGTGGCCGCCAGCGACGTCTCGCCCTGCTTGCCGACCTCGCCGGCGCGCTCGGCGGCCTCCAGCATCGCCCCCGCCTTCTTCGCCGCCAGCTGCGAGGTCTGCTTGATCTCCCGCGCGGTGGTGTTCGCCTCCTCCAGCGTGAACGCCTGGCGGGTGAAGGCGACCTTCTGGTCGTCGGTGGCGGTGTGGAGAGCCTGGGCCGCGCTGGAGAAGGCGAAGGCGGCCATGCGCAGCCGGTGGAGCATCTCGCGCAGCCGCTTCATCATCTCCGCGAAGGCCTGCGCCAGCTCGCCGATCTCGTCGGGCGAGCCCACCGGCACCGGCTGGGTGAGGTCCTTGTCCTGCAGGATCTTGGTGACCGTCTGGTGCAGCGCGCGGATGGGCTGGATCATCCGCCGCGCCAGCAACACGGCCAGCACCACCGCCCCCGCCATCAGCAGCAGGGAGATGATCGCGGTGGCGGCCAACAGCGAGCGGATCAGTCCGTACGCCTCGCCCTCGTCCAGCACCGCCGCGAACACCCACTGGTCCGCGATCGTGCGGAGGTCCGCCTGGTCGACGGCCGCCGCCACCACCCGGTGGTCGATGACCTCCACCGCGCCCTGGGTGCGTCGCAGGTCGCCCAGGGGCGGGGCGCTCGCGCCGGTGGAGTTGAACAGGAGGTGGCCGTGCTGGTCGACGATCAGCAGCATGAGGGAGGGCTGGCCCCGCAGCCGGGCGCGCTCGCGCGAGGGGAGCGCGGTCTGCCCCACGTCCGCCCAGTTGTACGCCCCCGCCAGGACGCCCAGCGGTTGGCGGTCCCGGTCCAGCATCGGCACGGTGAAGAGCAGCACCTCGCCGCCGAAGAGCGGGTCCTCGCCCTCCGGCGTCTCCACCGTGGTCCGGCGGTGGAGCCCGGCCTGGAACCACGGCTCCTGGGTGAAGGCGCCGTGCGCCGTGGCGTCGCGCAGCAGGTCCGGCGAGCTGGCCGCCACGGCCTTCCCGGTGGCGTCCACGAGCAGCAGGCCCTTGAACATGGGGTAGCGGTCCCGCAGCTCCACCAGCGTCTGGTTGGACTTGTCGTGGGAGCCGGAGATCAGCCCGCCCAGCAGGATGGGGTCCTGCGCCCAGGTCTTCACGCTCGCCTCGCGCTCGAACAGCGAGCGCTCCACGGCCCCGGCGAACCCCTGGGCCTCGGCGACCAGGGTGCCGTGGACCTGCTGGGTCATCGCCCGCTGCGCGCTGAACGCCAGCGCGAGGCCCATCAACAGCAGCGGGGCCGCCACCAGCAGAGATCCCCACAGCGCCAGCCGGATCCCCAGGCGAGTCCGGACCAGCTTGAGCGCGTCTGCCGGTCTCCAGCTCATGGCGCGTTCGCGTCCTTGGCCCCGGGCGCCGCCGGGTCGGACCGCTCCGGCTGGGTCTGCGCCGGTGATTGCGCCAGCGCCAAGCCGGCCACTCCTATGGCGAGCAGGGACATCGAAGTCACGGGCTCCAGGGTTCCTCCGGGTAGCCGGCGTCCCACCCTAGCGCAGCCGCTCCAAACCGCGCAGTCCGCGACCTCGCCGCAACAGGGCCGCCGCTTCCCGCGCCGGGCGTCCGGTGAAGGCCATGGCCACCGCGACGTCCACCCGGCCGCCGGCCCCCGCCAGCAGGCGCCGGCTGCGGGCCAGGGAGGCGCCCGACAGGTCGGCCACCGTGCGGAGCGCCCGCCGCCGCAGCTTCTCGTTGGTGGGCTGCAGCGACGTCATCCGGCCCCGGAAGACCTTCCCCAGCTGGACCATGGCCGCGGTGGAGATGGCGTTGAGCGCCAGCTTGGTGGCCGTGCCCGCCTTGAGCCGGGTGGACCCGGCGATCAGCTCCGGGCCGGTGGGCATGGCGATCACCAGCTCCGCCGGGGCCGGTCGGGGCGGCCGGTCCAGGCAGCAGATCAACCCGGTGCGCGCGCCCCGCCGCCGCGCCTCGGCCAGCGCGCCCAGGACGAACGGGGTGCGGCCGCCGGCGCTGATCCCGCAGACCAGGTCCCGGGGACCCACCCGGAGCCGTCGCATGCGCGCGGCGCCCTCCTCCAGGTCGTCCTCGGCGCCCTCCACCGCCGCGCGCAGGGCGCGGGTCCCTCCGGCGACCACCGCCACCACCTGGGAGGGGCGGGTGCCGAAGGTGGGCGGACACTCGGCGGCGTCGAGCGCGCCCAGCCGGCCGCTGGTGCCGGCGCCCACCCAGATCAGCCGGCCGCCGGACGCCAGGGCGCGCGCGGCCAGCTCGGCGGCGCGGGCGATGCGGTCCAGCGCCCGGCCCGCGGCGCGGACGGCGCGCAGGTCCTCGGCGTGGAGGCGGCGCGCCACCTCCATCGCGGAGCGGGCGTGCAGGTCAACGGAGCGCGGGTGGAGGCGCTCGGTCGAGGGGAGTGGGGCGCGGAGGCGAGGGGAAGGCGTCAGGCGGCCTTCATCACCTTGCCGGCCTTGATGCAGCGGGTGCACGCGAGCACGCGCTCCACCTTGCCGTCCACCATGGCGCGGACCTTCTGCAGGTTCGGCATGGTGCGCTTCTTGGTCTTGTTGTTCGCGTGGCTGACGTTGTTGCCGACCAGCGGCCGCTTCCCGCAGATGTCGCACTTCCAGGCCATGACTTCCTCAAGAAATTCGGTGCAGGGCCGGCCTCCATAGCGCAGACCCACACGGACGTCCAGAGGGCGCCTACAGGCTCGACTTCTTCTTGGTCAGCCCCATCACCAGGCGCGCGGCCCGGCGGCCCGCCAGGAGCTCCCCCTCCAGGCCCAGGCCGGGGAGGATCTCCCGGTTGGCGAGGAAGAGGTTCTTCACCGCGGTGCGCTGGCTGAGGCCCTCCACGCCCACCAGCGCCTCGGACTCGATCTGGAAGTGCGGGTGGGGGAGGAGCCGGCTGCCGCGCGAGCCGCCGGCGTGCAGGTAGGGGGCCGAGGCGAGGACCAGGTGCTGGCGGGAGAAGGGCATCAGCGCCTCCAGGTGGGCGCTGATCCGGTCGGCCAGGGCCTGCAGGTGCGGCTCGCCCAGGTCGCGCGCGCTGGCGGGGACGAAGGCGGCGGCGGTGAGCACGCGGAGCGCGTCCTCCTCCTTGCCCCCCACGCGCCGGGCCGGGTGCTGCTGGATGAGGAGCGGGTCCAGGTCGTCGCCGGTCGAGGAGAGGACCAATTCGCCCATCCCGCGCGGCAGCCCGGCCTCCTTGATCACCCAGTTGACGGTGAAGAGGAACTGCTTGGTGGTGGACCACTCCAGCGCCTCGGTGAGCTTGCGGTGCTTCTTCTTCTCCTCCACCAGCCGCCGCAGCGCGTCCGAGTCCGTGGCCCCCACCACCGCGGACGCGCGGTACACCATGTCCGACTGGAGCAGCTTCACCCCCGCCACCGTGCCGCCGTCGAAGGCGAGCTGCTCGGCGATGAAGTTCTCCCCGCCCTCGCGGGTGAGGAGGTCGCCGCCCAGGTCCAGGAGCTTCTTGTTGAACAGCTCGCGCAAGCCTTCGCGGCCGCCGGGGTAGCGCTCCGGCGAGGCCAGCGTCTGGGAGAGCGCGCGCCCCTGCGCCAGCGGGTGCTCCCTCGAGGCCTGGTAGGTGAGGAAGGGCGTGAGCTGCTGGAGCAGCTTCCAGGAGGGGTCGTCGCCCATCGACGGCAGCGGCGCGGTCAGGGCGGGGTGGCGCTTGATCAGCCCCTTGGTCGCCCACGACTCCATCATCCCGTCCGGCGGCAGCTCCAGCGCCGGGTCGCGGAAGAAGGCGTCGCTCTGCTCGTGGAAGGCGATCAGCTTGGCGATGTTGGCGCTCAGCGCCGGGGCGCGCTCCTTCCCCACCGCGCGGGTCAGCTCCGCGGTGCGCTTGGCCTCGTTGGAGGGGAGGTCGAAGCGCTCGGCGGGGAGCACCAGCTGGATCTCCGGGGCGTGCGGGCGGAAGGCGCGGCTGGCGGCGGTGTTCAGCCCCAGCTCGGTCAGCACCTCCTCCATCACCGGCATCGCCTTCATGGAGGGGCTGACGAAGGGGGCGTGGGGGAGCAGGTAGCCCTGGTGCTCGTAGCCCTGGCCCAGCCCGTCGTGCTCCACCAGCAGCACCCGGTGGCCGTGCTTGGCCAGCAGCGCCGCCGCCACCGCGCCCGCCAACTGCCCCCCGAGCACGATGACGTCGTAGACGTGGCGCGAGGGGAACGTGCTGACTTTCGCCGGGGACGCCATGCGAGGGCGCGCACAGTAGCGAACGGGGCGCCCCCGCGCGAGCGAAGGCTGTGGGCCCGGAGGAAGCTCAGCCCGGGTTGCGGAGCGACAGCCCCTCCGTCCGGGCGCCGCCGCCGGACCACACCCGCCGGCCGGTGGCGATGGCCCGCCCTTCCGCCACCAGGCGGAGCGCCAGCGGGTACAGCCAGTGCTCCTGGACGCGGATGCGCGCGGCGAGCGCGGCCTCGTCGTCGCTGTCCAGCACCGGGACCGCCGCCTGGGCGACCACCGGGCCGGTGTCCGTGCCCTCGTCCACGAAGTGCACCGTGCAGCCGGAGAGCTTGGCGCCGTAGTCCAGCGCCTGGCGGACGGCGTGCAGCCCGGGGAACGCGGGGAGCAGGGCGGGGTGGATGTTCAGCACCGGGCCCGGGAAGTCGCTCAGGAACTTCCGGCTGAGCACCCGCATGAAGCCGGCGAGGCAGACGATCTCCACGCGGTGCGACTCGAGCGCCTTCAGCAAGGCCTGCTCGAACTGGGCGCGCTCCGGGTAGTCGCCGTGGGGGATGGTGAGCGTGGGGATGCCCGCGTCGGCGGCGCGCTGGAGCGCCCGGACCCCGGCCACGTTGGAGATCACCACCTCGATCCGCGCCGGGTAGCCGTCGGCCTTCGCGGCGTCGATCAGCGCCTGGAGGTTGGTCCCGTTCCCCGACACCAGCACCGCCACCGGTCTGCGAATGGTCGCCATCACGCGATCTCCGCGGTGGGCTCACCCGCTCCGGACTCGACGCGGCCCACCTCCCACGCCGGGACGCCGCACGACCCGGCCGCGCGGAGGGCGGCGGGGACGTCGGACGGCGGCACCACCGCGATCATCCCCAGGCCCATGTTGAAGGTGGCGTACAGCTCGCTCCGCGCCACGCCGCCCAGCCGGCCGATGAGGTCGAAGATGGGCGGCCGCGGCCAGCGCTTCTCGTCCAGCGCCGCGCGCGTCCCCTCCGGCAGGCAGCGCGGGAGGTTGCCGGGGATGCCGCTGCCGGTGATGTGCGCCAGGCCCTTCACGTCCGCCGCCGCCATGAGCGCCGCCACCGCTCGCGCGTAGAGGCGCGTGGGCTCCAGCAGGTCGTCGCCCAGCGGGCGCGAGAGGCCCTCCGCCGGGCGGTCCAGCGGGAGCCGGTGCTGTTCCAGGAGCACCTTGCGCGCCAGCGAGTAGCCGTTGGAGTGCAGGCCCGTGGAGGCCATCCCCACCAGCGCGTCGCCGGGGCGGATGCGGCGCCCGTCGATGATCTCCGACCGCTCCACCACGCCCACCGCGAAGCCGGCGAGGTCGTACTCGCCGCGCTGGTAGAAGCCGGGGAGTTCCGCGGTCTCGCCGCCCAGCAGCGTGCAGCCGGACTCCTCGCAGCCCCGGGCGATGCCGCGGACCACCTCCGCCGCCTGGTCCACGTCCAGCCCGGACGTCGCGAAGTAGTCGAGGAAGAAGAGCGGCTCCGCGCCGGAGGTGACGATGTCGTTGACGCTCATGGCCACCAGGTCGATGCCGATGGTGCCGTGGCGGCCGGTGGCGAAGGCCAGCTTGAGCTTGGTGCCCACGCCGTCCGTGCCGGAGACGAGCACCGGCTCGCGGTACTTGCCCGGCGGGAGGGCGAACAGCCCGCCGAAGCCGCCCACCCCGGAGACCACCTCGGGGCGCGCGGTGCGCGCCGCCATGGGCTTGATGCGCTCCACCAGCGCGTCGCCGGCCTCGACGTCGACGCCCGCCTGCTTGTAGGTGGTTCCCACGGGCGCGCCTTGTACCGGCTACGATGCGCCGCGTCCATGGTGGTCCGGTTCGGGAAGTACGTCCTCCTCAAGCGCATCGCCACCGGCGGCATGGCGGAGCTGTACCTGGCGCGGCAGACGGGCGCGGCCGGCTTCGAGAAGCTGGTGGTGGTGAAGCGGATCCTGGAGCACCTCTCCACCGACCACGAGTTCGTGGGGATGTTCCTCAACGAGGCGCGGCTGGCCTCGTCGCTCACCCACCCCAACATCGTGCAGGTGCACGACCTGGGGCAGGAGGCGGGGGCGTACTTCATGGCCATGGACTTCGTGGCCGGGCACGACCTCTACAGCATCGCGCGGAAGGCGGCGCTGCAGCGCCAGCCCCTCCCGCCGGAGATCGCGGCGCGGATCGTGGCCGGCGCCTGCGCGGGGCTGCACTACGCGCACACCAAGAAGAACCTGCAGGGGCAGCCGCTGCACATCGTCCACCGCGACGTCTCGCCCGCCAACATCCTCGTCTCCTACGAGGGCGAGGTGAGGTTGACGGACTTCGGGATCGCCAAGGCGGAAGCCCAGGGCGTGAAGACGAGGACCGGCGTGGTGAAGGGGAAGTTCAGCTACATGTCGCCGGAGCAGATCAAGAGCCAGCCGCTGGACGGGCGGAGCGACGTGTTCGCGCTGGGGATCACGCTGCACGAGGTGCTCACCGGCAGGCGGTTGTTCCGGCGCGACAGCGAGCTGGCGGTGATGCACGACATCCTGGAGACGGAGGCGCCGCTTCCGTCGTCGCAGCGGCCCGAGCTGCCGAAGGCGCTGGACGGGATCTGCGCCAGGGCGCTGCAGAAGGACGTCCGCAAGCGGTACCAGTCCGCGCAGGAGATGCAGCAGGACCTGGAGGCGTTCCTGGCGAAGGCGGGGACGCCGGCCGGGCCCACCGAGGTCGCCGCGTACATGCTCCGGAACTTCGCCGAGGAGCACGCCGCCTACCAGGACCTGGTCAAGCAGCTCGACACCGCCGACCCGAGCGCGCTGGCCATGTTCATCGAGGAGAACAGCGCGCTGGCGCGGATCAGCCGGGCGGACGGCACCGGGTCGACCGGGGAGAAGCAGGCGCCGCGGACCGAGATGACCGGGACGCCCGGCCCCGCCGCGCCGCCGCCCCGCTCCCGGTCGCGCGGGGTGCTGGTCGCCCTGGGGCTGGCGATCGCCGCCGCGGCCGCCGCGGGGACGGTGCTCTACCTCCGGCCGCCTTCGAGCGTGGCGATGAGCCCGCCGCCGCCCGCCGCGAAGGTGGAGGGGGCCGTGCAGGTGGACAGCGACCCGGCGGGGGCGCGGATCCTGCTGGATGGATCGCCCACCGGGCTGGTGTCGCCCGCCACCATCACGCCGGTGTCCTTCGGCCAGGAGCACAAGCTGCGGCTGGAGCGGGACGGGTTCCAGCCCAAGGAGATCGCCTTCACGCTGACGGAGCAGATGGCGCAGAAGGCCGTCTCGGCGAGCTTGATGCCGGTGCCGCCGCCCGAGGAGCAGAGCGCCGCCAAGGAGAAGGAGCCGGAGCCCGAGCCGGCGGTCGCGCGCGCCGGCGCGAAGGCGGGCCACGCGCTGGGGACGCTGCAGCTCTCCTCGGACCCGACCGCCGAGGTGCTCTACCAGAAGAAGCCGATGGGGAGGACGCCCGCCAAGCTCCGGCTGCCGGTGGGGAAGGTGGAGCTGGTGCTGGTCAACCGGGAGCTGTCGCTCACCCGGAAGGTGGAGGTGGAGGTGCCGCGCAGCGGCGTGGGCACCCAGGAGATCGCCTTCCGGAAGGGCAAGCTCGCGGCGGACGTGAAGCCGTGGGCTGATGTGTACGTGGGTGCGAAGAAGCTGGGGACCACCCCCTTCGCCCCGCGCGAGCTGTACGAGGGCACGTACGTGGTGAAGCTGGTGAACAGCGACCTGGGGGCGATCAAGGAGGTCCAGGTCACGGTCACCCCAGGCAACACCACCGTGCTTCGCGAAGCGCTCCCGTAGCGCCCGGAACCGCAATTTTCAGGTCGCTGTCTGAGCTGGCATGACGCCGCATGGCCTGGAGCTGCGACTTTCCTGGGGCGAGCACGTGCTCGCGGAGCACTTCCTCCGCGCGGACCGCGCCTCGTCCTTCACCGTGGGTTCCGCCCCCGGCTGTGGCTTCGCGATGGACGACATCGCCGGGCCCAGCTTCGAGATCGCCCGCGCCGGGCCGGAGGGGATGGAGCTGCGCTTCTCGGAGGGGATGCAAGGTGAGGTGGTGGACGCGGACGGGCGGCGCGCGCTCGCAGAGCTGGTGGAGTCAGGCGAGGCGGTGCCGGACGGAGATGGCTACGCGCTGGCGGTGGCGGGAGGCGCGCGCGCGGAGCTGGAGCTGGGGGCGATCACCCTGCGGGCGGAGATCCGGTCGTGCCCGCAGGCGGTGGCGGTGCCGCTGGCGGACAAGGTCGACTACCACCTGCTGAACATCTTCGTGGTGCTGCTGGCGCTGGCGGGCGGGTTCGTGGTGAGCGTGCTCAACGCGGACGCCGAGGGCGAAGGGTACGCGGACGGGTTCTCGCCCGAGGGCCGGGTGGTGGCGGCGAAGCTGCTGGTGCAGAACGTCCCCGCGTCGGCGCCGGTGGTGCGGCACCCGGCGGAGCACACCGCCGCGGAGGGAGCGCAGACGCGCCAGGGGCCGGCGCGGAGCCCGAAGCCGGTCGCCGCGCCGCGCGCGCAGGCGCGCACGATGCTGGGGTCCATCTTCAGCGCGAAGGGTGGGGCGCTGGCGGCCGTCCTCGGCGAGGGGGCCGCGGGCGGGGGCGAGCTGCAGGCGGCGATCCGCGGGATGGCCGGTACGAGCACCGCCGGGCTGGACGG
>Ga0068860_100004579_pt1 | contig 14114 bp, 13 predicted proteins | sample KBSSwiS32_FD_66597 | JGI IMG/M metagenome (GOLD analysis project Ga0068860, IMG submission 66597) | Switchgrass rhizosphere microbial communities from Kellogg Biological Station, Michigan, USA - KBS Switchgrass S3-2 | ecosystem: Host-associated > Plants > Roots > Rhizosphere > Soil ... | reverse complement strand
CGCCAACGTTGGGGTGAACTCCGGCCAGGAGGTCCCGCACCTACACCTGCACATCTTCGGCGGACGGCCGCTTGGCCCCATGCTGGCCCGCTAGGCGTTTGCGCGAAGAGGGATTGCCCTGACGGTCCGAGCCGTTAGGGTCGCGCCACGAACGACATCTAGGGGAGAAATGATGGCCACTGCAGCACCGCAAGGGGGCCTTTTGCTCGGCCGCGTCAAATCGCTCGACGCGATCCTTGCGACGGCCGAGAAAAAGGGGCTTCATCGCTCGCTCGGCGCCTTCCAGCTCACCCTGCTCGGCATCGGTGCGGTGATCGGCACCGGAATCTTCGTGCTGACCGCCGAGGCGGCGCAGAAGGCCGGTCCGGGCATGATGCTGAGCTTCGTGATCGCCGGCGTGGTCTGCGCCGTCGCGGCGCTGTGCTACTCCGAGCTGGCCTCGATGGTGCCGGTCGCCGGCTCGGCCTACACCTACACCTATGCCGTCATGGGCGAGCTGTTCGCCTGGATGGTCGGCTGGGCGCTGATCCTCGAATATGCGATCGGAGCGTCCGCGGTCGCGGTCGGCTGGTCCGGTTATTTCGTCGGGCTGATGAAGAGTTGGGGGTGGGTCATCCCCCCGGCCTTGGCGGCGGGGCCGTTCGGCGGCGGGGTGTTCAACGTGCCCGCGGCCTTGATCGCCGGATTGGTCACGATCCTGCTGATCATCGGCACCAAGGAGAGCGCGCGGGTCAACGCCATCCTCGTGTTGGTCAAGGTCACCGCGCTCACGGTGTTCATCATCCTCACCTACCCGGTGCTCAAGGGCGAGCATTTCACGCCCTTCATTCCCAACGGCTGGGGGACCTATGGCGTGGTCGGCGCCGCGGCCTCGATCTTCTTCGCCTATGTCGGGTTCGACGCCGTTTCGACCGCCGCCGAAGAGACCAAGAACCCGCAGCGCAACGTTCCGATCGGGCTCATCGGGTCGCTGGCCATCTGCACCATTTTCTACCTGCTGGTCGCCGGCGGGGCGATCGGGGCGATGGGCGCCCAGCCGGTGCGCGATGCGCTCGGCCAGCCTTTCCCGCCCGGCAGCCTCGAGCTCACCAAGCAATGCGAAGCGATCGTATCGCAGGGACTGACCCAGCCGCTGGTCTGCTCGCGCGAAGCCTTGGCGCATGTGCTGCGAACGGTCGGCTATCAGCGGATCGGCGACCTCATGGGCATTGCCGCCTTCGTCGCCCTTCCGTCCGTCGTGCTGATGATGATGTTCGGCCAGACCCGGATCTTCTTCGTCATGGCCCGCGACGGCCTCCTTCCCGACAAGCTGGCGTCGGTCCACCCGAAGTTCCACACGCCGCACATCGTCACCGCGGTGACTGGTGTCGGAGTGATGCTGGCTGCGGCCCTTCTGCCGGTCGGCAAGCTTGCCGATTATTCCAACTCCGGAACCTTGTTCGCCTTCGCGATGGTCGCCGTTTCGGTCCTCGTGCTGCGCCGGACCGATCCCAATCGTCGGCGGCCGTTCCGCACGCCGGCCGTCGGAATCATCGCACCCATCGCCATCCTCGGCTGCATCGGCCTGTACGTGATGCTGCCGCCGATCGCGATCCTTGTCCTGCCGGTGTGGGGCGCGGTCGGGCTATTGCTCTACTTCGGCTATTCGCGCAGCCGCAGCCACGTCGGGCGCGGCATCGTCGATGTGCCCGAGCTCGCACCCGAGGCGCCCGGAACCTCGGTCCCGCCGATGCCGGGCGCACCCGCCCCGGGCTCGCCCGAAGAGCGCGGCTAGGCCGCCAGTTCGCCGGCCAGCGCTCTGAGGTCCGCCTCGGGGCGCGCGCCATAATGCTGGATCACCTCGGCGGCGGCGATCGCGCCGAGCCGCAGCGACTGTTCGAGGCTATTGCCCCTAGTCTCGCCGAACAGGAAGCCGGCGGCGAACAGGTCGCCGGCGCCGGTGGTGTCGACCACCTCGCCGACCGGCTCGGCCGGAACGTCGACCCGCTCGCTGCCGCGCGTCGCCAGCGCGCCATGCTCGCCGCGTGTCACCACCAAGGTCTCGACCTTGCCGCGCACCGCTGCGACCGCGCTGTCGAGGTGCGGCACGCCGGCGAGCATCTCGATCTCGGCCTGGTTGGCGAACAATATGTCGATCCGTCCGCCGTCGATCAGCTGGTTGAAGCCGTCGCGGTGGCGCTCGATGCAGAAGGTGTCGGACAGGCTGAAGGCGACCTTGCGCCCGGCCGCCCGCGCGATCTCGATCGCCCGGATCATCGCGTAGCGCGGGGTCTCGGGGTCCCACAGATAGCCTTCGAGATAGATCGCCGCGCTGTCGCGGATCTGCTGCTCGTCGAGCGCGCTCGAGGGCAGATGCTGTGCCGCGCCGAGGAAGGTGTTCATGGTCCGGTGGCCGTCGGGCGTGACCAGGATCATCGAGCGCGCGGTCGGCACGCCGACGTCGAGCGCGGGCGTGGTGAATTCGACGCCGGCCGCGGTCAGGTCGTGGCGATAGAAATTGCCGAGCTGGTCGGGGGCGATCTGGCCGACGAAGCCGGCGCGGCCGCCGAGCGCCGCGATCCCCGCCGCCGTGTTGCCGGCGCAGCCGCCGCTGACCTCGCGCGCCGGACCCATATGATCATACAGCCGCTCGGCCTCCGCCGCGTCGATGAGGCGCATCGAGCCCTTGGTCAGCCCTTCCGCAGCGAGAAAGCCGTCGGTCGCGTTGGCGATGACGTCGACGATCGCGTTGCCGATGGTGAGTACGTCGAGCCGGGTGTCGGTCATGGAAACTCCGCAAGCGGGAAAGCGCGCCGCCTAGCCCAAGCGTTCATTGCGCCGCAACCTTGCGCGGCGAAGGTGGGGCATGCATCGTCGGTCCATGCGTCGCTTCGTCCCAGCCCTGACCCTGTTCCTCGCCGCCTGCGCCGCCCGTCCGGTAACGCCCGAGCCGACCCCGGCGCCGGTTGCCGAGGCGCCTCGCCCGCAGGGCCGCAGCAGCATCCTCGGCCTCACCGCGTCCGAGCTCGTCGGCCACTTCGGCAATCCCGCACTGCAGGTCCGGGAAGGCGCCAGCCTCAAACTCCAGTTCCGCGGCCGCAGCTGCATTCTCGATGCTTATCTCTATCCGTCGGACGCCGGGGGTGTTCAGCGCGTGACCTATGTCGACACCCGCCTGCCATCCGGCGTTGCCGCCGATCAGGCCGCCTGTATCGCCGCGCTCGAGAACCCGAGCTGAGCCAGCGCCCACTCGGCGGCTTCGGCGACGACCGGATCCGGGTCGTCGAGGTGCGGGCGGATTGACGGCGCGAGCGCGGCGTCGCCGCTGTTCCCGGCCGCGATCAGACAATTGCGGCGCATGCGCCGGACCCCGATCCGCTTGATCGGCGAGCCGGCGAACATCTCGCGGAAGGCGGCCTCATCCAAAGCGAGCAGGTCGCCGAGCCGCGGCGCGGCCAGCTCGGCCCGCGGCAGGAAGGCGCGGTTCGCCGCGGCCGCATCGGCGAACCGATTCCACGGGCACACCGCAAGGCAATCGTCGCAGCCGTAGATGCGGTTGCCCAGCGCGGCGCGGAACTCGACGGGGATCGGCCCGTCATGCTCGATCGTGAGGTAGGAGATGCAGCGCCGCGCATCGATGCGATGCGGCCCCAGGAACGCCTCGGTCGGACAGGCATCGAGGCAGCGCCTGCACGTCCCGCAATGCACGCCCGCGGCCGCCGGCGGGTCGGGCGTCAGCTCGAGGCTGGTCAGGATCACCCCGAGGAACAGCCAGCTGCCATGTTCGCGCGACACGAGGTTGGTGTGCTTGCCCTGCCAGCCGATCCCGGCCGCCTGGGCCAGCGGCTTCTCCATCACCGGCGCGGTGTCGACGAACACCTTGAGCTCGGATGGTGCGCGCTCGATGATGAACCGGGCGAGCGCCTTCAGCGCCCTCTTGACCGTCTTGTGATAGTCGCCGCCCTGGGCATAGACCGAGATGCGGGCGCGCTCGGGCCGCTCGGCCAGCGCGAGCGGGTCCGACGCCGGGGCGTAGCTCATGCCGAGCGCGATCGCCGATCTGGCTTCCGGCCACAGGGCGAGCGGCGACGCGCGCTGATCGGCGCGACTGTCCATCCAGCCCATCGTTCCGTGATGCCCGGCCTCGAGCCACTGGCGGAGCTCCCGGCCGGCCCCGTCGGCGGCGTCGGCGCGTGCGAATCCGCAGGCGGAAAAGCCGAGCCGCCCGGCTTCCTCCCTTATTGCTTCTTCAAGGCTTTCGTTGGTAGCCACGGCTCGCGCTTACACCGTTCGGCCCGTTTTCCGCAGGAATTTCAGTGCTTCAACAGGTCCAGCCTAAGCCAGTGACGACCGGGCCCGCGGTCGAAGCCGCCAAGCTCGTCAAGGATTTCGGCGCGACGCGGGCGGTCGACGGGGTCAGCCTGACTGTTCCGACGGGCACGATCTACGGCGTGCTGGGGCCCAACGGCGCCGGCAAGACGACCCTGCTGCGCATGCTGCTGGGGATCATCGAGCCGTCGCTCGGCAGCCGCCGCGTGCTGGGTCACGAGCGCCCGCTCGATGCCGCCCAGGAGATCGGCTACCTGCCCGAGGAACGCGGTCTTTATCCGGCAATGCACGCGCGCGAGGCGATCGCCTTCATGGGCGCGCTGCGCGGCCTGCCGCTGCGCGAGGCGCGGCGCCGGGCCGACGCGCTGCTCGCCGATCATGGCCTCGCCGACTGGGCGAAGAAGCCGATCCGCAACCTGTCCAAGGGCATGGCACAAACCGTCCAGCTGCTCGGCACGATCATCCACAAGCCGCGGCTGATCGTTCTCGACGAGCCCTTTTCGGGCCTCGACGCGATCAACCAGGCGCGCCTCGAGGAGTTGATCCGCGGCGAGGCGCGCAACGGCGCGACGATCATTTTCTCGACCCATGTCATCGCGCATGCCGAACGGCTGTGTGAGCGGGTCGCGATCATCGCCAAGGGCAAGGTCGCGTTCGACGGCCGGGTCGACGACGCCCGGGCCCGGCTGCGCCCCATCGTTCGCTTGCGCACGCGCGAAGCGGACGGGCCGTGGCGCTCGGTGATCCCGGCCGATGCCCGGACCGAAGACGATCATCTGGTGTTCGAGCTGCCGACCAGCGGGCCCGAGCCGCTGCTCAAGGCGCTGATCGACGGCGGTGCCGGGATCGAGGCGTTGGCGATCGAGCGGCCCGGCCTGCACGACGCCTTCGTCGCCATCGCCGGCGAAGCCGCGGCGGCCGCGATGGCCGAGGAGAAGCTGCAATGACCAAGCTGCTCCGCGGGGCGTTCGTCATCGGGCGCCGCGATTTTTCCGCGACCGTGCTGTCCAAGACCTTCCTGTTCTTCCTCCTCGGGCCGCTGTTCCCGTTGCTGTTCGGGGCGATTTTCGGCGGAATCGGCGCCAGCGTCGCCAATTCGCGCGAGCGGCCGGTCGTGGCCGTGGTCGCCTCGCCAGCCGACTTCGCCCGGCTCGCTGCGGCGCGCGAGCGGTTGACCGCGGCGGTCGATCCCGACCGCGTCGTGCGCCTGGCGCGGTTCGATGCGGAGCCGGATCTCGCCGCGCAGCAGAAGCGGCTGCTCGCGACCCGCGACCCGCCGGTCCAGGCGGTTTTGTCGAACGTGGCGGGACAGCCTCAGCTGGTCGGCTCGGTGCGCCCGGAGGGGACGACCGCCGGACAGCTCCGGCTGATCCTCGCCGATTCCGCGGCCGGGCGCGAGCCACTCCCGCTCGGCGTCACCCGCACCCAGTCGAGCTCCGGGTCGCTGACCCGCGACCGGGCGGCGACCGGCCAGATCGGCCAGATGATCCTGTTCTTCCTGACGCTGCTGCTCTCGACCATGCTGCTGTCCCAGATGGTCGAGGAGAAATCGAACAAGATCATTGAGGTCGTGGCCGCGGCGGTGCCGATCGAATCTTTGTTCGTCGGCAAATTGTTCGCCATGGCCGCCGCCTCGCTACTCGGCCTGATCGTGTGGTCCGCCGCCGGCGCCGGGGTCATTGCGTCGCTCAAGGCCGGAGGTCTCGCGACCCTGCCCCAGCCGGCGACCGGCTGGCCCACCTTCCTCGCCCTGACCGCCACCTATTTCGCGATGAACTATCTGCTGTTCGGGGCGGTGTTCCTGACCATCGGCGCCCAGGCTTCGACCGTGCGCGAGGTCCAGACGCTGTCGATGCCGGTCACCTTCGGCCAGATCCTGATCTTCGCCTTCGCGGCGACGGCGGTCGGATCGCCGAATTCAGGCACGGCCTTGGCGGCCGAAGCCTTTCCCTTGTCATCGCCGCTGGCGATGGTCGCCCGCGCCGCGCAGCAGCCGGAGATCCTGCCGCACCTGGCCGCGATCGCCTGGCAGATCCTGTGGATCGCGGTCATCCTGCGCCTTGGCGCGGCATTGTTCCGCAAGACCGTGCTGAAATCGGGCCCGCGCCTAAAATGGTGGCGCCGAGCCGCCAAGGTGGTCCCGATGCGGATCGAGACCCGGACTACGACAGAGCCGCTCGCGCCTGGGTCGTGAGCCACTCCTGCATCGCCATGAAGGGAAAGGGTCCGTGGCTGACCCGCGCGATCCCGGCCCGCGCCCAATCCGCCCGGCTCGGCCCGCCCGGCAAGTGCATGGCGTTCACCGGGGCCGGAACGGCCGCGCAGATGCGAGCGACCAGCTCGAGGTTCGCCAGGCCCGGGATGAAATAGCCGTTCACGCCGGCCGCAGCATAAGCTTGACCGCGCGCGATCGCCTGGTCGGCGAGCGCGGCGTCATGCGCCTCGGGCCTGGCCTTGAGGAACAGGTCGGTGCGGGCATTGATGAAGAAGTCGGCCCCAACGCCCGCCCGCAAGGCGGCGATCCGCTCGGCCTGGTCGGCGACTTCATAGAGGCGGTCGGTGCCGACCACCTGATCCTCGAAGTTGCAGCCGATTGCCCCCGTCTCGGCCAGGCGGCGGGCGTTCGCAGCCAACCCGGCTGAGTCTGTCGCATAGCCGCCCTCGAAATCGATGGTCACCGGCAGCTCGACCGCCGTCACGATCCGCGCCGCGTTGGCCAGCGCGAGGTCGAGCGGCACCTCCTGCCCGTCGCCGAAGCCGTTGGCCATGGACACCGACGCGCTGCCCGACGCGATCGCCTTCGCGCCGGACTTGGCGACCGCTTCCGCGCTGCCCGCGTCCCACGCGTTGAACAGCACCAGCGGGTCGCCGGCGACATGGAGCTTCGCGAAATCGTCGAACTTGCTCATGGCTGAATCGGTCTCCTTGGGATCACGATCCTTTGGAGCAGCGGCGCGTTCCCGGCTTCTCGAATCTTGCGCCCAACACCCAAGCTCAGCTTATCGCACCGCGCGCCATTTCCTCGAGCTTCGCCATCAGCGCGCGATGCGGGAACGGGCCGTGGCTGATGCGCGCGACTCCGGCGCTCGCCCACACCCCCTTGTCCGGCGCGCCGGGGAAGGCGATCACATTCAACGGCAGCGGGACCTCGCGGACCACGCGCTCGATGTGCGCCGGGTCGGCCAGGCGCGGCACGAAGAAGCCGCTCGCGCCGGCGGCGGCGAACGCCTTCCCGCGCTCGATCACCTGATCGATGGTCGAGTCGCCGTGGTCCTGCGTCTTGAGCAAGGTGTCGGTACGGGCGTTGATGAAGAATTGATCGCCGACCGCGCTGCGGATCGCGGTGATTCGGCGGGCCTGAAGGTCGAGCGGGTGGAGGCCCTCGCCGCCGATCACCTGGTCCTCGAAGTTGCAGCCGACCGCGCCGGTCGCGGCGAGCCTGACGACATTGGCCGCGCCCTCACCGGGGTCGGCTGAATAAGCACCTTCGAAATCGACCGTGAGCGGCAGTTCGACCGCGTTGATGATCCGAGTCGCATTGGCCAGCGCGAAATCGAGCGGCACCTGCTGCCCATCGGGCCAGCCGTGCGCGTCGGCCACCGGGTGGCTCCCCGTGGCGAGCGCCTTGGCCCCGGCGGCAACGACCGCGAGCGCGCTTCCGACGTCCCAAATATTGTACAGCACGACGGGATCGCCCGGGACGTGCAGGGCGGCGAAGGTTTCATATTTGCTGGCCATGGCGCCGCGCCTAGGCCGCGCCGCGTCAGCGCGCAATCCGCCGACCCGTTGTCACAGAACTGCAACATAAGTGTCACAGAGCGGACGCCGAACCAAAGCTACGGCGGCCTAGGGGACAGTACCGTAAAATTTGGAGGCGAAGCTGTGAAGAAGACGCTGATCGCGCTGCCGCTCGCGGCGCTGCTCGTGGCATGTGGATCGAACACCGGTGGCGGTGGCGGCGGCTCGTCCGGCGACATCCGAATCGTCGGCTCGTCGACCGTCTATCCCTTCACCAAGGCGGTCGCCGAAGACTTCATGCGCGCCAACGCCGGGACCAACGTGACCGTCGAGTCGACCGGCACGGGCGCGGGCATGAAATTGTTCTGCGCCGGAGTCGGCAGCCAGCACCCCGACATCGAGGACGCGTCGCGCGCGATCAAGAAGAGCGAGTATGACGACTGCGTCAAGAACGGCGTCAAGACGATCATCGAGGTGCCGGTCGGGATCGACGGCCTGACGGTCATCGAATCGACCAGCGGTCCGGCGATGAACCTGACCCAGGCCGACATCTACAAGGCGCTCGCCGCCAATCCGTTCGGCAAGGGCCCGAACACGGCCAAGACCTGGAAGGACGTCAACCCGTCGCTGCCGGCGATCAAGATCCGGGTCCTCGGCCCGCCGCCGACCTCGGGCACGCGCGACAGCCTCGCCGACCTCTATCTCGAAAAGGGCTGCGACACCGATCCGGCGATGAAGGAACTCAAGAAGAGCAACGAGGACGAGCACAAGAAAGTGTGTACCAAGATCCGCGAGGACGGCGCCTACGTCGAAGCCGGTGAGAACGACAACCTCATGGTCCAGAAGGTGTCGGTCGACCCGGGCACGCTCGGCATCCTCGGCTTCTCCTATCTCGACGAAAATGCCGACAAGGTCCGCCCGGTGCAGATCGCGGGCGTCACTCCGAGCGAGGAGACGATCGCCAACCTGTCCTATCCGGGCGCGCGCCGGCTGTTCGTCTACATCAAGGGCGAGCATTTGCAGGCCAAGCCGAAGCTCAAGGACTTCGTCGCTCAATATGCCAAGATGTGGGGCACGGGCGGCAAGCTCGAGCGGATCGGCCTGGTGCCGTTCGGCGGCGCCGACGCCGACGCCGCGGCGAAGCAGGCGGGCGAGCTCAAGCCGCTCGACCCGAGCACACTGAAGTAATTCGGGGGGCGGCGGTCGACATGAGCCTTGGCCTCGCCTTGCTCGCGATCCTGATCGTCGCCCTGGCGGCCGGCTGGCTGGCCTATTCCCGCGCCAGCCGGCTGCGCCCGGCCAACAAACTGCACTCGCTGCCGGTCTACCACGGCGCCTATACGGCGCTGTGGGCGGCGATCCCGGCGCTGCTGCTGCTGGCCGCCTGGGCGCCGCTGCAGTCGGGGATGGTCGACAAGGCGGTCCTCGCCAGTCCCGAGGGCCGGGCGCTCCCGGCCTTCGAGATGCAGCGCGAATCGATCCTGTCGGAGGCGCGCGAGATTGCCAGCGGCGAGCGGGCCCAGGGCTTCAACCCCGAATCCTCGACCCTCGCCCCGCGCTTCCGGGAAGCGCAGTCGCGCTACGCCATGATCGGCGGCTCGGTCGCGCTGCTCGTCGCGCTCGCCGCCGCGGTGCTCGCCGCCCGCCGCAGCTCGCCGACCTTCCGGGCGCGCACGGGGGTCGAGCGATGGGTGATGATCGTGCTGTTCGCGGCGTCGCTGATCGCGATCCTGACCACGCTCGGAATCCTGCTCTCGCTGATGTTCGAGAGCCTGCGGTTCTTCAAGCTCTACCCGCTCCATTCCTTCGTGTTCGGGCTCGAATGGAGCCCGCAGACCGCGATTCGCGCCGACCAGGCCGGCTCGTCGGGGGCGTTCGGGTCGATTCCCTTGCTGTGGGGGACCTTCTTCATCGGCGCGATCATCGCGATGGTCGTCGCCGTCCCGCTCGGGCTGATGAGCGCGATCTATTTGACCCAATATGCCCACGTCCGGGTGCGCGCCTGGCTCAAGCCGATCCTCGAGATCCTCGCCGGCGTTCCGACCGTAGTCTACGGATATTTCGCCGCGCTCACCGTGGCGCCGGTCGTGCGCGACTTCGGCATTTCGATCGGCATCACTTCGGCCAGCAGCGAGAGCGCGCTCGCCGCGGGCTCGGTCATGGGCATCATGATCATCCCGTTCGTCAGCTCGATGGCCGACGATTCGATCGCCGCGGTGCCGCAAGCGATGCGCGACGGCAGCCTCGCCATGGGCGCGACCAATTCCGAAACGATCCGCAAGGTTCTCATTCCCGCGGCGCTTCCCGGAGTCATGGGCGGGATTCTCCTGGCCGTCAGCCGCGCGATCGGCGAAACGATGATCGTGGTCATGGCCGCGGGCCTGGCCGCGAACCTGACCGCCAATCCGTTCCAGAGTGTGACCACGGTCACCACCCAGATCGTCGGCCTGCTGACCGGTGAGCAGGAGTTCAACAGCCCGAAGACCCTCGCCGCGTTCGCGCTCGGGCTGGCGCTGTTCCTGATCACCCTCCTCCTCAACCTCATCGCGCTGCACATCGTGCGCCGCTATCGGGAGCAGTACGAGTGACCGACGTCCGCGCCGACGCCGTGCCCGGCACGGGCTCGACCGCTGCCAGCCGCTGGACCGCCGACGCCATGCAGCGTCGGCTCCGCCGGCGCTACGCCTTCGAGCGCGGGTTCAAGCTGACCGGCCTCGCCGCGATCTGCCTCTCGATCCTGTTCCTCGCCTTCCTGCTGTGGAACATGGGCTCGCAGGGGATCGGCGGCTTCACCCAATATCAAGCGGCGCTGCCGATCGACTTCACCAAGAGCGACCTGTTCCTCGACCCGGCGGCGCTGCGCGGCCCCGATGCCGAGCAGACCGTCGCCAACGCCGATCTTTCGGGCGCCATCTCCAAGGCCGCGACGACCGCCTATGGCCCGGAGGCGGCCGAGATGTTCAGCGACGGGGCGACGACCCTGCTGACCAAGGAGATCGTCCGCAATCCGAGCATCCTCAACGGCCAGGCGACCCTGTGGCTGCCGGTCGGCGGCAAGATCGACACCGCCGCCAAGCACCAGGGCGATGCGGCGAGCGAGCGGATCGTCGCCGCGCTCAAGCAGAAGCATGCGCTGCGCCGGGCGTTCAACGCCCAGTTCCTCAAGGGCTCCGACGCGACCGACCCGTCGGCGGTCGGGGTGTGGGGCGCGCTCAAGGGGACCTTCTACACCATCCTCGTCACGATCCTGCTCGCCTTCCCGATCGGCGTCCTCGCTTCGGTCTATCTCGAGGAGTTCGCGCCGAAGAGCTGGCTGTCGGACGCGATCGAAGTATCGATCAACAATCTCGCAGCGGTCCCGTCGATCATCTTCGGCCTGCTCGGCCTCGCCGTGTTCCTCGACGTCATGAACCTGCCGCGCTCGGCCCCGCTGGTCGGCGGCATGACCCTGGCGCTGATGACTTTCCCGGTCATCGTCATCGCCGGCCGCAACGCGATCAAATCGGTGCCGCCGTCGATCCGCGAGGCCGCGCTCGGGGTCGGCGCCTCGAAGCTGCAGGTGACGTTCCACCACGTCCTGCCGCTGGCACTCCCGGGAATCCTCACCGGCACGATCATCGGCGTGGCGCGGGCGCTCGGCGAGACCGCGCCGCTGCTGCTGATCGGCATGCGCGCGTTCGTCGCGGCGCCGCCCAACGGAATCAGCGATCCCGCGACTGTGCTGCCGGTCCAGATTTTTCTCTGGTCCGACGAGGTCGATCGCAGCTTTGTCGAGAAGACCAGCGCGGCGATCATCGTCCTGCTGCTGTTCATGCTGCTCATGAACGGCCTCGCAATCTACCTTCGCAACCGCTTCGAGCGCCGCTGGTGATGGATATGAAAGAGAAAATGCCGCTCACGCCCACGACGCCGGTCCCGACGAACTCGGCGGCGATCGAGGCGGACGCCAATCGCAAAGGACCTGCGACCGTGAAGGATGAGACAACAGGCGAGGCGGAAGCCGCCGCGCCGACGATCGACGTGTCGCAACTCGATAACCTCAAGGATTCGTCGGACGCGGCGATCGACACCGGCCGCGAGCCCAAGATGTGCGCCGACAAGGTCGGCGTGTTCTACGGCGACAAGCAGGCGCTGAAGGACGTCTCGATCAAGATCTACGACGATCTGGTCACCGCGTTCATCGGCCCGTCCGGTTGCGGCAAGTCGACCTTCCTGCGCTGCCTCAACCGGATGAACGACACGATCCCGTCGGCCCGGGTCGTCGGCACGATCGACCTCGACGGCGAGGACATCACCTCGTCGGCGATGGACGTGGTCCAGCTCCGCGCCCGCGTTGGGATGGTGTTCCAGAAGCCCAACCCGTTCCCCAAGTCGATCTTCGACAACATCGCTTACGGGCCGAAGATCCACGGCATCGCCCACTCCAAAGCCGATCTCGAGCAGATCGTCGAGACGTCGCTGAAGCGCGCCGGCCTGTGGGACGAGGTCAAGGACCGGCTGCAGGAGAGCGGCACCGCTTTGTCCGGCGGCCAGCAGCAGCGCCTGTGCATCGCGCGCGCGATCGCGGTCGACCCCGAAGTGATCCTGATGGACGAGCCCTGCTCGGCGCTCGACCCGATCGCGACCGCCAAGATCGAGGAGCTGATCCACGAGCTCCGCGGGCGCTATGCGATCGCCATCGTGACCCACAACATGCAGCAGGCCGCGCGCGTTTCGCAGCGCACTGCCTTCTTCCACCTCGGCGAGCTCGTCGAGTACGGTAAGACCAGCGAGATCTTCACCAATCCGCACGAGCAGCGGACCCAGGACTATATCACCGGCCGCTACGGCTGATCGGAGCAGGACCAATGCAGCAGCAGACCAGCGGGCACACGCTCAAGGCCTTCGATGAAGACATCGATCGCCTGCGCGCGCTCATCAGCCAGATGGGCGGCCTTGCCGAACATGCGATCGAGGAAGCCATGCGCTGCCTCGTCCAGCGCGACGTCGAGGGCGCCACCAAGGTCGTCGAGGACGACAAGAAGCTCGACGGGCTCGAGGTCGAGGCCGAGCGCCGCGCGGTCCAGCTGATCGCGTTGCGCGCGCCGATGGCGGGCGACCTCCGCGACGTCGTCGCCGCGCTCAAGATTTCCGGCGTGGTCGAGCGCATCGGCGACTATGCCAAGAACATCGCCAAGCGCGTCCCGCTGCTCGAGACGGCCGGCAAGATCGAGCCCTTGTCGCTGCTTCCGGAAATGGCGCGGATCGCGACCGGCATGGTCCACGACGTGCTCGATGCGTTCGTCGAGCGCGACGCCGAAGCCGCGATCCGGGTGTGCGAGCGCGACGATGCGGTCGACGATTTCTACGATTCGATCTTCCGCGCGCTGCTCACCCACATGATGGAAAACCAGCACAACATCGGCCAGGCGGCGCACCTGCTGTTCGTCGCCAAGAACCTCGAGCGGGTCGGCGACCATGCGACCAACATCGCCGAAATGGTCTATTATGCCGCGACCGGCGACCACATGGTCGACCGGCCGGGGAAATCGGTGAAGTAAGCCATGGCTACCAAGCGTCTGCTCCTGGTCGAGGACGACCGCGCACTCGCCGACCTCGTCACCTTCCATTTCGAGCGCGCCGGCTATGCGGTGACCCGCACCGGCGACGGCGAGGAAGCCCTGATCCTGGTCGACGAGGTAAAGCCCGACATCATCCTGCTCGACTGGATGATCGAGGGGATCAGCGGGATCGAGGTCTGCCGGCGACTGCGCCGCCGCGCGACCAGCGCCAACACGCCGATCATCATCCTCACCGCGCGTGGCGAGGAGAGCGACCGGATCCGCGGCTTCGAGACCGGCGCCGACGACTATGTGACGAAGCCGTTCAGCCCGCGCGAGCTGGTCGCCCGCGTCGGCGCGGTGCTGCGCCGGGTCCGCCCGGCGCTCGCCGGGGAGCAGCTCGCCTACGCCGACCTCGAAATGGACGTCGCCGGCCATCGCGTCCGGCGCAACGGCGATCAGATCGCGCTCGGGCCCACCGAGTTCCGGCTGCTGCGGCATTTCCTCGAGCATCCCGGCCGGGTGTTC
>Ga0068860_100004577_pt1 | contig 14118 bp, 16 predicted proteins | sample KBSSwiS32_FD_66597 | JGI IMG/M metagenome (GOLD analysis project Ga0068860, IMG submission 66597) | Switchgrass rhizosphere microbial communities from Kellogg Biological Station, Michigan, USA - KBS Switchgrass S3-2 | ecosystem: Host-associated > Plants > Roots > Rhizosphere > Soil ... | reverse complement strand
GCCACCAAAACCGGTACCTGGTTTGTAATTGATGGATTGCTTCAAAATCATCAAAGTCGACCGTATTAACCGTGCCTGCACTCGAAACCAGGATAAACGGCTGGCCATTCAGTTGTTCAATATTTTTTTTCAGATCATTCATATCAATGGCCTCACGGTTACCCCCCAGCGTTTTTATTGAACAGCAATTAGAGCTGCCAATGCCCAGCATCGATAAGGATTTAACAACCGATGAATGAGGTGTCGCCGCAAATATTTTCATGTCAGCCGGCTGTACGCCCGTTTTGGCAAAGTCTTTACCCAGCTGTTTCCCCAACCATTGGCGTGCTACAGCCAGTGCGGTAAAATTTGACATGGTTGCTCCAGTAACGAAACCGCCAGAAAAATCCCTTGGTAAATCAAAGAGATCAAGCAACAACTGGATGGTTTCCTTTTCTATGATAGCAGAAACATCACCCTGGTTGTCTATGCCGTGCGGGTTCTGGTCATAGATGGTCGCTAACCAGTCACCGGCAATGGATGCAGGCGTAGAACCGCCTGTTACAAAACCCCAGAACCGCGGGCCAGACGAAGCCACTATGGTTTGTTCAAAACGCTCGTTAAATTGCTGCAAGGTTTGTGCTGTTCCCAATCCTTCTGTGTGCAGCGTTGAATTTATTGTTGTCTTCTGCTGTGTTGTTGTGGAGCGGCCTGACAAATGTTGCAGGTAAGAATGGCCTTGTTGTTTTACCTGTTCAAGTATAGCATCCAATGCTCCCAGGTCATTATTCAAAATATTATTCATTTGCTCGTAATGCGTATTTCTGCGATAACTATTTAATAGATACATACCTGGCCCTGGCCCACCGGCAATACTGAAGCAATTACATCCTGTTTAGTTTTTTCATCGTACAATTTTTCTATGGCCCAACCTACCAGGTCTACAGCGGCCAGGCATCCGGCGGCTGTTGCAATATTGCCATGCGCCACCAGGTGATGATCTTCTATCACTTCAATTCCCATTGCCTTTAGTTCCTTGAAAACGGTTGGATAGGTAGTAGCTGTTAATCCATCCAGGCAGCCCAGTGCCGCCAGCAATAATGCACCGGAACACATAGAGCAGATAAGCTGGCGTTGGGGATCAAGCTTGAACCGGCCAAGGTAATTGCTGTCTTTGTACAATGCCCTTGTACCCGAACCACTGGCAAAAAATACCAGGTCGGCATCTTTGCATTCTTCTATTTGCCCCTGCATGGCAATATCAATACCACAAACAGATCGATGGCTTGCTGCCGTGCCAATTATTTTTACCTCGAAATCCTTTTGCCTGAAACGCACGCGGTTTAATAGATCCCAGGGCATAAATACATCGATATCGGTAAAATTATCGAAGGCCACAATCACTGCTTTTTTCATAAAACATTTTGTTATGGGTGAAGAATCATTTTGTTCGATGAAGGCCGGAATCCGGCTGTTCCTCCTGCATATAACCTGCAATTCGTTTTTCATTGGTATCAGTGCTTTTTGACAGGCTGTCGATAATATGCTGCTTTTCCGTTGACGTTCTGTTCTGGCTTAATTTCTTCTTCGCCTGTAAATCATCCACGACCATCTCAAAAGCAATTATCCCGTTCATCATTTTTGATTTATATGTTTCGGGAAGATTATCCCATTGTTGCCGGTAACCCTTTTCATAAGCAGCAATAGTTGTCTGCAGAACCTCCATCACGGCATTGTGTTCAGTGATCAGTTTTCCCTTGCCATAAGCATGCACTGAAATATAATTCCAGGTAGGAACGTTCAGTTCCGTTTCATAATGTGCAGGCGAGATATAGGCATGCGGTTCTGCGAAAATTACCAACACCGGGTTGTTTTCAATGTCGGTCCATTGCCGGTTCGCTTTTGCAAAATGAGCGGTCAATACAATAGCGCCGCCCTTTTCAGTTACCACAAATGGCAAATGGGTGGCTACCGGTAACTCATTTTTTGCTGTTACAATTGTAGCAAAGCTGAACTGTTGCATGAAAGCAACAATGGCTGCTTTATCTGTGACCATGTTTATTGCAGGGATATACATTACTCTCGTGATTATTGCATCTTTAAAAAGTCGCCATCTATGATCAGCAATTTTGCACCATCGGTTGCCACGGATCGGTGACTACTCATATCATCCGAAACCACATAGCTCATTCCCGCCGTCAGCGAAAACAGTTCCCCGTTTTCCATTTCGCTTTCAAAAGCGCCTTCCAGGCAATGAACAATATGACCCTTGTTGCACCAATGATCTGCGAGATAGCCGGCGCTGTATTCAACTATCCTTATTCTGAGCCCATTGATTTGAATGGTCTGCCAGTAAGCGGTTCCTGTTTCACCGGGGTGCACAGTTCTTTCAATAACAGACCAGTTGATGGCCTGAAAAAGGATGTTTTGCATGGCTTTCATTGTTCAATAAATGGTGGGTTTGTTTTGAAATGTTTATTAAAGATTATAAAACTTAGTGGCCGGAAAGTGCGGCTTCAAAAAAAACTGAACGATTCATTGGGTATTGCCTCGGTTTGAAATAGGTAAGCTTATATTGAATTGTTTGGAACTTCGTTATACGCCAAATGAATATTGGGTTGATAAATCTCCATAATATAAGTTGGATAAGCAGGTTCCTTAAAGCCAAATTGACTATAGAGGCCATGCCCGTCGCTTGTGTTCAGCATTTTTCTTCTCAGGCGTTTAGACCAGGATTGTCCTAAAATATATGCCAGTATTTTTTTTGAAATGCCGCTCCCTCTATGTTCAGTCAAAACATAAAAATCGGCGAACCAGCCAAAAGTATAATAATCTGTTATTACCCTGCCAAAGCCAACTTGCTTACCGTGCATAAAAGCGCCCACACAGAAAGAATGGTCAAGTGATTTGTCTACAAACTCAAATGAAATGCCCCTGGCCCAATAAGATTCTTCGGTTAAAAACCGGTGGATTGCTTTAACATCCATATTCTCTTTACCCGATTTAATTAACAAGTCCGCCATTTCTATCTACAGGTTATTTTAAAAGTATTAACTATTCTTTATCCCTCTGGCAATTTGCCAGGACGGTTAAACTTGTGATTTCCGTTTTTTTCTAAAAATATTCAAACTGAGACACTGCTATCCATTGCTATTGCAAAACTGCGCAATATCTTTGTTTCAGTACAGATACAATTCTATTATTTTTGACCAGTACAGTTTAATATGAAAAAACAAATCGGCCGGGAATTGCTCTACCTGAAAATTGCGAAGGGACTGGAACAGCAAATCAGCAATGAAGTATTGAAGGTAGGCGATAAACTTCCGTCCATCAGGATGATCTGCCGGCAACACGGCGTAAGCATGAGTACCGCACAATTTGCGTATTACGAACTGGAAGGCAAATCGCTGATAGAATCAAGACCGCAATCGGGTTTCTATGTAAGCAATTCTTTCAAAAGAAAGTTGGCGATGCCGGAAACGAGTCGGCCAGAGAATAAATTGTACGCAAACGCGGTGACGGATATTTTTGATATCTCTTCCAACAAAATCAATGAAAAGACTTTTACCCTGTTTTCGAGGGGAACACCTGCTACGCCATTGCTGCCTATTGCAAAATTAAACAAGGGAATGGTACAGGCGGTGCGGTCATTGGCCGGTGGTGGAACGGTTTATGAACCGTTACAGGGTAATGAAAAACTGCGAACGCAGGTGGCCAAATGGTCGTTCAACTGGAAAGGCAATTTATCCGCAAAAAATATTCTTACCACCAATGGTTGCATTACTGCCATCTCGTATTGCCTGATGGCGCTGACCAGGCGGGGCGATACCATTGCAGTGGAGAGTCCCTGCTTTTATGGTATCCTGCAACTGGCCCAAAGCCTGGGCTTAAAAATCCTGGAATTGCCGGCCAGCCCGCAAACAGGTGTCGATATGGATGCTTTCAAAAAAATAATACAAAAAACAAAACTGGCTGCCTGCATTTTTGTAAGCAATTTCAATAACCCTTTTGGCAGCCTGATGCCCGACGAACACAAAAAAATGGCGGTAAAATTACTGGAGCAATATAATACACCGCTGATTGAAGACGATTTGTATGGTGATCTTTATTTTGGCGATCATCGCCCCAGCTGTTGTAAGTCGTACGATGACAGCGGGCTGGTATTGTGGTGCGGTTCTGTTTCCAAAACCCTGGCGCCGGCCTATCGTGTAGGTTGGGTAGCACCCGGCAAATTTATGGAACAGCTATCCAAAATAAAATTGTTCCATTCCATTTGCAGCACACCGCTTACCCATGAAGTAATTGGTCATTTTTTAGAAAACGGGCGGTATGATGCGCACCTGCGAAAATTAAGGAGAACATTACACAGCAACTACCTGCAGTATGTTCGGGTAATAGGCGAAACCTTTCCGGAAGGAACAAAACTCAGCCGTCCCCAGGGTGGTTTATCGCTTTGGGTGGAACTGCCAAAAAGCATCGACGCCATTGATCTATACAATACAGCATTGAATTATAAAATCAGTATTTCACCCGGCAGCATGTTTACGCTGCAAAAACAATTCAGCAATTGCATGCGGCTTAGTTATGGGTTGGAGTGGAACGCAAAAACTGAAAGCAGTTTAAAATTATTGGGCAAGCTGGCGAAGGAAAGTATCTAAGGGCAAAATCCAAAATAGAAAATTCTAAACACTAAGTAATGAAGATAATAATAGCGAAGACGCCGGAAGACATTGATAAAGCATGGGAAGCCATCAGCTTATTGAGACCGCATTTACAGAGAGAACAGTACCCGCTGCTGATGCAGGAAATGTTTAGCAGTGGTTACCAACTAGCTTATATTGAAGAAGGTAATAAGGCAGTATCAGTGATTGGCTACCGGCACCTGCAGTTTCTTTTTAATGGCAGGCATATTTATATCGACGATCTTTCCACCCTGGAAGCGTATCGTGGTAAAGGATACGCCAGCAAGCTGCTCAACCATGTGCTGCAATTGGCCAAAGAACAAAACTATGAAGTAGTGACCCTCGATTCAGGCTGCCATCGCTATGATGCGCACCGATTGTATATGAACAAGGGATTTGTGATACAGGGGTACCATTTTTCTAAGAAGCTTTGAGGCAATACTTTCCTGCAAGTCTCTATAGTAAATCGTTCTAGTAAATAACCCGTAAAAGTTTAACTTAAAGCAGGTCATAGTTACATGCATAAAAAGATATTACAGAAATAAAAACAAGAAATGATCTGTCTGGTTCTTGTTTTTATTTCATAATAGTTTTAAGACAAATGGTATTTTAGGATCTCTATTTTTGGTGCTTCCAAAATCTTCCTTTTCCTTCGGCCATCCATCCTACAGCTTCACTCATTCTTTTTTGCCGGGTTTCGCTAGTTTTAGCATCGGTAATCCAAACAATATATTCCTTGCGGAAAGAGTTGGATTTGCTTTCAAAAATTTCTTTTGCCTTAGGGTTAGCTACTAATGCTGCCAGCAAATAATCGGGCGTTTCCAGTACTCTTGGTTTATCGGATTCTGACTTCTTCCTTTTTATCCTGATGCGTTTTTCGTTTAACTGTGTGGCTTCCTTAAGCATAGCTATAAATTCATCATCCCCCGGAAGCTGGCTTATTTTGCTAATCTTTCCTAAGAATCTTTGGATCGGCTTCAAATCCTTGTTCGCCTTCAGACGCGGATCGGTCATCAGTTCGCCCTTCAGGAAAGTGAACGCGCAATGATTTTTATAGGATGCTATTACACACATATTGTCGCCGTTATAATCAAAATGAGGCAGGCCCCATTTTATCCTCTCTTCGACATCAGAGCAATTTTCATGAATAAGTCGGCGCCAATGCTCAAGAATGGGTTTTGCAAAATCTTCCGAGTTAGCTATGTAAGCATCCACAGCTGAATTATAGCTCATAACGTTTAATTTTAAAACTGTTTACGATTGCGGAAACTTACTCATATCGAGATAGGCCATTTCCCATTTGTGACCGTCCAGATCGGCAAAGCTGTGTTGGTACATCCAGCCCCGATCCTGTGCCTGGGCATATATCTTTCCACCCAGTGATGCAGCTTTGTTGACAAATTGTTTCACTTCATCCTTCGATGTGGCGTCAAGAGAAATAAGCACTTCGCTGTAGTGATGCGCATCACAAACTTCAGTATCTATAAAAGATTTGAAATAGGTGCTGGTAAGCAGCATCACAAAAATGCTGTCGCTTACGATCATGCATCCTGCCTTCTCATCGGTAAATTGCGGATTGAAAGAAAAACCTAAGTTTTGGAAGAACTCCATGGACTTAGCCAGGTTCTTCACGGGAAGATTGATAAATACTTTAGTGGCCATGTTTTAAATTGATCGTTTAAGATATATTTAATTTATTGGCGCAAAAAAACGTAAACTACCGCAGGAACTTTGGTCGAAAACTTGGATAAACAGGTCAATTTAATTACTTGCGTTGTTTCCGAAACTCCGAAGGCGACAAGCCTACCTGCTTTTTGAAGAATTTGCCAAAATTAGCAGGGTCTGAAAAGTTGAGTTGATAGGCAATTTCGGCTATCTCAAAATCGGTATATTGGATAAGAGATTTGGCTTCGGTGGCTAAACGCTCGGCAATAAACGTAAGCGCATTTTTTCCAGATGCCTGTTTAACAGATTGGGAGAGATAATTTGCGGTAACCGAGAGCATATCTGCGTATTCCTGCACCGTACGTTTGTCAATAAAATGGCTATTTATCAACTCCATAAACTTACGCAACAGGATCTGCTGGGTGGTACCAGGGCGAATGTCCTTTTTACTTTCCAGTGCAAAATCTTCCAGGTGGTAGAGCAAGCCGAGCAATTTTACCCTTGCTTCCATATGTTGTACTTTGGCCGACCTTTCGTAAGCGGTAAATACAGCTTCAAAATGTGGCGCTAATTGTTTAAATGTGGCATGGTCAAACTTAAATAGATTGGTATGTAACACATCGAATAGGGGAAATTGTTGGTGGAAATCTGGTTTGAAGAATGAAAAGCATCCCGGCTTAAAATAAATCACATATCCCTCCAGGGCATTGTTATGAGCAAAGCTATACACAAGATTAGGCGAATGAAAGACGAGATAGGAATCAGGATCATGAATGGTCTGATCGCCATAATTAACTTCGATCTTACCTGAATTGAATAGCAGGGCGAAAAAATAGAATGAACGTTTAAAAGGTGGTCGGTATATCTGCAGGTTCTGGTCGAGTTGCTTTAACCGCAAACAGTAAAAATTTGGATCGTTCGTTCGGCCTGGCCATGGAATAGAGGCCAGAAAATCGTTGATTTCTGTGTAATAAGGAAGGGTAACTTTTGTTTTCTCCATAAAATAATCCGCAAAAGGACTGATCCTAAAATAGAAAAAGAAAATCTCTTCACCAGCTGATCACGAAAGAATTATCATCCGTAACAACTAATATTATCATATAGTTTTACCTTGTTGGCGCAGCCGCCACATATCTTTTCTTTTGAAATGTTTTGAAATGGGATAAGGAGATTTAGAACAGGGTATTTTCCGCCTATGTTATGAACAAGAAAACCCAGCTAATGCCGGGCCTTATTGGGGGGCGGAGACGGAGGGATTCCAATCGAACGCCTTATACTATTTTTTGACCTTTTTAGAGACTTTAAAAATTTAAATCGGATTTAAAGCCGTAATCAAATCTTATTATTTTAAGTATGTTGTTACCCTAAATTCAATCTTTACGAGCAAATGGTTGGCTTAACTTATGACATTGAACTCGGCACTGTGTAAGGGGCCGCTTTTTTCTTCGGTTAAATTTACCCGTTATAATTTGGGTCAAATTCCACAATCCATTCAATACCATATTTGTCTCTAAACATTCCGGCGTATGTACCCCAAGGACTATCGCCAATGGGCCCTTCAATATTTCCACCTGCTGATAGTCCGTTAAAAAATTTGTCTGCTTCTTCACGACTTTCTGCATTAATTGATATTTTAGACCTGTTTTCATTTTCGTCTACTCGTCCCATAAATTCTGGGACGTCATTAGCAATCAACACATTGTGTTTGCCAAGTGGCAAGGCAATGGTCATTATTTTATTTGCTTCCTTTTCTGCTACCGGGAATTCGGCACTTCTTAGGTCCCCGAAACGAATGACCTTGCTGAACTCGCCGCCAAAAACTGATCTGTAAAAAGTGAATGCTTCTTCGGCATTTCCGTTGAAGTTGATCCATGGGTTAATTGTTCTCATAATTTTTATTATTAAATGATTGATTTTTATAGTTAGGCTTGTCGGTTTTCCGCAGTCCCGTTGTGGATGTGTTTGACAGTTTCTTCTTGTAATTTCTATGATAAGGAGGCCAACAGATCTTCCAGGTTTTTTAAAGTCATGGTGAAGCCTATTTTGAAGCCTTCCAATAATTTTTCCAATCGCTCAAACGATTCATTAAAAATGGTAATGTGTACTTTGGTTATGCCATTTTGTTCGCTGAAATTATAATCCCATTCAGAACCCGGCAGTTCACGATTTTCGTCTTTATCTGCAAACGCGTTGTACATCTTAAAATTGGTTTTCGGGGTGATGGATGTAAATTCCTGCACCGCCCAACGCTCCTGCCCGTCGGGGCTTATCATCGCGTAAAATCGCCGCCCGCCTACTTCAAAATTCATATACTTGGTTTTGGCGCGCATAGGTGCAGGTGCCCCCCATTGGTCCAGTAGTTCGGCTTTGGTAAAAGCATCCCATACTAAAGATTGCCCGGCATTAAACTCCCTGGTTATATAAACTGTTTTCGCGGTTTTGTCAACGTTAAAATCAAATAGCAAATCGTTATTCATTATTTCTGTTCTTTAATTGTTGTTAATAATTGGTCAAGTTGGTTAAATTGAGTTTCCCAGTTTTGCCTGAATTGGGCTAGCCAATGGTCAAACTCCTGCATTTTTTTCGCATTAAAGTGATAATAAATCTCCCTGCCGCTATGCTCGGGTTTAATCAATTCGCATTCGTGCAATACTTTAATATGTTTGGATACCGCTTGGCGGGTCATATCAAATTTTTCCGCCATTGCATTTGGTGTTAATGCCTGGATAGCGATTAACGTTAAAATAGCCCTGCGCGTTGGGTCTGATATGGCCTGGAATATATCTTGTTTCATTCTTGATTATTATTAATTGAGCAACCCTCAGGTTGCAAATATATATGCAACTTTTGAGTTGCGCAAATATATTTGCATTTTTTTCCCCTACGCATACTGACGGGAAGTTTAGGGGTAATTGGGCAATTCGTTACAATAACTAATCAAACCCTGTCTTACTTTACATGAAGAAGGGACTTGGATTTGCAAACCTTTATAATTATCTCATTTTCAAATAATTATATTGTGTTTATACAGATTATTTATGACAGCAGATAATTCAAAAAGAAATAGCCTGCTAAAAATTAATGCTTTAGCAGGCTATTATATGACAAGGCGGAGACTGAGGGATTCGAACCCTCGATACAGTTTCCCGTATACACACTTTCCAGGCGTGCTCCTTCAACCACTCGGACAAGTCTCCTTTTTAAAGGGGCAGCAAAAATAAGCCGTACAGGCTTTGCAGCCGAATATTTCATGGTTTAAAATTTTGAAGACCACAATTTGCTAATTTTAACAGCCTGCGGCTGATGGTTTCGTCTGCCGGTTACCATAACCATCTTTTATGAGTTTAAAAAGAAGAGATTTTATCCGTCTTTCTGCCGGCAGCACCCTGCTGGCAGGCATGCCTTCGATTGTCAAACCCTTGCCATCAGCACTGGATCACCTGCAGCCGCTGGCAGATGCTTTGCCTATAACCACGGCTGAACGGCTTGCCCGTATAGAAAAAGCCCAGCGATTAATGGCCGAAAATAAAATTGAGGCATTGATACTCGATGCAGGCACCACCGCATTGCAGTATTTTACCGGCGTGGGTTGGTGGCCCAGCGAGCGAACCATGGTAGCAGTGATTCCCGCAAAAGGTGAAATACATTATGTAAGCCCAGCTTTTGAAGAAGAACGCCTGCGCCAGCTGATCAGCATTGGCAAAGATGTACGGGTATGGCAGGAACATGAAAATCCGTACAAGGTGGTGGCCGGCACATTAAAAGACCTGGGCATCGGAACCGGTAATATCGGCATTGAAGAAAGGCTTCGCTTTTTCATTTTTGACGGCGTCCGTAAAGAGGCTTCCCATCTTAATTATGTTAGCGGCGACCCGGTAACCATTCCCTGCCGTTTAATTAAATCGCCGGCCGAACTGGCCCTGCTGCAAAAGGCAAATGATACCACTGTAGCTGCCTACAAAGTTGCCATCAGCATGTTACAGGAAGGCATGAGCCCGGCCGATTTTTCTGCCAACGCAGCACAGGCGCACCGAAAACTGGCCGCGGCCGGTGATATTGATGTAAATTTTGGGCAGGCTTCCGCCTATCCCCATGGCAGTATTGAACCGCAACATCTAAAAAAAGGCGATATCGTATTAATGGATGGCGGTTGCAAAGTACACGGCTACACGTCAGATATCAGCCGTACGATTGTATTTGGTGCGCCGCCTACCAAACGGCAACTGGAAATCTGGAACCTGGAGAAAAAAGCACAGGCAGCTGGTTTTGCAGCAGCAAAGATTGGTGATCCCTGCGAGAATGTAGACATTGCAGCCAGGAAAGTATTAACCGATGCCGGTTTTGGCCCTGGTTATAAAATACCGGGCTGTCCGCATCGTACGGGTCATGGCATTGGTATGGATGGACACGAATGGGGTAATATGGTACTGGGCAACAAAATGCCACTGCAGGCAGGAATGTGTTTTAGCATAGAACCAACCATTGCGATATATGGAGAATTTGGCGTGCGGCTGGAAGACTGCGCTTATATGACACCGGAAGGACCGAAATGGTTTTCAGAACCAAGTCCTTCCATTGACAAGCCATTCAGTTCTTAGTTCATAGTCTTTAGTTCTTAGTCCTTTTGCGCGGTGAACTTTGAACTAAGAACTGAATTTAAAAACTTTCTCCGCATTTAACGAAGTGATGGCCGCTACTTCTTCAACACGCATTTTTTTAATATCGGCTATTTTCTGTACAACGTATGCCAGGTAAGCGCTTTCGTTTCTTTTGCCGCGTAAAGGCGCAGGCGTCAGGTAAGGTGCATCCGTTTCCAGCACAATATTATCCAACGGTAATTGCTCAATCACCGCGGCCAGCCCGGAATTTTTGTACGTCACTACCCCGCCGATTCCCATGTAAAAACCCAGGCTGCTGATTTGCCGGGCCTCTTCCAGGCTGCCACCGAAACAATGAAAAATACCGGTAAGTCTTTCATCGTATAAAGCTCTTATTATATCTATGCATTCCTGTGTAGACTGGCGCGAGTGAATCACCACTGGGATACTGTATTCTTTTGCCCACGCGATCTGTTTTTTAAACGCATCATATTGCTGCGCTACAAATGTTTTATCCCAGTAGAAATCTAATCCTGTTTCGCCTATGGCCGCAAACCTCCTTGCAGACAGTTGCTGTTCAGCCAGCAGCAATTCTGTAGTATAATTGTCTTTTACAGAGCAGGGGTGCAAACCAATCATGGCCAAACACTTTCCCGGAAAATCCTTCTCCATCTGCAGTATGCTATCCAATACTGTACTGTCGATGGCCGGCAGGTAAAAACGTTCAACTCCTTGCGCAGCAGCCCTTTCCATTACCTGTTGCCGGTCTTCAGCAAACTCATCAAGGTATAAATGGCAATGTGTATCTATCAAGGTCATAGCGCAAAATTAATCTTCCGGTAATAGATCGTTATCTCTTAAGTACAATTGCAGCATCGTAAAAATCAACAATACAATCGTTTTATTACTTAAGGCAGTTCGTAAAGCTACCTGTGCAGAATAATGACAATGAAAAGGATCCGGCAATAAAAAAGCCGCGCATGAAACGCAAGATTTCCTGAAAAAAGCCGTCCTCCCGAATGCGGTAGCTATGCGCGGATTCTTTATCCATCAGCGTTCACAAACAAACAACGGATTCCCATTACAGGAAATTAGTTTGTATTGATAAAATAAAATTATACCTTTAAACCAGTTTTCATAGGGTACGGATTAAAAACGGGCCAGGGTTTCTACCCCGGCCCAAACTTTTTAAAGCCGTTACTTCCATCAGACCCGCTACCAGCAAGGCTTCTATCCATTCCCTCTTTTTAGCCTCCAAGTTTAGTTGCTGTTGATTACCTGCCCAGTTTTTCAAAAACAAATCCTTTCTCAGTAAAGCAGGCAAGCGTCTCATTGAGTGCGTATGCCATTCTTTGGATTGCCTTTTCGCTGTCATGAAAAACAATTACGGAACCGTTGCCTGCAGATCGCTGTACATTTCTCCAGCATTTCTCTGGGGTGATATTAATATCGAAATCGGCACTGAGCACCGACCACATTACCACGGTAAGGCCTAATTTTTCGGACGCCTGTTTGGCCTGGAACCGTGTAATGCGGCCATAAGGAGGCCGGAATAATGTACTGTCTATATAGTTAGATGCCTGCAGGATATTGTCGAAGTATTTTTTATCCGGTGTCTTCCAGCCATTGAGGTGATCGTAGGTGTGGTTTCCGACTGCATGGCCCTCAGATAAAATCTGCCTGTAGATATCCGGGTGGGCTGCCACATTTTTTCCGATACAAAAAAAAGTAGCGCTGGCCTTGTATTTTTTCAGGGCATCAAGGGCCAGGGTTGTTGCAGCCGGGTGTGGCCCATCATCGAACGTGAGGTAGATCTTTTTCTCGTTGCGGGGCATGCTCCACAGGTATTCGGGATATACCCATTTCTTAATCCACCACGGCGTTTTTACCAGGTATAACATATACTTAATAAGTAGTTATATGAATCACTTTACCACCGGCCTTAAAGAGTTTTCCGTTCTTCTTTACAAATTCTTCCTGTGTCGCTTCATCGGCCAAAAACTGATCGAGGTATTTGTGGATTCGTTCGTCCGGAACTGTGGGCGCCGCTCCAAATACGATGGCCTCCTCGATATATCCCTGCGCCAGCGATTGCCACTTCCCGTAAAATAAATGATTGCTGATGAAAATATCCGAACCCAGGATTTTATCGCCCGACATACAAACAATACCCACCACATTGCTATCGGGCGCACTAAGTTTCTTTTGGAAAAATTGCCAATACTCATTTTGCGCAGCGGTAAACACTTTGTCTTTATCGCGCGACAGATAGGCCAGCGTCTTATTCTTTATTTTATCTTTTTCCAGTTGGTTATTGATTTCCTTCCACACCTGTACCTGGCTTTTGGTTTGGTCCAGTGTCTTACGCAGATGTATATTCGCCATTTTCTGGTATACAAATTTCTTGTCCTTTTCACTCCAGCGGCCTTCTTCCACGCACATAACAGGAAGGTCTATGCGACCGGATTTTGCCGCAACTATGGTATCTTTTGTCACTATCCGGTCCTGCCGCCCGCCCGCCAGTACCTCGCCCGAAGAAACGTAAATGTTTTTATCGGAGTTGTTGATCAGCGATAACCAGTGAACATTTTCGATGGCGGTGGTTCCGCGTTCCTGTACGGTGACGAGATTTTTCTGTAGGGCTTCGCTGAAGGAAATGCTGTTTTGCAAAACGGCGGGTGAATAATTGCCGTTGCCCCTGTAACGAATGGGTATCACCCGGAGGTTTTTATAAGTGACCGCACTGTCGTAATCAACATACAGATGGGCATACGTAAGCTGGGCAAAAAGCTGGTTGGTCAGCAAGAGGCAGCCTATAATCAACCATTTTTGCATATTAGATTATCAACGCTTAAATTAACGAAATCGTGCCTGGCCATCTGATTGCGATAGGGCAAAGACAGTACAAAAAATGCTGTTTTCATTAAAATTATGGCTTAATAATAAAAAAGGCCGTGTTCATTGTGGTTAATCCAAAAAGTATATTTTTGCAGCCGTAACTAAACTTTACTAAAATGTCAGACATCGCAACAAGAGTTAAAAAGATCATTGTTGACAAACTGGGTGTAGAAGAGGCAGAAGTTACCAACGAGGCTTCTTTCACCAACGACCTGGGTGCCGATTCACTGGACACCGTTGAACTGATTATGGAATTCGAAAAGGAATTCAATATTTCTATTCCGGATGAGCAGGCC
>Ga0068860_100004574_pt1 | contig 14121 bp, 5 predicted proteins | sample KBSSwiS32_FD_66597 | JGI IMG/M metagenome (GOLD analysis project Ga0068860, IMG submission 66597) | Switchgrass rhizosphere microbial communities from Kellogg Biological Station, Michigan, USA - KBS Switchgrass S3-2 | ecosystem: Host-associated > Plants > Roots > Rhizosphere > Soil ... | reverse complement strand
AAGGTCGTTGAAGTGGAGTTTGTGAATTAATACTTCGATGCGCTCCTGGATACCCTGGTTAACCGTATTCTCCCATAGGTTTTCAAGGTTTGGAATGATGCCTCTTCCATAACTTACAATCCGGTCGCTAACGTTGAAGAACACTTCTTCGTCAGGGTCATCAATAAGATGAAATAACGCTTTTATTTCTCGTGTTTCCTGCATGGGGTGGATAATTTCACATCTCTGATATTGATCTTGCAATCTGTTTGCAAAGGTAACGGAGATCAATATCGGAGAAGTTAAACAATTTCAATTAAAAAATTTTTCCACAAATCCAGCGCTGTTGTTTATTACTACTTCGTTTAGCCTGTTTTTCTATTAACGAGAGATTTGGGAATTTCTTATGTTGAGAATGGGAAATGAATCGCGGATTTCGCGGATTTGAGCGGATTTCGCGGATCCTACAGTTGAAGATTAATTAACGACGTTAGCAGTTTTCACTGAAGAAAGAATCAATATTCAATAATGATATTGAACTGGAAGATCCGCGAAATCCGCTCCAATCCGCGAAATCCGCGATTCACATTCCCCATTCCTAATTCTTCTTCTTCTTCGGCACCCTCTTCGGTGGATTTGCTTTTGCTTCTTCAATAAGTGCTTTGACTTCTTCGAGGCTAAGGTCTTTTACAGTTTCCTGTTTTTCCTTTGGAATTTTATAATTTCGGAGCCCTTGTTTTATATAAGGACCATATGGTCCGCGAAGCAATTGAATTTTTTCTTTTTCGAAAACCTTGATCGTTCGCTCTTCCTTGGCAGCTCTCTTTTCGACAATAATTGGTGTAGATTCTTCTAAAGTAATTGTATACGGATCGTAATCCTTGCTGAGAGAATAGAATTTTTTATCATGGGCAATATAAGGACCAAACCTCCCGATGTTGATCACAACATCGTTGTCTTCAAATTGACCAAGATTGCGCGGCAGTTTAAATAATTCCATTGCCTCATCAAAACTGATCGTCTCGATACTTTGCGTATTCTTCAGTTTTGCGAAACGTGGTTTCTCTTCGCCATTCACATCTCCAATCTGCACCATCGGGCCATAACGTCCCATTCTTGCAATAACTTTTTTGCCTGATTGAGATTCAAAGCCCAACTCTCTTTCACCGCTAATGCGTTCTGCTTTTTCAATTGTGTTTTCTACATCCTTTTTAAATGGAATATAAAAATCATCGATCATGTTATTCCATTTTAATTTCCCCGTTGCCACTTCATCAAATTCTTCTTCTATACGCGCAGTGAAATTATAATCCATGATATCATCGAAGTACTGTTTGAGAAAATCTGTTACTACTAATCCAAGATCAGTTGGAAATAATTTTGATTTCTCTGCACCGGTTGTTTCCTGCTCAGTTATTTTGCTGATGTTATCATTTTTCAGTTGCAATATTCTGAAATCCCTTTTCACACCTTCCTTATCTCTTTTTTCTACATAACCTCTTTTTTGAATTGTAGATATAGTGGGAGCATATGTGGATGGACGGCCGATACCTAACTCTTCCAATTTTTTTACAAGCGACGCTTCCGTATATCTTGGTAATGGACGACTGAAGCGCTCGGTTGCTCTCATTTCTTTCAAAGGCAATTGTTGCTTGACAGATAATGGTGGCAACATACCTTCCTGTTGTTCATCCTCCGACATGTCTTCTTCATCTCTGTCTTCCCGATAAACTTTTAAAAACCCGTCGAATTTCAGCACTTCACCGCTTGCAGTGAGTTCCTCTTTGTTGGTCGATATTTGAATTTTTGCCGTTGTTTTTTCAAGCTCAGCATCTGCCATTTGGCATGCCATGGTGCGTTTCCAGATCAGATCGTACAATCTTCTGCAATCTGCGTCTTCAACGGTTTGGCTATCCATGTACGTAGGCCGAATCGCTTCGTGTGCTTCCTGGGCACTTTCGTTTTTGTTTTTGAAAGTGCGTGGCTGATGGTAGTTTGCTCCGTATTGAGACGTTACCTGGTTCTTAATCGCATCCATCGCTGTTTCGCTGAGGTTGACGCTGTCCGTACGCATATACGTTATCTTACCACTTTCGTATAATTTTTGCGCAAGTACCATGGTGCGGCTAACTGAATATCCCAATTTGCGGGACGCCTCTTGTTGCAAAGTAGAAGTAGTGAATGGGGCAGAAGGAGATTTTTTCCCAGGCTTTACCTGGATATCAGTTACGGTGTATTTTGCACCGATACAACTTTTCAAAAAATCATCCGCACCCTTTTCGGTAGTGTATTTTTTCCCCTCGGCAGAAAAAGTGACTTGTTTGTCTGATACATCCTTAGCGGTAAATAATGCCTCCACCCTAAAAGTACTGACTGCATTAAAGGCATTGATTTCTCTTTCTCTTTCGGCGATAAGACGAACGGCAACACTCTGAACGCGTCCAGCGCTCAGGTTGTTTTTCATGCTCATCTTGCGCCATAATACCGGGCTTAATTCAAAACCGACAATCCGGTCGAGCACCCGCCGCGCCTGCTGCGCGTTTACGAGATGCATATCCACCGTTCTGGGTTTTTTAATTGCAGATTGTATCGCGGGCTTGGTAATCTCGTGAAATACGATTCTTTTTGTTGTCTTCGGATCAAGACCCAACACTTCACACAAATGCCAACTGATAGCTTCACCTTCACGGTCCTCATCCGTTGCCAGCCAAACCTCATTGGATTTCTTTGCAAGTCCCTTTAATTCCTTTACAACCTTCTGCTTATCCTCCGGAACAATATATCGTGGTTTATAATTGTTCTCGATATCAATTCCCATATCTTCCTTTTCAAGGTCACGGATATGTCCATAGCAGCTCTTTACTTCGAAGTCCTCGCCCAGGATCTTTTCAATAGTTTTTGCTTTTGCCGGTGATTCCACAATCAATAGATTCTTCGCCATATTCTATACAAACGGTTTTTGACAGGCCTGTTGGTGTGCAATTTTACAGTATAACGGTGAATATAAAAAATTGGTTCACGTTCATGACATACGTAAAATCTTCAGAAATAGTTACTTATTTTACTTTTGAAATAGTTTTAGCGAGGCTTAAAATTGCTAGTTTAAACATTATTTCGCCAAATGTGGTACCAAAAACATGAAAATTTTCCGCCAGATTGTTTCACCTTTGACATCTCCTGCTTTTAGAAAAAACGTTCCTGATACCGATTCCGTTTTCACTTTTCATTTGCAATTTCCGCTCAGTTGTCGCGTTTTCTATTGGTTCCCACTTCAACAGATTTTACAATTTAAAGTTTAGCGTTTTTCTCAAACGTGAGTGTGCGCGTTAAAAAACCGCAGACCTGACGATGGGGAAGCGTTGTGCCAAAAATTATCTTCACCAGTTTTAAATTAAGTCTATGTCATCTAACAATGGCCATCAAAACGGGTTGTATACCTATGACTCATTCTCCGGATCAAAAAAAGAAGTAAACAGGCATTTCTTGTGGTGGTGCTCGGGAGCACACGAGGAATTACTGAAAGAATTTCCATCAGAGCACAGTAAATATGCAGGCCTTGGCGGCGTTGTACTCGCCACTTTTGTCCTCGCATCGTTATCGGCCGGATATGCCATCTACAGCGTTTTTGATAATATGTGGTGGGCGATTGGATTCGGAATTATCTGGGGACTTATCATTTTTAATTTCGATCGATTCCTGGTTGCAACGATGCGCAAATACGGCGTATCACGGTCCAAACAAATCATGCTTGCCGTTCCAAGAATGATCCTGGCTTTACTGATCGGTGTGACCATTGCGCGTCCGCTAGAGCTAAAAATTTTTGAAAAAGAAATCAACACGAAAGTTGCACAAAACAAGCACAAAAAAATATTATTGAATGACAGTTTGCTGCAAGCCGAAAACAGCCATCTCATAGTTGTTGCAACGCAGGAACGTGAACGCCTGACGGCGAGAAAGCTTGCCGTGGAAGACAGCCTTCATCGTTTGCAACAAGCATATATTACGGAGGCAGACGGTACGGGAGGATCTATGCAAAGAGGAATCGAAAGTCTGACGCGCCTTAAACAGGAAGCATACACTGCGGCATTGATTCAATTCAAACCTGAACTGGAGAATTTAAACGCGCAGATCGCGTCACAGGATAGCATTGTGTCTAATGCTAAGAGTAACGTGGAAGCGAAACGAAAACAATATGAAGCAGCGGTTACTGCAAACGTGGGATTTTTAGAACGCAATAAAGCACTGTCGGATTTATCCGATGAAGAGTCAAGTGTTTTCTGGGCAAATCTTTTTATTTCTTTGTTGATCGTAGTGATTGAAATTGGACCAGTATTGTCGAAGCTAATCATGAATGTCGGGCCGTATGATCTGGCACTGGCAAAGGCTGAACTTACACAAATGGCTTCGTCGGAAAATGAAATGAGACGTGACAAACAGTTATTATTTGACAAACAGGAAGGACTGTACAAGAAGAAAAAAGAATTGTCAGATGAAATGATTGAAAAGTTAGCTGCCATGCAAAGCAAACACATTAACGAAGAAATCGAGCAATGGGAGCGTGGTGAAAGATCCGTCAACAATAAACGCGCACTGAATGATCTCGCGAAGAAGCTGAAGGAGCAGTATGATTTTGAGGAAGAGAATGTGATTTGATGAAGATGCGAGAATGTGGAAATGTGCCGGGACTCGTCATTTCGAACGGAGTCCGCCGGAGGCGGACGAAGTGAGAAATCCCGTGCAATTTATTGGAACCAAATATTTCAGTATCGGCATGATTTATCTCGATGTTAATGTCTGAATATTCGGTCAGATTTCTCACTTCGTCCGCCTCCGGCGGACTCCGTTCGAAATGACGAGTCCCGGCACATTTTCACATTTCCACATTCTGCATTCGTCACATTTGCCTTACTGTCCCTGTACCTGCTGAATAGTCTCGCCTCCGCCTTCATCCGACCTGTTGTTCTTTCTTTTGAACAATCCAACGTCAAATTTTCCGAAGCGATAGTTGAATTGAATGCGGAAGATTTGCGGATCACGGCGACGGAAAACAGTTTGCGTAAAATAATCGGATTGGGTATATACATCACTGACACGCGTTCTGAAAATATCGTTGACGCTAAGTGTAAGTGATGCTGCTTTGTTTTTCATGAATTCATATTTGAGCGCTGCATCCACACCGCCAGTCGGGTTAGAATATCCCTGGGAATTTCCAGTCACGGTTTGACCAAAACCTCGTCCACCACCACCACCATTTCCGGCACTTCCGCCCGGAGGCAGAACTGTTTTTGAAGTGTAGTCACCCGTTATTTGTAATGAAAATCTCTTCAGGAATTTAAATGTGCTGTTTATTTTTCCAAACCAGCTCCACGTTTCGCCGACGGTTGTGATAGAATCGGCAGCATTAATTTTTGAAGTATAAATATTCAAATTCGACGTCAGGTCCCACCACTTTGTTATGGCGTTGCGGCCAATGAGTTCAAGTCCGCCTACAAAACTGGAATTCGCATTGATAAATGTGTTGATGAAGACTACAGAATCCGTCAGTGGATTAATCTCTTTACTTTGATAGCGTGTGATCAGGTCAGTTGTGTATTTGTAGTAAACAGACCCGATGAAAGTATTGTTGCCCTTGAAAGTTTTCTGGTAAGACAATTCGAATGAATTGGTGAATTGTGGTTTTAGATTTGGATTACCGCGACTTAAATTCAATGAATCTGAATAGTCAGTATACGGGAATAATTGAAAGAAACTTGGCCGGTCTATACGACGGGTGTAGTTCAATTGTAACTCTTGTTCGCCACCAAATTTTTGCGACAGAAAAACACTCGGGAAGAAATTTATAGGATAGTTGTTGCTGAATGTTCCTACAGTGTCTTTGGGAATTCCATTCGCAGAATCTTTTGTAGTGTAGTTACTGAATCCATCATAACTCGAATTCTCTGCTCTTAGTCCAAGCTGGTAACCAAAATTCTTAATGGCATTGGAGTAAGTCATGTATCCAGCGAGCACGCGATCGTGATATGTATATGACGAGGAAAGGAGCGGCTGCGGAATTACGCTGCCGGATTTGTCAACAATTCCGAAATCATTTACACTAGTGACGTTTCTGAATGCTGCCCGTGCACCTGCCTCAAGTTTCGATTTTTCTCCCAGGGGATTTACAAAATCTGTTTGTGCCGTAATATATTCATTGGTGCCGGATCCAATTTGTTGCTGTTGATAGATGGATGTTAACGACCCGCCTTTGTAATCATATGCGTTTGATGTAACAAAATTATTGTTGTTGTTTCTGCCGCGACTATAATTCGCATCTGCTGTCCATTCCTCACCAGATCTTGGAAAATTATGTTTGAAACTGATTGTTCCGCCAAGATTATTAAATGTATTGTTTGAATTCGAAATCCTGTTCGTGTAAGAATGCGTGGTATCGCCGCCAGGGTGCAGCGTGTCTATAAAAAGATCGCTGTTAATATGTGGTTTGAATTCTCCATGAACAATATTTCCTGACAGTGACAATGTATTTCTATTATCAAGAAAATAATCTAGCCCTAATCTTCCAAATGCGAACGAACCGTTGTTTACATTGTAGTCCTCTTGGACAAGCCGGTTATTTTGTAAGAATGAATTTCGAGTCGTTGTTCCTGTGGAGATCGATTTTCTCTGGTTGTAATTTACATTAGCAAAGACGTTGATCTTTCCCTGTTTCGCATTGATATTTGCGCCACCATTAAACTTCCCACGTTGATCGACGCCGGCTCTGACATTTCCATTGTATCCTGCCTTGCGATTTTTTTTCAAAATGATATTTATAATCCCGGATGTGCCGCCGGATGCATCATATTTTGCCCCCGGATTTGTAATTATTTCAATACTTTCAATAGCGTCTCCGGGAATTTGGTCGAGTGTTAATGTTGTTGGTCTGCCATCGACAAAAATAGTTGGCGCACTATTCCGAAGTGTGACGTTTCCATCAATATCAACCGCGAGCGACGGGACATTCTTCATAATGTCAACTGCCGTTCCACCGGAGGCCGTGAGATCTTTTTCAACATTGTACACTTTTCTGTCGATCCCCAGTTGCATCAAAGGTTTCGATGCGGTAACAGTTACCTGATCCAACGTTTGTGCATCCTGCTGCAGCTTGATATTCCCAAGATCCTTATCAACATTATTCATTGCTTCTTGCATATCCACACCGGGTCCCATTTTAATGTCGAAGGCAACTTTCTGATCATATATCTTATAACCAATAGCAGTAATCTTCAATCTGAAATTTCCAAAGATGGGCAGATTTTCGAGACTGAAATTTCCTTTTGATTCCGTGATCATCCCCGATATCACAGTGTCCTTTCTTGATTTTCTAACTGTATCAAATTTTGATTGTATAAGTTGAACGGAAACACCATCAAGTCCTTTATTTGTTTTGGAGTCTACTATTTTACCATAGAAATGGCCGATCGAGGGTACTTGTCCCCCAAATCGTCTTCCTCCGGCGTTTCTTGGGTTTTGTGCAAAGCAGAGGTAATGGTATCCTACAAGCAGTAGCAGGATAGCAAGTTTTTTCATGTATACATTTTTAATTCGGTATGCAAAGATTACACCTCCAAAGTTCTACTCAAAATGCCTAGATAACCTGCTCAATGTATAAGCGGTATAATTCAGAACATGGAAGGGTCAACATACTTAAGCGTATATTTAATTCGAAGGAATAGATGCATCTGCAAAACGGTCAATATCGATTTTTCGGTGGTGGGCAATTGTGATTGAATTGTTATCGTGTCCATTTATGCGGAAAGAGGCTTTCGTCCAGGAATTCTGACCAGACTTAGATTCATTTAAATTTTAGAAATAGGATCCTGTTCTCTATTTGGAGACAGTAACCAGGGTCAGGTTTAATTTTCATGCTTTTTAAATAGCATTTGTTGCAACTAATTCTTGGCTCAGAAGTTGATTATTTTGCTAAGGGAGAATATCAAAAGATATGATAACTTAGGAGCTAAGTATTGTACAAACGTGAAATCATGGTGATAGTGTTTTTAACTGGGAAAAAAACGCCCCAACAAAGCAATCATTCGACGCTCGTGAACGCGGCAAGAAATTAGTAAGAGTGTCTCTTAATAATCAAATTGCCTCTTCACAGTACCTTTTAAAAAAATAAGATCAATTTCTTCAGTTCCAAAATTCTTACTGAATCCAGTCTCAATCCATTTCCTTCGGACCAGGTATTACTATTGATGATTCTTAATGACTGAAACTTTGCGCTGCTCTCATTGGATCGCTCGACCTATTAAGAAGATAAAAATGCTAATGAATATTGCTTTCAGAAGTGTACTCGCTTCAGTAGTGTTCATCGCAATCACAAGTTGCCTTCCTTTGCATGCGCAGCACCTTCCCGGTCAGCTTTCGATTGAGAAAAATAACTTCTCCACGTTCACGCGGAACTATTCAAACCGCGGAAAATTATGGACCGCCCGGAATCGAAATTACCTTAACCATCCTGATGCAAAACTTCGGGATAAGTACAGTCCAAATAGCAATGCGGTTGAACTTTTTGAAAAAAGGACTATTGATTCAAAATCATACATCGATCAAGACACACCAACGATTTGCTATGTGCAACGGTCGTCAAGCCCGATCCATTTCAAAAGGGGGGGACAATGGATCACGATCGATGCGCGCCTGCGCACAAAAGGTCCATCCCTTTTTGAAGCATCCAGCCAGGAAGATCCTGTGGGTTTTGATATAAAAAGAAAATCATCCTATATCGTTACTCCCGACGGTAAAACATATTTCAACAATTGGAAGCTATATGGTGAAAAACGCGGCGTCAGGAGTTTAGTTGCAAAGGCTGACTGGACGTATTATTCTGCCGGGGACGATGGGATCTCAATTAAAAACATTTTTCCGGGAATCGATGCAGAAATGAAAATCTCACGAGGATCGATCAAAACGAATTTTATTATTCATGTAAACAAGTTTACGCAATATGACAACTTACTGTTCAGTGATTCATTTGCCGGGGAGCGTCTAGGTAAGCTCAGTTTTGCCAACGGAATTTCCGGAAATCGTTTAGCGACCGCAGTCGAGTTTCATCTAGGCGCAAGTACGGTTTTTAGCATAAAGGAAGGTGTAATGTACCCTGAGAAATATTCATCCTCAAACTATCAACTCGTTCCATATATAATTGATCAATCTACATTGACGTTGTCAGTAAATTCAGATTCGTTACGCTCTCTGCTAAAGATTGGTGATGTAATTATAGATCCACTTGTACAGGATAGCAGGACACTGGACAAGGCAAAGATCAAAGGTTCAAAATTGAACAAAGATTGCAGTTTTAAAGATGCCTGCGACTACGATTTTCCTGTTCAAATGCCCGCGGGCGCTACATTTGTTGATGCACTATTTTCTTTTGGGTTCAACGCATTCGCTCCATGTACTCTTGAGGACGGAGCGTTTTCTTTCGAGATCAATAATAAGTGTTCATCTAAAATCTACACTGGTACCGGCTCTGGTACCGGATCGCAATTTTTCAAAAATGAAAGAATCGTGCTTGATAACGGCGGCAGTATCGCAAATTGTTTTCCAAAACCCGGCCCAAAGAATTGTAAGGATCCTCAAGATATACCGTTCAGGTTCTCCTTCTTTAGAAAATGTCATGGACCAAAAGATTGTGACGGTTCGTGCATCGGTGCGGCCGAAGATTTAACCATTACGCTGGTTGGTCGCACATTTGATTCAGCCACGCTTGTTGCTTCTTCACTGTCAGTATGCGCGGGCGCGCCAGTTACACTTACTGCGCAAGGATTTTATGGGATACCGCCGTATCATTTCAAATGGGCTGGACTGAACGCAGATGATAAGTCAATCGTTACAGTCACCCCGGCAAATACTAGCACATACCAAGCGCAGATTACGGATGCATGCAAAGGCGCTGGTAGCGGCGGCGACCCAATTACAAAATCAATAGCAGTTGCTGTGGTCACCTCTTCAACGCCGACCATCAGCATTGCCACTTCGTCGCAAACCATCTGCTCGGGGGGCAATGTAACTTTCAAAGCGACAACTTCGAATGCAGGTAATTCACCCAACTATCAGTGGTTAGTAAATGGCAAAAAAGTGGGTACAAACAGTCCGGAATTTTCTACCACAGTTCTCGCCAACAATGATGCTGTAAGTTGTGTGGTTTCATCAGGCGGAGATTGTGGCAGTGGCTCGGCAACTTCGAACACAATTGTTATCAATGTGAGTGCGGGTATTTCACCAACGTTTAATGCGATCGGGCCGCTTTGCCAGAACTCGACACCGCCGGTTTTACCGACACTTTCAAAAGAAGGAATTGTCGGGATCTGGACTCCTTCTGTCATTAATACATCTGAGATCGGAACGTCTGACTACACATTTACGCCAGCGGGAATCGCGATTTGCTCGGCCCCGGTGAAACTACGCGTTACAATCGTCGCAAGCCTGACGCCGACTTTCCCGACAATAGCGGATGCATATTGTCAAAATATTTCACCTCCGGAATTGCCTGGAACATCGAGTGAGGGCATCAGTGGAACCTGGAATCCATCTTCGATAAACACTGCAGACGTTGGTTCCACCAACTACACTTTTACACCTGATGATCGTCAATGCGGCACGCAGTCAAAAATCACTGTGGTGGTGAACCCATTGCCAACGTTAAGTATGGGACCAGATATAACGATTGTCCCAGGGAAAAGTGCCACATTGAATATTTCGGTAACAGGGAATATCGTTTCGTATCAATGGAGTCCTACCGTCGGACTCAGTGATCCGACAATCAAAGATCCTGTAGCCAACCCATCTTCATCGACTACTTACAAGGTGGATGTCATTGACGAGAATCAATGTGAAGCAAGCGGCAACCTTAATGTCATCGTTTCTGGAGGAGCTGTAAGAATCTTTGTGCCAAATGCGTTTTCTCCGAATGGCGACGGTGTCAACGACTCATGGAATATCAGTAATCTTTCCGCTTATCCGGGCGCAACGATCGATGTATTCAACAGATATGGCCAATTGGTATTTCACTCGGAAAATTATAGCAGGCCTTGGGATGGAACATACAATGGAAACGTCCTGCCACTGGCAACGTACTACTATGTAATTGATCCGAAAAATAAAGAGAAGAAAATTTCAGGTTCAGTTACGATATTGAAGTAATCATATAGAGAATTCTTGCAATAAAAAAAACCTTACCGGGGTAAAGTTTTTCTTTTAAAATCAGGGGTGACCGATCGGGTTCGAACCGACGACCCTCAGAACCACAATCTGATGCTCTAACCAGCTGAGCTACGATCACCAAATGAGCGGCAAATCTAAAATAAAAAAGTAATATTCTTGCAAATCGGCTGCAATGATTTAGGGTGATTTGAAAATGCCTGCGCTCTTTAATAAGAGCCAGGCCAGTCGTACTGGCTGTTTGAATTTTATCAAAAAGATTATTAAAATTTGAGAGTTATTTTAACGAATTCCCTCAACTATCCTCAGCGCTATCCGTTTATATAATATTGTGCGAAAAGGGGCTGTTAATCTTCCTCATTTTACAACATACAGTTTGATTTATCGTTATTTTTGATTAAGTATGTCAAAAGCATTTCAGTATATGATGAAAAAGAAAAATTTACCCATCGTGTTGTTGGTATTGGTGACCGGAATTGTGGTGGCGTTCCGTACACTTGCCTTTAATGAACCAACTCCTTCCAAATATGAAAGGATTCTTCACAATGTTGAAGATATGATCAATCAGTACCACTACAGTCCCAAAAATATCGACGATAATTTTTCAAGAGAAGTTTTCAAGAAGTATCTCTCCGAAGTGGACCAGGAAAAAAAGAATTTTCTTCAGTCGGATATTGAAGAATTAAAGAAGTACGAAACAAAACTCGATGATGAAGTATTGGGCAAGGCTCCATTGGAATTTGTTGCGAAGGTGACAGCCATATACAAAAAACGCCTGGATGAAACGCAGGCGATCTGCAAAGAAATTTTGTCGCAGCCTTTTGATTTCACAAAAGACGAATCAGTCAATCTCGATTTTGATAAAATAGATTTTCCTGCGAATGAAGCTGACCGCAGGGAAGCTATTCGTAAGAGGCTAAAATACCTGACTCTCGAAAGATACGTTGACCTGCTCGATCAGCAGGAACAAAATAAAAACAAACCCGGATTTGTGGCAAAAAGCAATACGGATCTTGAAAAAGAAGCTCGTGAAAAAGCTGGTAAAGTCATGGATCGCTTTTACGGTCATTTGAAAGTAAAAGCTAATGAGGATGATCAGTTTAATGAGTTCGTGGAAACGCTTGTTCAGAGCATGGATCCGCACACAGATTATTTCCCTCCTATTGAAAAAAGGTCTTTTGATGAGGATTTGAGCGGGCGCTTTTTTGGAATCGGTGCTTCACTGCGCGACGAAGATGGTAATATCAAAATCGCCACCCTGCTTACAGGCAGTCCTGCATGGAAGTCGGGCCAGGTAAATGTTGGAGACATTATTATGAAAGTGGCACAGGGTAACCAGGAGCCAGTTGACCTGACCGGTTATCTTGTAGAAGATGCAGTTAAAATAATTCGTGGCGCAAAAGACACGGAAGTGCGACTCACTTTGAAGAAAACAGACGGTTCTGTGAAAGTGGTTTCGCTTATCAGGGATGAAATTGTGCAGGATGAAAAATTTGCAAAGAGCATCATCGTAAATACAAATAAAGGAAAGATCGGTTATATTTTCCTTCCTGAATTTTACGCCAATTTCGACGATCCAAAGGGAAGCAGGTGTTCGGTTGATGTTGCCCGTGAGCTTATCAAATTAAAAGAGCAAAAAGTTGATGGCGTTGTGCTCGACCTTCGTAACAATCCTGGTGGAGCCTTGTATGATGCAGTTCAAATGGTTGGTTTATTCATTGATCAGGGACCTGTCGTGCAGGTAAAAGATCGTGATGGCAAACCTCAAATTCTGAATGACCGTGATAAGACAGTTTTGTATGATGGCCCACTTGCGGTTATGGTAAATGAACTAAGCGCTTCGGCTTCCGAAATTTTTGCAGCAGCAATACAAGATTATCACAGAGGTGTGATTATTGGAAGTACCTCTACCTATGGTAAAGGAACGGTTCAGCGTAATATCGGGCTCGATGGACAACAAGGTTTCAATGATGCAAACAGCGCATTAGGAACCGTGAAACTTACATTGCAGAAATATTACAGGATTAATGGCGGTTCAACACAACTGCGTGGAGTCGCTTCAGATATTGTGTTACCTGATTTGTATGAGCACTATAAGATCCGTGAAAAAGATCAACCAGATGCATTGCCTTGGGATGAAATTCCGAAGGCTGATTATAGTACCTGGAAATATGCATATGACGTAAATAGTATCCGGAATTCGAGCAATGAAAGGCTGAAAAATAATAATGCATTTACCGGAATTGAAAGTGATGCAGTATGGCTCGACAAACAAAACGATAAATTGTATTCGTTGAAACTGGACAAATACAGGGAAGAGCAAAAGCAAATTCGCACGACAGTAAAACATATTGAAACGCTTAGCAAGTTGCAGACTGCAATGAATATTGAGGCTTTACCACAAGACGCAAATAAATACGGAACTGATAAGGACAAGATCGAGAGAAATAAACAGTGGATCGAAAGCAAAAAAACAGATATCTATTTGAAAGAAGCAGTCAATGTAATGGATGATATGATTGCAACGAAGAGTCTTGTTTATAATAAGTAGTTATCATGCTGAACGCATAACGCAAAACGCCGAACGCAACAGACTCGTTCGGCGTTTTTTTCGTCGTTACTAAAACTCATTCCTCGTCGCAATCACTGCAATCACCGATCCAAGCAGGCCAACTAATCCAAGTGAAATACGGAGACTGCTTATTTGGGCAATAAATCCAATGAAAGGTGGTCCAAATAAAAATCCGAGATAGCCGATTGTAGATACTGCTGCAATTGCAACACCGGGAGATAAAACCTTTGATTTTCCCGCCGTACTATACACGAGAGGAACGACGGAAGAAACGCCGGCGCCCACCAACAGAAAACCAAATACAGCCGAGATCAAATAGGGAAACAACACAGCGATTAACAGACCGCTTGCTGTAAGAATTCCGCTTA
>Ga0068860_100004573_pt1 | contig 14121 bp, 18 predicted proteins | sample KBSSwiS32_FD_66597 | JGI IMG/M metagenome (GOLD analysis project Ga0068860, IMG submission 66597) | Switchgrass rhizosphere microbial communities from Kellogg Biological Station, Michigan, USA - KBS Switchgrass S3-2 | ecosystem: Host-associated > Plants > Roots > Rhizosphere > Soil ... | reverse complement strand
TCCGCCCATAGGACGAGACGTAAAGCAAAAAAAGAAACAAAATCATAAACATGACGGATGCGGCGCCCCACCTTCACACGGGAGAGGTCCAAGGTTCGATCCCTTGTGCGCCCACCATCAAAAGCCCCGTATTTACGGGGCTTTTTTACTTTTTAGCCTCTGTTCCATGGTGCGGATTTTGACGTTTGAACACGTCTTTTTGCGCCTGAATGCGCCCAAAATCCGCCCACTCAGATCAGCGACGAAACAGCCGTATGTGCTGGCGCCGGAACCATGGCCGGCGAGGTGCGGGCATGTCGTCGGGCATACAGCGCGGCGCGAATGGCAGATCAGCATGAGACGGCCTGTTGACACATAGTGCATAATGCACTAGTTAGAGATCGCGGCGGGCGCGATGGTGCGCAGCCGGGGGGAAACGAAAATGGCCTACCGCCTTGAGGTTGATGTCGCCTACAACGTCCGCGCCCGCAAAGGCGAACGCCGCGAGCGCGGCACGGGGCGACTCATCAAGTGCCTGATCTATCGCGGTACCCGCGCCGAGTGCTTTGCCGATGCCCGCGCACTCAGCGCCGTGACGGATACCGGCCATTCCGAAGTGATCGCCGTGCGCGGCTATGACGAGGCCGCGTACAAGATCGACCCCCTTAAGGCCGTCCCCGAATTTACCTCGGCATCGCTGATCTAAAGGGACGGCGGCCCACTTTTCAGGTTGACACATAGTGCATTATGCACTAGTCAAGAGTCACGGCGGGCGCGATGGTGCGCAGCCGATGCGAGGGACCTTCTAATGTCGCCTGTATCGTACGAAACAAAATCCACCGGCGACGCCGAGGCCATCAACCCGAACGCCCATACCTATGGCGGCCTCGATCGCGCCTATGACTTTTTCAACACCCGAATTTTCAAGGGCCAATTGCCGCGCTGCCTGATCACCATGCAGCGCCACAAGGGCGCTTACGGCTATTTCGCGCCCGAGCGATTCGGTTCGCGCGATGGCGACACCATCACCGACGAGATCGCGCTCAACCCTGCGACGTTCGCCGAACGCTCGACGCGGGATATCCTCTCGACGCTCGTGCACGAGCAAGCGCACCTCTGGCAGCAGCACTTCGGCACGCCGTCGCGCGGCGGTTATCACAACAAAGAATGGGGCGCCAAAATGAAAGAGATCGGCTTGCACCCCTCGTCAACCGGCGCCGTTGGCGGCAAGGAAACCGGGCAACGGGTTTCGCACTACATCATCAACGGCGGCGCTTTTGATCTGGCATTTGCGGAACTTCAGGGCCATGGCGTCGCCGATCTGTTTGTCGATCGCTGGAGCGAGGATGAAAAGGCCACCAAGGCGAAGGCGAAGAAAAACGCCAGCAAAACCGCTTTCGAGTGCCCGAATTGCGGCCTCAAGGCATGGGCGAAGGCCGACGCGTCGCTGATGTGCGGCGACTGCGAAGTGCACATGACATGCGAGGCGATGTGAAAGAAAAACGGGCCATGACGACACACGCCAGACGCCCCGCGATGGATACCCCGGCGCCGACCGACATCGACGAGGCCCGCGCCTATGTCGAGCAGGCGATCGCCGATCTCAAGGCCGCCGGCGTCGCGATTCCCTTGTCGCTGCACCGCGCCGCGCATGCCCTGCATTACGCGGTCGCCGAGCAGGATCGCGCCGAGCCGGCCGCCGCGCCTGTGCCGCGCCCGCTGGTGCGTTAGAACAGCTCGGCCGCTATATCCGGCCAAGCCACGTCTCACACCATCCAACCGGGCCACCAAGCCCGGTTTTTGGCATTGACGCATAGTGCATCATGCACTATATGAGGGCCACGGCGGGCGCGATGGTGCGCAGCCGATTCTGTGGGGATTTTAATGGCTCGGGTTTTGATAGGTTGCGAATCTTCCGGCACGGTGCGCCGCGCATTTGCGCGAGCCGGTCACGACGCGTGGTCGTGCGATCTGTTGCCGGCCGAGGATCGCACTAACAAGCACATCGTCGGCGACGTGCGCCACGTTCTGAACCATGGATGGGATTTGCTCATGGTCGCGCATCCGCCGTGCACGAGGCTTTGCAACAGCGGCGTGCGATGGCTTTCCGAGCCGCCGACGAAACTGAGCGCCAACACCTATCCGTCGCCGGTCGCCGAGGCTTACAAGGCGTGGACGCGCGAGCAGCGCCTCGCCTTCATGTGGGCCGAACTGGAAAAAGGCGCCGATCTGTTTTCGGCGTGCTGGAATGCGCCGATCGAGCGCGTGTGCATTGAGAACCCGCAAATGCACAAGCACGCCAAGGCGCGCATCGTGAACTATCAGCCGGCCGAGCAGCACATTCAGCCGCATTGGTTCGGCGAGCCGCAATTCAAATTGACAGGCCTCTATCTGCGCAACCTGCCGCAGCTTGAGGCGACTAACCGGCTCACGCCGCCCAAGCCGGGCACCGAGGAGCACAAGGCTTGGTCGCGCGTGCATCGCGCTCCTGAAGGGCCGAACCGCTGGCGCGAACGCAGTCGCTTTTTTGATGGTGTCGCGGATGCCATGGCGGCACAATGGGGCGGCCTGATGCCGACCGACGACAACGTGCTACGGGCCGCGTGAGGATCACGACGGCTCGATTAGGTTCGAAGCACTGGGAGTTGAATAATGCCGATTGAAACCTCGCCCATGGCGGCGACCGAAGCGCGCGAGCACATCGCGCGCCTCGGCATATCACAACAGGCGCTCGCCCGGATGATCCGCGTCAACCCCTCGACGGTGCGCCGGTGGATCGCGTACAAAAACCCGCTCGACATCCCGCGCGCGGTGCAGATCATGCTACGGCTTTTGACGCCGGCGCAAGCCCGACGCCTGATCGAGGCCGAATGACCAGGCGCCTAGAACAGCGCGGCAAGATGACGGTTATCGCGATGGCGATCATGATCATCATCGCGTTGCTGCGCTGGGCGACACGCTAGCCGGTGGATCGCCCACAGAGAACCACTCGACATCCCCCGCGCGCTAACGGTATTATGTTGACTGCCGGCGATGGTGCGCCGGCGCGGCGCGGCCGACAACTAAAGATTGGAAAGTGCCTGAAATGCTTGCGCGTTTGATTGGTTGGCTTAAGTCCCTACTACCTTCGCCTTGGGATGGACTGCAGGAGGAAGAACGGCCGGGAATGCCGCCGAAACAAAAGAAGGACTAATTTCTAACGCGCATCAAGCCCGGCAAAACTGCCGGGCTTTTCGGTTTCGGGACACCTGACTATGAATCGGCCTCAGTTTCCATAAATCGAGGTGCCTGCATCGTTGCCGTGAACAACACCGCAAGTCACGCTGATCAGCGTGTTGTTGATCGATGGCGCCGCCGCCGTTCCCGAGATCATGATCGTATTCGCGTAAGGTCCCTTTCCGGTGTAACAGCCGAGATTTTCGAACGTGTGCTTGATCGCACCGCCGAGGTAGACGGACAGATTGCGCGCGTTGAAGGTCTGAATGTTCTTCCACGTCACGACGCGCGCGCCGATAGGCGCCGTTCTGGCGGTGCCGTCAACATGAACGGCATCCCACCAATAGGCCAGGCCGCCGACGGCGCTGATGTAAAGGTCCTCAAACTCCGTCTGATCGGGCTGTGATGTCGCATTGCCTGCCAACAGAACGGCCATGCTCAAGGTATCGCCGAGCCCACTATCGAGCAGGATCGCGAGATGGCGCAAGCCGCCGCCGACGGTCTTGAAGTAGAACGCAACAGCGCCCGCATTCTGAAACACGATCACGCTTCGCGAGGATGTCACACCCCTGACAATGATCCCGCCGAAATCCGAGACTTGGGTTTTCAGCGACCAACTGAACGGCCCGACATCGATCTCGCCGGCACGGTTTGAAAACGGGATCGCCTGTATTTGGCTGATCCCATCCTGAAGCGCCGGCCCGATGTCTGTGCCGGTGCCCTGCCCGGTGTAATAGCTCCAATTGCCGGCGCCATAATGATTGTCCATCAGCGTTCGCAGATCGAGCACATAAGACGACTGCTGCGCAACACTTGGCGCGGCGCACGCGAACAGCGCCACAGCAAGGCTACAGCGCAGCACATTCAAAACCCAACGAGGCATTTAAAATCCTTTCTTTGGCGGCAAACGACAACCACGCGCCCGCAGTGAATGCGGGCGCGGCGCCTTTGCTCTAAGATGAAACGGAGTCGCTTAAAGAATGCGGCCGGCGCCGCGCTTGCCGTTCGCCAGATAGCGCGCGACCGGATTGGGATTTTTGGCGGCGAGGGTTTTCATTTTCTCGCCGAGCGCCTTGAGCCAACCATTCGGCGACGGCGGCGGCCGATCGTCGATGTATCTGCCTTGGATCATCGCGTCGCGCAGCACACACAACGAGGTGATCGCCTTTGTTATGTTGCTGATCTCGATCTGCGCGTCGGAGTCGTTGTCCTCACCCTCCCACCAATCGCAGATATGGCGGATCGCGCCGTCAACATAGACCGATGCACGCGGCGCACAGACGCGGTAATTATGCCCTCCGTACTTGAAACCGCCCTCGGCCATGCCTACGGCCATCTCCATAACCACCGGCATCGACACCCAGGACATCGACGCCTTGAGAACGCCGAATCCATCCTTCGGGTTGTTCGCCTTTACATCCGGCTCGGCCGGCGCGCGCTCGATCGCGGCGCGCCGCATGTCGTCGGAACGGTCGCGCAAGTCGTCGTGATCATAGTTCGCCATCTGCCACCCTCGCCGTCATCCAATCTTCGATTTCGTGATCGTCAGGAAAATCGAAGTCGGTCGGTTCAAACATATCGTGCGCGCGGGCGCGTAGGCGCCGCACGCGTCGATCGGGCGCCCTTGCCCGATGCCAGCGCTTTGCCATCGCGTCACCTCATGCCGGGCGGCGGGATGTTGACGCGGTGCCGCCCGACCTCACCGTCACGTCGGTGCAGCGTGATCGCGTTCAAGGCCTGCGTGTTGCGCCAGGCGCCGCCGGCGGCGTGGTTATCCTTGTCGGCGATCGTCGAGAACACCTCGACGCGCACGTCGCCGATGGTGTCCATCTTGTCTTTGTGGATGTGCCCCGACATGATCCAGTGATATGCAGTCTCGCCCCAGGCCTTGCGCTCGTCGACCGCCATCGCCATCGCGAGCCGCGAGGCCGGCGCCTTGTCGCCATGCGCCGCACCGATCAGATTGGTGCCGAACCGGCGATAATAGATGTCAGACGGAAACGCGATGTTGACCCGCTTGTTTCGCGAATAGAACTCGCCGAGCGCGAGCGCGAGCGTCGGCGTCGCCTCGGGATCGTGATTGCCGGGGATGTTGATCACATCGACGTTCTGATGCTTGGCGAGCGCCATATCGATCACGGATCGGAACGCGCGCAGGCCGGCGCGCTGCACCTTGAACCATCGGCCGTCAACGTCGAGTTGATGATTTGATCGCGGCGTGACATTGCGTTGATCGTTGGCATGATACCAATCGCCGAGATTGGCGATCAGCGCCGAGCGCGAGCGGTCGGCCTTGGCAATGATCGCCGAGGCGCAGTCGAGCAAACGCTCGGTTGCTATTCTCAGATCATAGTCGGCGCCGGTTTGCGGGCGCCAGGCCAGCATGCCGAGGTGCAGATCGGCAATCGGGTACACCGATAGCAGATCGCGGTCGACCTTGCGCGGCGGCGGCACCAAACGCGCCCGGCCCCGGTAGTCGTCGAACTCGGCTTTGAGCGCGGCGATCAACGCCGGTTGATTGACGCTCTCGGCCTTGGTCTTGATCCATTGGTGCCGTATGCGCCCCTCGCCGTCGAGGAACGCGGAAACGCCTTTCGTGATCTGTCCGGCCGGCATCTTGAACAGCGGGCCGGATTCGCGATGTTGCGTCACCCATTCCTTTTGCACGGCGCCGTCGCCGTCGAGTTGCGCCGAGGATCGCTTTAGCTCCATGCCCGGCAACACCGGCTTGAAACCGAGATCGCCGCGCAACGTCGCGCGCGTCAACCTCTCGTGTATAGCCGTCTTGGAAAGGCCAAGCGCGGTCGCGGCCTTGCGTTCCGAGCCGTGCGCCTTGTAGGCCGAAACCGCGCGCGCGATCTCGGCGTCTGAAAACTCTGTCATGTCCTGATGCCGCCTTGAATGATGCGCCGGCCGCTATCGCGGCAACGGGTGCAACTGCCCTTGAAGGTACGAAAGCTCACGCGCGGCTTTGTTGTGCTCGTCCCAAAGCCGAACGATGCGCTCCTCATTCTCCCGGCGCATCAACTCCAGTGCCGCCTCGTGCTTGGCGCTGGTTTCGCGCACCGGCATATAGAGCGCCCCTCCGATCGCCAAAAGAAACGACACGAGGATTCCGATTGGTTGCCACTGCGGCGTGGTCTTGCTGTCGAGTTTTTGCGACAGCAAGGCGAACCCGGAGTCCATCTTGGAATCGAGAATGCGAAACTCCCGGCGCAACTCGGTGTGACCTTCCTTGAGGTTAGCAACCTCTTGCGTCAATGCACCCTGATCGAGCGCCGCCATTATTGCACCCCCTCGGCGCGCGCGTCGGCGGTCGCATCCATTAGAGTTTGCGAAAACATATTTTGCCCCTTGCCCCTAGCCATTGGCCCACGCCTTACTTGCGAACGGTCGTTACCGAGATTGACTGATCGCTAAAGGTGCTATTCGTTCCACTGCCAACACATCCGCCCATGGTAACGAAGTGATACCCCTCGGAGCCGATCGTGCCGGCGCCGGTGACTGCCACGTCCGAATAGTAATTAGCGTTCACTGCCACAAAATAGATTTGCCGGCCAAATACCGTTGCCGCTGTATCAACACCGAGATTGACGTATGTGTAACCGCCAGCCGTGTTGCTGAGAGCGGAGACCGAACCAGCGGCCGCAAGATGCTCGCCCGCCCACAACAGCATCTCAACGCGGCCGCTAGTGGATAGCTCGGCGGGCGACACTGCTGAAACCAACAAACCGGAAGAGATGCCTTGAGCCGCGCACACGCCGGAATCGTGGAACCAAGACCTTACAAATCGCTGATTCGCCGCATCCTGCCACGCCGGGCCGCTGATCACCCGCGCTTGGCCGACCAGCGTGCGCGTAGCGTCGCCGGTCTTGATCTCGACGCCCTCGTTTCCGGCCGCCGTATCGGTCGAATGCCCCGTCGGCGAGGCCTCCAGCGCGTTCACGATACCGCCCGATTGCGTGGCATAGATGTAATAGGTCGCGCCCACAGTGAGCCCTGTTGGCGCCAGCGTCACACCGGCGGCCGGGATCGTCGCGGCAATGCCGCCGATCGTCAGCAACTTGCCCCGATAGCGGTTGAGGACCAAATTCGATCCACTCTTGGTCAATTGACATTGACCAAAGGCACCGGCCCCATTGGACAGCGCTGATTGAACGAACGCCGTCGTTGCAAGCTTGGTGCTATTGTCGCCGCCGCTCGGCGTCGGCGCCGCCGGCGCGCCGGTGAACGTCGGCGACAACAGCGGCGCGTAGGCCGCGAGCGCCGCGATCAACGCCGCAGTGTTCGCGATCTTGGTCGAATTGTCGCCGAGCGTCGGCGTCGGGACCGTTGGCGAGCCGGTGAATGCCGGCGACAAGAGCGGCGCTTTCAGCGTGAGCAGCGATGTCAATGTCGCCGCGTAGCTTGCATCATCATTGATCGCGTCGGCGAGCTCTTTCAGCGTGTCGAGCGCCGCCGGCGCGCCGTTCTGTAACGCATTGATCGCGGCAGTGATGGCGGTTCCGACGAACTGCGTGTTTGCGATCTTCGTCGAGGCGTCGCCGGCGGTTGCCGTTGGCACCGTCGGCGCGCCGGTGAACGCCGGCGAGGCCAGCCGAGCCAGCAACGACAAAGCCATCATGATCGGGTTGTTGTTGGCGTCGAGCGCGAACACCGTATTCGGCGTTGGCGCCACCGTATCCAGCTTTTGAAGCAAGCCGGTCAGAACGTGATCGGCGTTGAAATCCGACGGCTGAATGTCGCCAGCATCGTCATTGTCGGATCGCTGGGATGTAAAGGCATGTTTGACTGGCATAAACTTTGTGGCCCTTCCAAAATGAGGCGCGAGTCACAGCCTACCGGCCGCAACGAAAAAGGCGTCGATTTGGTCCGTGGTCATCCCATGCAACGCGGCGATTGCATTGGTGAGTGTGTTGTTTCGTTGAAATGCGGTCGCGCCAGACAGCATCATTTCGGCGCCGAACTGCTGATCGGCCGGCATGCAGGAAATCAAGCCGGCGAGAACCGGCGGCAGTGTGCCGGTACGCACCGCCGCCAGAGCCTCGGCTTGCGTGATCGTGCCGGCGATCGCAAGTTGCTGGAAAAACTGGCGATCCGAGATCGACAACGGCACGGGCATGGCCGCCAACGCCGGCGCCGACGGCGCGACGAAGCCGCCGGCCTGCGTCCAACTCCAGCCAACATCGGCGACATCCGAGGCGACCATGATGCCGCCGGCCGGCGCACTGTAGACGGACTCATAATCCATCACAGTCGCATTGCCGTCGCGGTCGATCGTCGTCGCCGTGGCCGGGCCGCGCGCGGCGAGCCCGTCGCTATCGATCGTCATACCGTCGAGCACCACGACGCCGGACACCACGCCGCCTTGAATAATTGCAACTCGCATCACATCGCCCCCGTTCAAAACAGAATCCAGACTTCGCCGCGCGCGCCGGCGCCGGCCGGTTGCGCGTTGCCGCTACCGCCGCCGCCCGAGCCGGGCGCGTTGCCGCTATTGCCGCCGCCGGTGCCGGCGAGGCCAGGCACGCCGCCGAGCGCGGCTGCGCCGCCATTGCCGGCATAGGCAAACGTTCCCATGATCGTCCCGCCGCTCGGTTGTCCGATCAAAGCGCGATCTGCGAAGTTGATCAGGCCGCCGCCCGACGACGAATTGTTGAGACCATTACCCGAGCCGCCGCCGACGCCGCCTTGCGCGGTATAGGTGACGCCGCCGGTCGAATTGGTGATCGTGGTATTGCCGCCGCCGGCGCCGTTCGCCGCGATCGACGTCGCCGCCGCGCCGCCGGCGCCGACGACGCCGCTCAACGTGCCGCCCGGCGTGACCGTGACCGTCTGCTCACCGTAGCCGCCGCCGCCGCCGCCCGAGCCGCCGCTCGTCGCCGAGAACCCGCCGCCGGCGCCGGCGCCCCATGCGATGATTTTCGCGATCGTCACACCGGCGGGAACCGGCCACGAGAACGAGCCGGGCGTCGTGAACTTGACAATATTGGGCTGAAATATGAGTTGCTTCACACCTGCGGCCGATATGCTATCGCTCGGCAACGATGTAAGACTGCGCCAATTCGTGCCGTCGAAGCCGAAGCCGTACCAACCCGAGGCCACGAAATCATTTGCCGCCGGCGCATTGACTCCGTCGCGCTTGACGATCGTCTTTGCCGCAAGCGCGTTGACCGCAAGCGTTGGCGTCGTCGTCGCGTTCGGCGAGGCGGCCTTTTTGACCCAAACCTGCATTCCATTCTTGTATTCCGCCGGCGCCGGCGACAACGAAACAACCATCGCATCGGCGGTGCCGACATCGGTGCCGAACGTGATTTGCCCACGCTGAACGAGGTGTTGAACAGCCTTCAGCAAAACCCCATCGTCGGCGTTATCCTGCGTCACGACATCGACGCCGCCGCCGGTTTGCCCGTTGCTGCGCACGATCGCGCGCAAAATCGCGGTGACCTGATTGAACCAAGCCGCCTGAAATTCGGTACCGTCGTCGAGCGTCGCCGACGAGCAGTCGCGGAAAAAGGTATCAGCCGCGCCGAATGCACGCGTATCAGTCGGACGCGTCGTGACAGCGCCAGGCGCCGAAGCGGGACCGAGAATATCAAGAGACATTGTTGCTCACCTCATAGACGGTTTGAATTTCGGCGTGAACGACGCGCGACAGCAGACATTGCAACGGCAGTAGATCAGGGCCGCATGATTGACGGCGGCCGGCGCGCATTCTGCCGGCGCGCGTCGTGAGATAGCGACCAGTCGGCGTGTAGGCTGGACTCTCGGGCAGGTAGACCACGATTTTCAAAACGGCGAGGCCGATCGTCGCGCCGGCGCGGGCGCGACCGGCGCGCGAGAACCCGACGCGATCGCCGCAGCTAAAGACGTTCTCGATGCACGCGATCGACCAGCCCATGCGCGCCGCGATCTCGGCGTAGTATTCGCAGCGCGTGCCGCCGATCGCGGCGACCTTGGTGCACAGATCGGGAAATGGATCGCAGGCATCGGGCAAGCCATATTCAGCCATCCACAGATCATCGGTTTCCTTGTGCGTGGCGCACCAAAATTCGAGCCGTAAATCGCAAAGCCGCTGATTGAGAAATGCGAACGTCTCGGCGACGGCCTTCCAAAAGCGGTACAACGTGCTGCCTCGACGATAGCGCGTCGAAAACGCCGTGTTGCTGAATGAGGCCGGATCGAATGCCCGATCGATCGGCGCGACCGGGCCGCCTTCGTTCGACTGCCATGCCCGGCCCTTCGGCAGGATCGCGAGCGCCGCCGCCAAGATATCGGCCGCAGTCGGGCATCGCAGCGGCGCCGGCCGTGCGTTTTCGCATACACTCATGTTTCAATTCCCCGAGGGCTTAAACGAAACTCACGCTACCAAGCGTCGCCATTTGGCCGGGAAACAGCGCGATGTCGCCGCTCGGCGCGAGGATGGAGTGGCGCTCCTCGCCGCTGGCGTTGGCGACGGCCTGCCAAAGCCACGAGCACGAGAACGATGTCGGGTAGGCAAGATAAGGCATGCTGCCGAACTGCGAGTCGATGCCGGCAACGCGCGATAGCCGACGAAAGGCACTCGCCAATTCCGCGCGCACTGCCTCGCGAACGTCGGTTCGATCCGGCGTCAAATGCGAAATAGCGATATTGACCGGCACCGCGATCGGAGCGGCAACCGTCACCTTGGCGCCGGCGGGCTGCACCGAGGAAAGATATTCGGCGACGCGGGCGATGTCGGCCGGTTGAGGGATTCCGTTGTCATAAAGATCGAACATCAACGGAAAGACGCGAACCGAGCCAGGCCCGTTGAACAATCTTTCGACGAACACGGTCGGACGATCGAGATAGAACGAAACGCCGGTTACCTGCCCGCACCAATAGACATAATCGGCGGCCGAGCCACCGTTCGGCGGATTGCGCTTGCGGAACAGGATGCGGGCGCGGAACGACTCATCACCCTCGACATCGAGGCCGCCGACCAGGCCGCCGGATGACACCACTGCAGTCGCTGTGTCATCGCCGCTAAATCCAGACACCATGTCGAGCGGCGTGTTTGCGATCGAAACCGTTGCCAGCCCATCAGTGACGGCGACAACCTCGACGTTGATGGTTCCGCCCGTAGCGATCGCGCCGCCGGCGAGCGCGGTGTATTCGATGCCATCGCCGCGCCGGAACAGCGCCGCGACATCAACCGACAACGCCGCCGCCGTTGTAATGGTGACAAAGCCGCGCGCCGGCGACGCCGGCTTGCGGCCGAGTCCAAATTCTTCGCCGTGCAGATCGAGGTTTTCGCCGTCGGCCGTCAACGCAAATTTTTGCCGCTGGATGTAGTCGGCAAAGCCGAACACCTCATGAGTCATACCGGCGATCACCTTCGCCGTCGGGTTGATGTTGTTCGGCCAAATCCACACATCAGAGCCGGGCAGGTTGACCCGGAACCGTTGCCGCGCGCGCTCGACAAGATCCTTGAGTGTCGGGATTGCAAACATCAGCGTGCTACCTGATTCCAGAGAACATCAAATTTTCGGTTATAGATTTGTGCACCGTCGCGGCCATAAAGCGCGACCTCCAATTCGAGGCGCGACTCCAACTCGACTTGCGTCGCCGATACGTCGATGCGCACGCAAACACCCTGATCTCTGAGCGTTGCAAGGGCCTCGTTTGCGAACTGCTCGGCCCACGCCGCCGCCGGCGTGCCCCGGATCGTCAGCGGCGCACGCTCAAGCAGCCACAGCAGCGAACCAAGCGGCCCCTCGTCGAGATCGGCGCGCACATCCACACCGTCGCCGAAGTAGCCGCGCACGTCGCCATCGGCGAGATAGGCCAAGGGGTGATCCTGCTCGACGCGCTTGTCGGTGAATAGGCAAAGGATCACGGCTGTTTCGATCGCCGCCGTGGCGCGCAAACCGCCCCGATTGCCGGTTTCGCCGGCGCCGGCCAACGCCCAATCAGCGCAGCCGCGCGAGGCGTCCCAAACCGAATCCCACAATACGTTATTGTCCTCCGCGCAGCCCTCGGCCGCGCGGATCACGACACCATCAGCCATATTCAACCGATCCTTGCCTTGACGTTGATCGACGGGCCGGAAACCGTCGAAACAAAATCATACGTCCCGTCGGCGCCGTCGCCGCCGAGATAGACCATCTTGCCGGCGCCAGGCTTGACCGTGACCTTATTGTCTTGCGACCGCACCTCAACCACTCCGGTTTTCGCGTTGAGCGAAATGCCGTTCGTGCCCTTGGCCCACACCACATTCCCTTTGTCGTCGTAAAGCGTGGCGTTGCCCTCGGGCAGGTTTTTCGGGCGCTTGTCCTTATGCTCGAAACCGAGCCCGACGAGCCGATCGGAGCGGCCACCGAGCGCAAGAAAAAGCCCCTCTGATCCGTTCGGCGCATGCGACGAAAAACCATGCGGTTGCGGTCGGTACACATCCTCGAAGGTTTCGGACTTGAGCCCCGTCATTCTCTTGAGAATCTGTTGCGTGCCCGAGTCGTCGGTTTTCTGCACCGTCGCTCGCCGCAGTGTGGCAACTAGGCCCTCCTGCCCTTCCGGAAACCAAACCCACATCGCGCTAACCTCCCGCGTCACTGCCCCAGGCCGCGCCGGCCTTGCCGCCCTTGCCGCCCTTGCCGCCGAGTGCGCGCGGATCGACCAGCGAAAGCACACTCAACGATCCGTCTTTGCGATCCTGAGATAGCACCATGGTCTCAATCGCCATGTCCTGCGACACGTCGAGAAATGGGCTTTGCGTGAAGATAAGCGCGCCAGGCTCCCACAATGCGCCGCCGGCGTCGTGACACCCCTGCACCGTAACGTAGGCCTTGAGGCTGTTGCCGGCCTCGCGATCGCGGCGCGTCGATGCGCGTTTCTTGGCGCGGTTTTTGTCGGTGTCGCCGTCATGCACGATAATGACCGGACGATACCGTCCGACCTCGGCATCGCGCGCGATGCCCTCGATCTGCAATGCATCCTCGCCGTGCCCATATGGCTTTTGCCCGCGCACCGTCACGTCGGAATGCCGGCCCGACCAGTTATGATCAGCCTCGCCGACCTTCATGTTCTCGCCCTCGATGATGCCGCCGGCGTGGCGCTTCTTGCCGGCCTTGGTGATCAGGATCGAGCCATCGGCTTGCCCCACCGCGAAAACGCCCTGCTCGCGACAAAGCTTTTCAACACAACGAAATGCGGTTTCCCCCGGCGTGATGCGATACACCGGCACCTTGTCAAGCTGCTGGTCGGTAGCGATGCCGACGCCGAACTTGTCCAACTCCGCGCCGATTTCCTGCGGCGTCTTGTTCTTGAATTGCCCGGTGTCGTGCACCGCACTGGAGTCGATGAAGTCTTGCGATCTGGAGCGGCCCGAGATCGTGATCTCGGCGAGATTGTGCTCGCTCAGTTTCGGTTGATAACGATCGACATAGCCGCGACAGGCGAGCGCGCCATTAAACAGGATGTCGATTTCCGTGCCGGCCTTGAACGTCCAGGCGGTTGCGGCGCCGCCAGGTTCGGCCGCCGCCTCGATCTGGAACGAGCGCGCGGCATCCTGAAACGAGGCCCGCACCGTCACGCGCCGCCAGGCCGTCCACTCCATGCCGCCGGCGATCACGGTCACAACCTCATCGCCCATGATGCTACCTCGACAGCGCTGAAATCACGCGCGGCATGAATGACGGATGCGGAACGTTGTTGCGTGCGACCAACTCGTCGGAACGCGCCGGATCGGCATAAAGAATCCAGGCCAGATCGAGCGACGGACGAATGCGCGCACTCTCGACCGTAATGACCGGCGCAAGATCGTTGATTGTCTTTGTCAGCCAGTCGACCACGGTGCCGCGAAGCGCGTCGATCGCCAGATAAAGCGGCGCATCGGCGGCGCCGGTCGTGTCGAAAAGCTCAGTCTCGAAACGCTCGGCCACCTCGCCGCGCGCGGTGACACCATCG
>Ga0068860_100004570_pt1 | contig 14126 bp, 16 predicted proteins | sample KBSSwiS32_FD_66597 | JGI IMG/M metagenome (GOLD analysis project Ga0068860, IMG submission 66597) | Switchgrass rhizosphere microbial communities from Kellogg Biological Station, Michigan, USA - KBS Switchgrass S3-2 | ecosystem: Host-associated > Plants > Roots > Rhizosphere > Soil ... | reverse complement strand
TACGCAGGCGCGAGTTTGACATCGGACGGAAAGTCGTTAGTGAGTGTGCAAAGCGCTCGTGTGACCAGCTTGTGGATAGCTCCAAACGGCAATGCGGATCAGGCGACCAAGATCTCCTTTGAAACGGGAAAAGACGAAGGTCTCTCCGGTTTGAGTTTGACACCTGACGCACGAATAGTTCATACGAAGCGAAACGCGGGAACATCAGATCTTTGGATTGTCGGAAGTGATGGCGCAAATCCTGTTCAACTCACGATGAACGCCGGTAAGAACTATGCCCCAAAAGTTACCTCAGATGGTCGTTATATAGTTTTTATTTCAGACCGCGCTGGGAAGAACGATATTTGGCGGATAGATCTTGACGGTCGTAATCCAATTCAACTCACCAGGTTCTCGGCAATCCTGGGAATGCCAAACTTGTCGGCGGATTCGAAGTTCGTATTTTTTGAGACAAGACAGGACAAGACTTCGACAATTTGGAAAGTGTCAATCGATGGCGGAGAACCGATTCAGTTGACCCAGTCAAGTAGTTCGCGCCCGTTACCTTCTCCAAAAGGTGACACCTTTATTTGTGAGTATGGCGAGCAAGGTTCTAATCGAAGAATGGCTCTAATTTCCATTAACGGTGGGGAGCCCGAAAAGTTTCTCAATTTACCTAACCTGCTCAAGACAGCAATCGTGCAATGGGATCAAAAAGGCGAAGCACTCATCTATCGTGATACGAAGAATCGTGTCGACAATCTGTGGAGTCAGCCGTTGACTGGTGGTCCACCGAAACAGTTGACTGACTTTAAGTCTGACGAGATCTTTGCTTTTGATTGGTCGCAGGATGGTAAGAATCTGGTGTTAGCGCGAGGCAAAAACGGATCTGATGTTGTGATGATTAGTGGTTTTAGATAGTGATGAATTTTGATTTGCTCATTTCATTCAAACAAGAGAAACCCGGCACCCGAGGCGTAGAGAACTAACAAGCTTAGAGTGCCTTCAACCGAGGAGGCTTACGATGGCAAATGCAGGTAAGACAAATGGAGGTCCAGCTGGTTGCACTGGCAGCTTATGCGATTGGATCGGCACTGGCAAAGGAGCACAATGCGTCGACGGAACAGGAGGCTGCACCAATGCGCATCTCCTGGAAGCTGAAGAATCGAGTTTTCATACGAAGGAGTTGCAGGAGGCGACGAAGAAGATCAATCGAATTCTTTCGCGTATTCCTGCCGATGCCGGCGGACGCAAGCTTTCGTTTTGTGAGACAAGGGAGGGACAGTTTCTAGCCTGGGTTAAGCATGGCGGAACACCTGTCAAAGGTGTGACGCGTCGCGACACCGACAAGAAGGTAGCGAGGGCGTTGAAACTTACGGGTAAGTGAAGGTCCTCGGTGTCTCTGTGTCTTCCATGTCTCTGTGTTGAATTGGTTCGATCTCATTTTCAACAAAGAGTCACAGGGGACACAGAGACGCTCGGAGCGATCAACCAGCATGTGCTGCCCGAAGCGTGGCGATATCGATCTTCTTCATCTGTAGCATTGCATCCATCACGCGCTTTGACTTCTCCGGATCTTTATCGCCCATCAACTCGCCCAACGCCCTCGGAATTATCTGCCACGAGAGGCCGAATCGATCTTTAAGCCATCCACATTGTTGTGGCTCTCCACCGTTAACCAGCTTATTCCAGTAATCATCTACCTCTTGCTGGTCTTCACAGCTGACGAAAAGCGAAATCGCTTCCGTGAACTTAAATCGCGGGCCGCCATTTAGCACCATGAACTCCTGGCCGTTCAATTCGAAGCTGGCGGTCAGAATGTTGTCTCCGAGTCGCTGGATCGACTTGATGCGAGAATCCTTAAAGATGGATGTGTAGAAGTTCATTGCCTCTTCGGCGTTGTTGTCGAACCATAAGAAGGGCGTAATTTTTTGTGTCATTTTGTAACCTCCTAAGCCGTTTTGCTCTTTGAAAGTTTGCGCGTAACCACTGCACCACCAAACTCTCTTAATGCTTCTTTGCCTAACCAACGGGAGGCTGCGTTTGACGAAACCGCCAAACGTTCCGCCAGTTCTACGCAAGGCGTGTTGAGTTCACGATTTCTTCTGCCCATGGTTCTTAGTGCCCAGCTCACACCTTTCTTTACAAAGTTACGATCGTCTGTGGCCGCAGCCTCTATCAAAGGCAAACACTGCATGAACTGCTCGTTTGTCGCTTTCTTGTCGTGCACACTAAGGGAGGCAAGCAACGCGAATGCGGCGCGCTTTTGAAATTCATCACGCCTGCTGGACCATTGCGTCACTTTCTTCCAGGCATGCGGAGTTTGATCGAAAAGTTTGAAGCAAACTGTGTCGACAATTCCCCAGTTGTCGAAATCGCGGCACCAACGATCCATCTGCGCAGCTGTAACTTTGTCAGGCTCATCGAGAAACGACGCGGTCATGCGCGCTTCATAGAATCCCGTTTGCCAGAGCGCGAGAGCGAGTTCGTGGTTTCGGCCAATTTCCTTTGCCAGTTGTTGCATCTTTCCCACCGGTACCCCAAAAGCATTTTCAGAAGGAAGACCGTACCTGACCATTCCGTCGCGAGTGCCTTTGCTGCTCAATTTTTTCAACTTGCTGATCACGGCATCGACCTGATCGTCAAGCGATTGTGGCTTGCTTTTCTTCATTTTTTCTTTTTGGCTTTCGTTTCGTTTTCCGCCAATCTTCCTCTGACTATTGCGCGGACAAGAGCTGCGGGGATTGGCTGTTTAGGTTGAAAACGAATCGTGCCTTTACTGAGACTGAACTCTTTTAGCTCTACTGCATATTGCTTGATGATTTTGCTGCCGGGATAAAATGCGCAATGCTTTGCGGCGTCCCCAAAATAGACAAGCGTCCCGTTTTGACGAAAAGCCGGCATCTGATAGCTAATGCATTCTTCGGCTTTGGGTGCGGCGGCGCTTATCTGCTTCCTTAGTTTGGCAAGCGCCGCTCGATGCTCTTCGTTATCAATGTTCGCCAGGTACTCATCGATGGTTTTGGCGGCCTTCTTCTTCCTCATCTTATGCAGCCCTCTTGTTTATGAAACTCTGGCAACGAGCATCTCCTCGAGTCGGTCGTAACCGGCTCCGACACCCTTTTCCATACCTGAAGCAAGTGCGCCATCGCGTGCTTCCTTGGAAGGATAAAGAACGGTCAACCTCAACTTGGTATTGTCGTTTGCTTCGGTGAGCACCATCGTTGCGAGTTGTTCGCCAGCCTGGGCGTCACAACCGAAGTCAAAGATCTCTGTTCTGACAATGCGCTCTGGTGGAATGACTTCGCGATAAACACCGTGCATGGCCATCTCCATTCCGTCTGGACCACGCCAGGCCCACTTAAATTTACCTCCCACTCGCAGATCGTCGTCGCACACGGTCATTGTCCATCCCGGTGGTCCGAACAGCCACTGTTTGATGAGCTCTGGTTTCGACATTGCTTCCCAAACGAGATCGCGCGGAGCGTTGAAGGAACGTGTGATCAAGATCTCGAGATCGGTAGGGGTTGTTATGTTTAGTGTGTTGGCCATAAAAGGTCCTCCTTTCTTATTGCGACTACTTGCTCGCACGCCTGGTATGAAGTTTTCCACCCAGCCAGGCACAGGGAATTGAGATTAGAACTAAAGTAATTGGGTACCACTTGCGACCGTACTCGGGACCGGCATTCCAGGTTGCGATTAGGCCAACGAGTGCGAGAATGAATCCAATCACACCAAGTGCGAGGGCATGTTCCATCGGCTGGAAGGGTGACAATCGAGCGGCGATGTAGCTACCCGCAACGCCGAAAACAGCGCGATAAACAGTCGCAATCGAGAATTGCGAGTCACTCATCGGTTCGCCCCAGGGTGGATAGATTTCAGTGGCATGCATCAACACATCACTGCCGAGCGACAGCACGATCGTTGCGATGAGTCCGGCGAAGACCGCCCCGGCGCTACGAAAGGCTCGTTTTACTTTTGACTCTGTTGGCGTAGTACTCACAGTTGAGTGACCTTTCGAAGCCCCGCTGAACTGTTCATAAAGTTCTTGTTCGATCATGACCGTCACCTCTGTTCGAAATTCGCTTTACAACACTTAGTCGAACGAGAGATGAAGAGATCGACAGTCTCCAAAGAATTACTTTTGTTTACGCCTGGCCTTTTTTGCTGCTTTCATTTCATCAAGCAAATTGTCGAGGCGATTGAAACTCGCCTCCCAAAATTCTCGATAGTTTTCGAGCCACTCGGTCGCTTCGGCAAGTGGTTGAGCGTTAAGCCGCCGTGGTCGTCTCTGTGCATCCACACCACGCGAGATCAGACCCGCACGCTCGAGAATTTTGAGGTGCTTGGAAATGGCCGGCTGACTCATGTCGTGTGGTTCAGCTAGCTCATTCACGGAGGCCTCACCGCTAGCGAGGCGCGCCAGAATCGCGCGCCGTGTTGGATCGGCAAGAGCTAAGAAAGTTGCGTTTAGCTGTTCAATACTGGTCATTGCGTATAACTCATTGGTTTAATAACCAAAAGGTTATACACAGTGATGAATTAGAGGTCAAGAGGAATTTTGAGATGTGCCCTGACGGTGTACTGTCTGCGCGTTGACGGTTGCGCTTTCAAGAGAACAGACATATTAAAGATAAGAAGAACGAATTTACTTCCCGTAGAGATCACGACAGTAGGAAACCAAGGATGACATTTTTCAGCAAGACACTGGCAGCCATTCTTCTTCTAGCAAGTTCACTCGTTGTAGTTAAAGCGCAAGATTCGGCGACTGTTCAGCAAGGCGAGGAAATCACTCAAGTAGAGTCCGCGAAACTCAACCTGTCTTCGTGGGACCAGGACAAAACAAACGCAACGAAACCAACCGATCCTAACGTTAGTTATGTTTTCCCAAGTGCGAGCAAACGTTTTCATCGTTACGTCAAAAACACAGTTGGTCCGTTAAGTCTGCTCAAGAGTGCAGCCGGCGCGGGTCTTAGCCATTGGGACGACGATCCGCTGGAATGGGGACAGGGAGCGGAAGGTTATGGAAAACGTTTGGCCTCAAACATCGGTAGTAACGCGATTCGTCAAAGCGTGACTTACGGGTTGTCAGAAGCGCTCCACCTCGATACTGGATTTGAAAAGAGCAAGCGCAAAGGTTTTTGGCCGCGTCTGAGTGATGCGTTGGTTCAGAATGTCACCTCGCGAAACAGAAGTGGTAAGCGAATTATCTCAGCGCCAATCTTTGCTGGTGCTTATGCAGGTTCGATAATTCCTTCTGAAACGTGGTACCCGGATCGTTACAGCTACAAAGACGGATTGCGTTCAGGGACGTATTCACTGGGAACCGGCTTTGCGATAAATATCGTTAGAGAATTCCTCTTCAATTGGTAGCGGCTTGGGGGCTTTGCACAAAAAGTCAATCCGACCTGGCAAAGACCGCATGCCAAGGTTCTGAACAATTGCCCAGCCTGCGTTCGCAGGCTAAGAGACTTTTTGTGCAAAGCGCTAACCCTCCGTAAAACGTGCGAACCTACCTCGTGAACGAGGCACGTTTGCGTCACTACCGTAGCGCTGTAGCGCATGGACCTAGCTCGGATCAATCTAATGATCCTATTAAAGAAACTTTTTTCAGGAACGAATTTCGTCAACTCAGCGTTCAAGAAGATGAATGTGGCCTAATTACCTTTAGGCGCCGCTCAAGTACAACAACTCATCTGAGAATCCACCATGAGCCTGATACTTCGTCTGTTGCTGCTAACAGTGATCTATTTTGTCGGCTTCTCTGTCTCGTCGGCCTTGTTGATCCCTGTACCAGTCCAGACTGCACCGACAGGCGATAGCACCAACTTGTTCCTGGCTCTGCTTGAGGTGAGCGTCCTGAATTCGCTGGTCGTGGCTTTCATCATTCTTCGTTCGCGCCTCGCTGGTTGGCGATTGATGCTACAGGTGTTTCTAATCTTTTTTGGCATCACAACATTTATGGCCCAGATGGAAACGGCGGTGTTTGTGACGGATCTGCCGCAAGGAATGTTGTCGCGAATTATTTTGTCGTGGCTGGTGTTTTCGTTGCTCCTTTCAGTGCTTGCTGTCTTGTTGTTGGGAAAACGAAAAGGCTCCATCGCGCAAGAGAGTAACTACCAGAACCCTTTAACAACCGGGCAATGGTTGGTCCGCCTGACCTTGATCGGGATTGCTTACGTAATTATCTATTTCACGTTTGGTTATTATCTCGCGTGGAGAAATCCTGCAGTGCGTGCTTATTACCACGGCACTGATCCGGGTAATTTCCTGGCGCAGTTTAAGTCGGTTGTTGTCGACACTCCGTGGTTACCGCTTTTTCAATTTTTGCGTGGCTTACTTTGGGCCATGATTGCTCTCTTCATTATCAGAATGCTGAATGAGCGCTGGTGGATCACCGGCCTTGCGGTTTCGCTGAGTTTTGCCGTGATGATGAGTTCGCAACTCTTGCTTCCCAACCCGCTGATGCCAAGAGCTGTTCGGCTCGCCCACCTGGTTGAGACCGCTTCGTCTAATTTTCTTTTTGGCTGGTTGTTAGTTCTTGTGTTAGTTAAGTGGCGTCCTTCTGTACAGGGGAAGGTCGCAACTAGCAAAACGTGACTTTAGAACAACAACACAATGTATTGATAATCGGCGGTGGTGGCGAGTTTGGTCAGTTTTTACAACAAGACATCCTGCCAAACCTTTGCCCAATCCGTGTGTCGACCATCGAGTGGGACACTCCACGCGAGTCGCACCAACCGCTGCTTGCTAACTCTCGTCACATTGTCCTGGCTACTCCGCTTGCCGGTTATGCGGAACTCGCCTGCGATCTGATCTATCAAAGTAGGCAACTAAAGGAAGCAAAGACTTTTTGGTTGATCCCCTCGGTACAGGCCGGAGTCTATCGTGCAGTTTCGGCGACACTTGAAATCGTTGCCAATCCAGATCTGTCTGCGGTGTTCCTCCATCCGATGTATGGTCCAAATGGTTTTCGCGAAACTGAGCCTGAGGCCCGTACTTTTCAGAACGTGCTGACGGCAACGTATAAGGGCAGTGCACAACCGCTCGACATTGATGTAGAAAAGATCCTGTCGTTGTTCGAGTCGCGATTCAACATCTCCACAACCACGTCGTTCACACCCGATGAACACGATCGTGTAACAGCATATTCGCAGGGTCTTTCCTATTGCGTAGGCAGATTGATGTTTGAGAATGCCCAACTCAACGCGATGTTGAAATCGGAGATGCCTGATTTACATCGTTCTTTTACTGCCAATCACGATCTCATTCTCGACTTCCTGCGCATCAACTCCTACATGCCTCAAGTGCTCGCGGCATTTTCCGACGCGTGGCGTCACACCCGACAAACTGATTATCACGATGTGCTGGAAGCATTTGCTACGGCGGATTCTGCTCTGAACCGTGGGGCTGATTCACCAATTTCGACAAAGTGGTACGAACGTTTACGCGCAGCAACTAAATCCTAAAAAAGGAAATCATTAAATAATGATTACACTCAGACGAACACTCGGATGTTTAATCCTGGTCGGTACAGTTGTGGCTTCCGCAGGCGCGCAATCGGATACTGACTTCAATGCTTTCTGGGAGAAGTTCAAGGCGGCAGTAATCAAGGTCGACACAAACACGGTGGCGAGTTTGACTCGTTATCCACTATCGATGTCGTATGGAATTCGCAGTATCAAGAGCAAGCCGGAACTTCTCCGCCGCTATCGTGAAGTTTTCAACCAACAGACAAATGCGCAGAAGTGTTTTGCAAAAAAGTCGCCCGAGAAAGATGAAGCGAATGCAAAACGGTATTCAGTTGCTTGTCCGAATGAAGCCGGTGATGAAGTAGTAATTTTCGCGTTTGAGCGAGGGAAATTGGGTTGGCGATTTGTGGGGCTGGATAATCTGAATGAGTAAATTGAGCGTCTAATGATCGTGAGCTGCTCGAAAATAGGCTGACACACCAGGTAAGAAAAGCAACAAGCCAATCGCGATCAAAAATAAGAAATGCATAATCGCCTGGGACGTCGAGTGCAAAGCGCCAATCCCTACGTGTGCCGCTAACCAAACAATGCACAGCCACCTGGCCCAGTTTGCGCCTCGCCACATAAACAACCCACTCGACAGCGCCATCAGCCCGCTGAGAAAAACGATCACAGCATCAATTAGTTCCTTCTGCGCTGATACGCCATGATTTGCTGCAATTAACAACCAGACGCTTTTGACGAGGCTACCAAGGCCAACGATTACAAACAACAAACTGATGAGAGTTACTGTCAAGGGCCGTTTGCTCATGGAATTGGCTCAGCTTACACTTATTCCACGGATTCGAGTTAGCATTTTTCCCATTCGCTGAGAGAAGAACTGCAATGTCTGACCTTAGAATGGCGAACTCCCGCTCATCAATACTCACCATCTTAGGATTACTCTTATTCCTGTGCTTGTCGACTGCGACTGCACAAACCTCCGATAACAAAAAAAACAAAACAAAAGCTGACGCGAATGCAGGCGATGCTTTGCTAAACCAACAACGAGCCTTTGCCGCGTCGATGTTGATGACACTTGCTGATGAAGCCCGCAGTTACGACAACCCTGCACTTAGGGCACAAGTGTTGGCACGTTCTGCTGATGCGTTATGGAACGTTGACAGCATCGTTGCACGCTCGAATTTTCGGCGAGCCTGGGAGGCTGCAGAGAAGGCCGACGCGGAAGACTCTCCACCATCTACCGGCAAAAACGCTGTGCCAGTGATGGTAATCGCGTTGCGAAAGATTGGCGGCTACGATCAACGCACCGAAGTATTGACCCTTGTGTCGAAACGCGACCAAGCGCTAGCTGAAGAATTTCTGGCCAAGCTCGCAGAGGACACAAAACGCGCTGCTGAGGACACAAAAAACCAAGCCACCACACAAACGCCAGACGACTCTTGGACAACCTCGGTCGCGGCGACAAAACGACTACTCGTTGCTCATCGTTTGTTGGACGAGGGCCAGGTCGATCGCGCTTTTGAGTTTGCGCGACCAGTGTTGAATGAAGTTAACGAAAAAACGATCGGTTTTCTTTCAGCGTTGCGGCCGAAGAAACCTGAGCTCGCAGACCAGGCATTTGTCACCCTGCTTAGCATAGTCGAACGAAGTCCTTCGGCTGATGCCAATACAGTTTCGGGGTTATCGTCCTATGTTTTTAGTCCGGGGTTCTACGTGACTTTTAGTGCGGATGGTAGTGTTCGTTGGACCCCTACTGAGGAAGATGTGCCGCTGCCGATTCTTCCGGTCGAAATTAGAGGTCGATTCTTTATCGTGGCGGGCAACATTTTGTTGCGTCCATTGCCTCCGCCGGATCAGGACATCACCTCCTCCGGGCGCACAGGAAAGTTTCTGGTAATCAAACGCTTGCTGCCATTGTTTGAACAGTTCGCTCCTGACACTGCGGTTGCACTAAGATCACAACTCACTGAGTTAAGTGGAGAAGAAAAAAATAGCGCGATTAGCAATGAGAACTCTTTACTGAATCAGGGAGTCACGCCGACTAAAAGTGGTGCCAGCCTTTTAGAAGACATGCAGGCGCGTTTGGACCGCGCCAATAACTCTTTTGAGCGCGACGCGATTTATGAAGACGTGGCGGCGGCACTCGCAAACGAAGGCAATCCAAAAGCGCTGGACTTGGCTGATAAGGTTGATAAGAAAGAACGGCGAGAGAGGCTCAAAACTTATGTCGATCTGTCGCTAATAAGATTTGCGGTAAAGAAGCAGGATGCCGCTGCAGTTCTAAAGCTCGCGGCGGGTGAAGAGTTAAGTCACACGCAACGCGCGTGGGCGTTTACGCAAGCGGCGAAACTGTTTTTGAAAATGGATCGAACACGCGGCAGCGAGGTGTTGGAAGCAGCATTGGTGGAAGCGCGACGAATTGATGCTGACGATCCTAACAAGGCAGAGTTGTTGGTTGGAATTGCCGCACTGCTGAACAGTGTGGATCGCTTAAGCTCCTGGGAAGTAATTACGGAGGCTGTAAAAGCGGGAAACGGCAGCGAGCAGTTTACCGGCGAGAATATGATTCTCAATGTCGCGATCATGACCCGCAGCGGCCTAAAACTACTTGAGCTTGATGGTGAGGATTTCAGTCTGAAAACTATTTTTGGGTCGTTGGCCAAAGAGGATTCGGGTCGCGCCAGTGAGCTCGCAAAGAGCTTTCAAAGCCAGCGCCCTCGTTCAGTAGCCATTATGGCGGTTGCTGTCGCACTATTGGAAAAACCAAAGAAGGTCTAACGTTCAGACTTCGTCGAACGTGTAAATCGTGCGGTGAAGTTGAGTCTCTTTCTGGAGGGGATTTCCCGGTCTGACGCAAAGTAAGGTCTTCAGTCCTGCATCCGCAGCCGCATCCAGCTCAGTATTAACATCCGAGATAAAGCAGATATCGTTTGTTGCCAGATTGAGTGCAGCTGAAATTCGTCGATAACTTTCCATCTCGTTTTTCTTACCCACGCTAGTATCAAAATAGTTGCTGATGAGTTTGCTCAGGTCGCTTGCGTCTGAATGCGCAAACAATAACTTCTGGGCCAACACGCTTCCCGAAGAAAAAATGCTGATGTTTATAGCTTTGTCATGCCAACGTTCCATTGCGGGACGAACGTCGGGAAAAACCGGTGCCTTTAGCGCACCATCGTTATAGCCCTGCTCCCAGATCTTTCCCTGGATGGACTTAAGCCCCGGAGATTTTCGATCTTGATCGATTAACCAGTAGACGTACTCTTCGAAGAGAGGCGGTGGGGAGTTGCCGGCGTTAATGTCTGTAATGTGTTCCTGTTTAAGAAGCTCGAGATCGTTTGCGATTAAGGACGACTGCTTGTGCTGTTCAAGAAATGAATGTAGATGCTCACGTGAGTAAGGGAAAAGAACCTCATGAACAAATGAGATCGGTGTCGTTGTGCCCTCAACGTCGAGCAGCATGGCACGAATGGAGTTCAGTGACATGATGGATCAAGTTTGGTAATACGACTGACCGAGACAAACAGGCTGATAACCTTGATCGACTTTGCTGTCACTGTAGTGCGGTGTCCAGCCGCTCACGTCCTGGAACAAACGAATCGCACGAATGCGACGATCGTCGCAGAGATTGAACCAGTGCATCGTACCTTTCGGAACTCGAATCAAATCGCCCGGCCCAACTTCAATCGCAACGACGCCAGCCTCGCCGTGAATGTGAAAGATACCGCGACCGGCAATCACGAAACGCACTTCGTCTTCATCGTGCCAATGTTCGCTGGCAAACTTTGACAACATCGCCTCCAGACCAGGTGTCGCGGGATTAACGTCGATTACGTCTGCAGTCACGTAGCCGCCGCGTGATTTGAGAGCATCGATCTCTTTTGAGTATGCGTGAAGAACTTCTTCGGCTGACGCGTCCTCGGCGAGCGGATGAGCAGGTGTCCATCGCTCATAGTCGATGTTGAAAGAACTGAGGCACGAACGTATCTCGGCCTCATCTGTAAACTTTGTGTTGTCACTCGTATTGGTTACTACTGCCATGGCTATTCCTGTTTGGCTGTGCGTCTGCCTGTTGCTTCTAACAAAAACTCCAGTATCTCAACGTGACGTTTGGCCTCTTTCAAATCCTGTCCCCACGTGTAAAGACCATGACGTCGCAAGAGCACCGCATGAGCGTTGGTTGAATGTGTTAACACGTCGTTGATTGTTTGCGCTAGCTGCTGCATGTCCTGAGAGTTGTCGACAATCGGAACCCACTCGCGATGCAGATGTGTGCCGACGCCGCGCAACCCCTTTAGCATTTCGTAACCCTCGATCACCATTCCCCCGTCAGCAAAATACTCTTCAGACAGAATGGTGGACCAGACCGAATGAGTATGAAGTACCGCACCAGCATTAAAGTTTTTTGCGATCATTACGTGGAGTGGGCTCTCGTCTGACGGCTTTCCACCATGCTCGCTTAGGATCTTGCAGTCGTCATCAATTAGAAGAATTTGAGCGGAGGAGAGTTCGCCTTTGTCGGCTCCGCTGGGAGTGATCGCTAAACGCAAAGGCTCGCGTTCGACAACTGCACTGAGATTACCGCTCGTGCCTAGCATCCATCCACGTGTGTGAAAGGAAGTGGCTATAGCGACCAGAGTTGCGGAGATTTCGTCTAAAGATGCCATCGACTTTTTCATGAGAGTCTAATTCACCGCGAGCCTTTAGGAACAGTCTGCAGAGCTGGTTCATCCCTCACCCGACTTTGCATGCCAGTCGCATTGAAAGGTTGGCCCTTTCCGTGTTATTAACAATCATCCCGTTTGCGTTTACCCGACCGCAAATCCCTCCCGAGTTAATTGGTCCCCCCAACTAAGCGTCTCCCCGCATTCAGGAATCACCGTTTTTCACAAACACTGATCCGCCAGAGTTGGTTTACTGATGAAATTCCGAGCCGGTCAGGGAGGTCATACCAGAAATGCTTTCCAACAAATCTTCATTTATTCGTCTGCTCGTTGTGAGTTCACTGCTTCTTTTTGGTGCCAGTGTGGCTAATGCTCAGTTTAAGGCGAGCATTCAGGGAACGATCACAGACTCGACAGGAGGATTAGTGCCCGGAGTTAAGGTCAAACTCACAAACTCTGGCACTAATAAGTCTCAGGAAGTGACTACTAACGATGAAGGGTTTTATCGAATTTCTGGCCTGGCGCCAGGAAAATACACAGTGGTCGCAGAGAAGGAAGGGTACAAACGATCGATACTCGAGAACGTCTCCGTGGAAGCGGAAATTGCTCAGGCAGTGAACGTAGTTCTCGAAACCGGTGATGTAACAGCGACTGTCACCATCACCGATGAGGCCACTGCCCAGTTAGCAACCGAGAACGCGAATGTTAATCGCGGCATTACTGAACAGGAAATAAGGCGACTGCCCCAGGTGGGTCGCGATCCTTACGAACTCGCTCGCTTGACCCCGGGAATCTTTGGCGATTCGGCACGCGGTGGCAACGGAAATTCTGCCGGTCTTCCAAACGCTGGCACTGACACGGGACCGGGAGGATCTAGCAAATCGATATTCCAGGCGGAAAACCAACCTCAAATTTCTGCGAATGGACAGCGCATCTCCGCAAACAATTTTCAGATCGACGGCGTCAGTGTAAACAGCTTGACTCACGGTGGTGCGGCGGTAATCACACCCAACCAGGAGTCGGTGAAAGAGATTCAGATCTCCTCCTCGACGTACTCAGCTGAGGACGGCAGAAATTCGGGAGCGCAAATCAAAGTCGTCTCACAAAACGGTTCCAATGATTTTCATGGCAGTGCTTTCTTGAAGTACGACAGCCCAAAGTTGAACGCCTTCAACAAGTACCAGAATGATTTTGGGCGCGGACAGTTTGAACGAGTAGAACGTATGTTCCGACAGTTTGGCGGTAGTATCGGTGGTCCACTCTATCTGCCGCACTTTGGTGAGGGTGGTCCGATAACAGTCGGCGGAAAGAATAAGTCGTTCTTCTTCTTTTCCTATGAAGGACTGCGTGAAAATTCAACCAACACTTCAGTGTCGTATGTGGAAACTTCACAATTCCGACAAGGCATAATCGCGGCGCGTCCGGGCGGCACCAGTGCGCGCATACTCACCGATCCATTAGTGGTTCCTCGTATCGGTGGAACACTTCAATCGTCCTGCGCCGACGTAAATGGTGCTTGTCAGGTGATTGGACAGGCTTTGGATGTTGGTTCGCCAACGGGATCGCTTGGGCAGTATGTGAGTTTGGGCAACCTCGCGGGTGGGGGTCTCGATGGAATTCCAGACTTGCAGAAGGTAATCATTGCAGCGCCTGCTATCAACAGACCAAATCAATACAACGCGCGTTTTGATTTCACCCCCAACGCGAAGGACCAGTTTGCTTTCAGTACCTACCTGACACACAACTTCTCAATTGGCAGTGATGCAGCCGCAGGTGCTCGGCCACAGGCAGACATCACCAGTTCACCGCATAACACGGCGCTAACGTTTCTCTATAACCGCATCATCTCGGCTACGTTGCTGAACGAAGCACGCGTTAACTTTACCAAGTTTGCTTACAACGAAATCGTTTCATCAAGTGAGACGAACTTTGGTATTCCCAGGGTCGAGATTGAAAGTCTGTTGAAGAATGGTCGTATTCGGTTTGGAGCGAATCAAGCGGAAACTACGCC
>Ga0068860_100004566_pt1 | contig 14129 bp, 15 predicted proteins | sample KBSSwiS32_FD_66597 | JGI IMG/M metagenome (GOLD analysis project Ga0068860, IMG submission 66597) | Switchgrass rhizosphere microbial communities from Kellogg Biological Station, Michigan, USA - KBS Switchgrass S3-2 | ecosystem: Host-associated > Plants > Roots > Rhizosphere > Soil ... | reverse complement strand
TCAATACTATTCAAATTATTTTCATGACTGGTTTTTGTTTCCAGATAAGGCCAGATATCCTTTAGCAACGCTGTATTCAATTCAAGCTGCATACGCTGGTCTTCAAAAAACTTTGAAACAAAATCGCCGGCAGGATTAAAAAGAAGATCAGCGGGAGAACCCTCCTGCACTATCTTTCCCTTGTCCATCAGCAAAATTTTATTCCCCAGTTGAAATGCTTCCCTGATATCATGAGTAACTAAAACAATCGTTTTGCTTTTTAGTACTTCCAGCCTGCTGAACTCTTTAGTAATGCTGGCACGCGTTACGGCATCCAGGGCCCCGAATGGTTCATCCATCAGTAATAAGGGAGGATCAGAAGCAAGGGCTCTGGCAAGGCCAACCCTTTGTTGCTGGCCGCCACTTAGTTGTTGAGGATAAAGAGACAAATAACTTTGTGGCAGATGCAATTGGTCTAATAAGGCTGAAATCCTTTTTTCCGTTTTTTGCCTGGGCCATTTTAACAATTCGGGCACAATCGCAATATTTTCAGCAATAGTATAATGGGGAAAAAGGCCATTGTTCTGTAATACATATCCGATATTTCTCCTCAATTCTGCCGGTAAAACATTTTTGATATTTTTTCCGGCAACCTGTATGGATCCTGAAGTTGCCTCTGTAAGCCTGTTGATCATTCTAAGCGTTGTTGTTTTGCCGCAACCGCTGGTACCCAGCAAAACAACGTTCTCGCCATCTTTTACTTCAAACGATATATCGTCTACTGCCTTTGTGTTCCCGAAAAGTTTTACCACCCGATCGACAGTGATCATTTTACAAATTTTTCCCTGCTGAAGAAAATGATTCCAAGACTTTCATTAAACAATAATTTATGTTGCAACGACTGTGTGATTCTGATGTGCCCTATAAAACTACTTACGTTATTTAATGCAGACTTCGTTTTCAATTTTGCTGGTCTGCGTTTAACCTTCTTGTTGGTCAGCGGTCAATGATTGTTGATCAGCGACCAACGAGGGAAAATTAATTTACATTATTTAATGTAGAATTCTGCTTCAACATTGTTTTGGTGGCGTTCAGATTGCTAGTAAATGTTCAACATTCTTGCTGGTCAGCGGTCAATGTTGCTGTTGGTCAGCTTACCAGCGACCAACAACGGGATTATAGATCTTTCAAATCGGGTACTTTTAAATCTTCCATATTCCAGCCTGTAAGCGTGGCCCCGGCGGTATAAGCGCTTTCCATGAAATTTAATAAAAGCTCTTCGGCATTTTCCTTATCATAAATATCATCATACATCAGCAATGCCATAGGACTACCATTGTTATCCACCCATTTCGCAGTTGAAGGCAGCAATACCTGGTGATCCAATCCTTCGGGAGATGGATAGGTGTAGGAATAAAAAGCGGGAGCCCGCATTTTTTCATCGCCGGCCCAAAACCCAAAACTAATAACCTCATGAGAGTAAGCATCTTTATTGGCGGTTGTAGCTTCCCCGGGAAGTGCCGGGGCCTTTCTCCCGGAGAATCGCGTAACTGTGATATCCATGTGGTGCCAGTATAATTGTACCGGTGAAGTTTTGCTATAACACCTGCCACTGAACTTATTAAATACCTGGCTAACCCAAACGAGGATGCGCCAAAACCTTTCCACATACTCCGACTGGTAAAAATGAAAATTCTCAATCTCGGCAAATGGCTTTTTTTCAGCTGGAATATCATAGGGAACCGCGACAATTTTAACCTCAATATTTAATTTTTCAAAAATCCCCCAGAGATTTTTATAAAATTCCGCAACGCTTACGCCATTGTCTAATGGAAATGATTCATATTCTTTTTTACTGGTACATACTTCGAGACGGTGTTGTAATGCGTTCAATGTAATTTGAAAAGTGTCATTTCCATCCTGGTAAGGAATGTCATGTGTGGTAATACCTGCAGGGGAAATAAGTTCTGTAATATTCCACCAGTGATTTTTCCGGGGCATTAAGGCAAGCTGAATTTTACCGAGTATCTGCAGGTAAAGATGTAATGTAATTTTTGTTTGTTCCCATTCTTCAAGAGGAAGTGGCGGAAGTGAGAGGGTATTACTCATTGTATAAATATTTTCAGGCCAAAATTTTCCCTAAATTTTATCCGGCCTTCTGCCCGAAAAAACTGCTATATGGAAAAAGCTTTCATTTTTTCAATTAATCATCGGCCTATGTGTATTTTCAGAATTTGTCATCATTCACTTCAATCCAATAGCCATCAGGATCCTGGAAGTAGACCTGCTGAACTCCATCAGGTCTTAACTGAACCACTTTACTATCACCTTTAAAGTTGCCATATTTCACCTGCTGCTGATCGAGGTGTTTCATAAAATCGGGCAAAGAGGCAACACGGAAACTTAGATGAATATTAACATCATGTGGGATAATTGCAGTTGCCCCGCCTACTACATGCAGCTGGCCATGTTCTCCTATTTTAAACCAGTTATGCCTGCCATCTTTGAAAGGCTCCGGTATCCGTTCCAGTTGCATTACGCTTTTGTAAAATTCTGTGCTCTTTTCAAGGTCAACTACATACACAGTAATATGATTAAACTGCGGGGATTGCGCCCATGCATATGGATTATTCGCTAACATTGCCATCAAACCAAAGGCAAAAACAAGGCTTCTTTTCATACATAGTTTTATAAATAAGAAAGAAAAATAAGTTGATTAATCAAACGAATATTGGGTATTTGCCGAATTTATGATGTGTAAGTTGTATAATTCGTCGTTTTCACTTCAAATATAAAATAATTAAAGCCATTTTATGAAGGGTAACAGGCTTAAGAGATTTTTTATTTTTTTAAGGCCAGGGCGATTGCCTTTTCAGCAAGAGCTTCCATTACTTTATACCCTGCTACATTAGGATGCACTCCATCCGGTGAGTATTCAGCTTTTAAACCTTTCCGGTCATCAACCATGGATGAATAATAATCCAGGTAAATACAACCATTTTCTGAAGCATACTTTTTTATCCATTGATTTAATGTTACAATTTTCTCGGCAGGTTTAAGTCCGGGTTTCCAGGGGTAATCGTATACGGGAAGCACTGAGGACAGGATGACCTTAATATTTGCGGCATTGCCAAGAACTGCCATCGACGCAATATTATCTTCTATCATTTCAAGTGTGGAAGGCCCTGTGTTACCTGCAATGTCATTAGTTCCGGCCAATATCAAAACAACTTTCGGTTTAAGTGCAATAACATCCTGCCTGAACCTGATGAGCATTTGAGGTGTTGTTTGCCCGCTGATGCCGCGGTCGATGTAAGACTTACCTGCAAAAAAATCCGGGGATAAATTCTTCCAGCTTTCTGTAATTGAATTTCCCATAAACACAACCCGATCTTCATTTGGTGCCGATAGCCCGATTTTTGCATTTTCATCTCTGTAGTGGGCTAAATCCGGCCAGTCCTGTGCTTGTAAAAATGTAGGGAAAATCATCAATAATAAAATTAAACGGAAAGTGTGTGTCATAAATTTAATTTGTAGCCATTTAAATTTTTAGCCCTTTTTCTTTCGAACTTAATGTTCCTGCAAATAAAAATAACAAAAATGCGTAAACACTTTTGGACTATTTAATATTTTGAGGTGCTGGAAAAGGCTCTGCAGCCTTTTAAGAAGCGTCAGGATAAGGTAATAAGGAAGGAAGGATTTTCTACTTCAGTTAAAAGGCTTTATCTGTCTGCAGACACAAAAAGGGAAGGTTTTGGAATAATTTCAATTATAAATTATTCCAAAACCTCAAATTCTAATTAACCATTTTTGTTATTAATAATTTATGTTAGAATAAATTAAACACCTCCTGCAGCTACTGAGCTTATTTGCAACTATCTTCCTCCCGACCAACAATCCTTTATAACAATCTCTTATTAAAGCTTCAAAACAAGGTTACTCCGTCTCTTATTTTTTAATTCTTCTGTTCAAGGACGGACAAAATATTACCCGCGGGATCCGTGAACCAGGCTATAAGCGGCCCGCCACCCCGAAAGATCCCATCTTCGTCGGTCTTAATAGGACCCTCATAACTTTCAAAAGTTATGCCTTTTTCTTTGAGTTCTTTAACGGCTTTTTCAATATCTGCAACAGGGAAATTAAGGATTGTAAAAGTTGCAGGAGTATGGTTTGGCTTCGGATATATAAGAATATTATTACCTCCTTCGATGTGAAGCTCTAATCCCATATTTTCGGAAACTTCCAATCCTAATATTTCACCATAAAAATGTTTGGCTTTTTCTAAATCGTTTACTGAGAAACCGCTAAATGCTTTTGTGTGTTTGAACATAACCTACTATTTATATTGTTATATAACGCGTTTATTCCTATTGAGGATAAGTATAGTTAACCATCCATTGAATTCCAAACTTATCAGTAACCATTCCGAAATATGCTCCCCAAAACGTTTTCTGAAGTGGCATTGTTTCCTTTCCTCCCGCAGAAAGACCTTTAAATAAATTATTGGCTTCATCTTCACTGGTTGCTTCAATTGCAATAGAAGAATTGGTGCCAAATGTTACCTTGGGCATTCCATCCCCTGTATCTGTACCCATAAGCATGTTATCTCCTATTGGTAAAGCAACGTGCATAATTTTCTCCTGTGCGCTGGCTGGCATTTTGTCTGCATCAGGAGTATCTTTAAACCGTTGCAGTGTTTTGAATTCTCCGCCAAAAACTGATTTGTAAAAATTAAATGCTTCTTCGGTATTACCGTTAAAGTTTAGGTATGTGTTTATTGTTGCCATTGTCTTAGTGTTTATTGGTTTTTGATTTTTTTAATTATTAATTTGAGCCTGTTTATCACTTTCCCTCATAATTTTTATCCAATCCCTTTTATTTCTTTTTCTATAACATGGAATGTCACTTCCTTTTTTTCATTTTTTTACACAGACTGATGGTAAAAAAAATGCAGCAAAAATACCTCCACCTTTTCCTGTTATGTCCTGTTTTTTTATTTAGTTATTAAAATAAGATCAAATTGATTCTAAATTATTTGGAACATTGCTAATTATTCGGAGTATTACTCCAGCACATTACATGCAAATCCATTTTCTTTCACCAGCAACATCACTTTTTCCGGAACAAAATCTTTCGCTTCAACCCTGAGGATATTATCACAATCTTTGAGGTCAAAATTTATCTTAGCCTCCGGAAAATGGTCAAGGAGTAAAATAACCAGCTTTTTTGCTTCCGAGACTTTCCTCACATTTGTTTTGAATATTTCCAACATTCTATAGGAGGTTTTGTGGTTCGTAAAAAAGTTGTATCACACACCGGTACTATTTACCTGTGTCCCTGTCCTACAACTCCTTCTACTATTAATCATATTTCATTGCTTCATACCCCAGGAGCCTGCGGTACAATCCGATCTGGCCAATGCAATACGATTCACGATCAATGTACATGGTGAGTGCATCAAAGAGCGTATAGTCCCTTCCAGGCATATCAAAAGGATCAGGAGCGTTTAACTGATGCTCGCTAAGATTAACCAGCCCATCCTTTAAAATTGATGAGATGTTTTCCCAGTCTTTTTTATATTCTGCCAGTGAAGGGTAAGTAATATTATCCTGGATGCCTTTATAATTTTCAAATAGTTCATCTGAGGTTTGTTTTTTGTCGATGCCGACAGCGTTGGCAATTGCATACCTTCCCTGGACAAGGCTACCGGCAATCCAGGCTATGTGATTTGCTTTGGTTCCTAAACGATTGTTTGCATCTTTATCTGAAATATCCACAAGAACATTATAGAATAATTTCGTGTGAAAATCATATAAACCGATGAGGACATCTGTTGATGTTTTTTTTGCCATTGTCGTTTCCATAATTATTTAATTTAGTTTAAGTGTATATTTTATGGCAAGATTTTTTATCGTTTCAATCGTGATCCGACAAACTATCCCCTTGCAGGATTAATTCTCCTTCCAGGCATTCCTTGTAAAATGTGATTGCCTCACGACAGTTGCCGCCGAAATGATGTAAGCTTTAATCTGTGTCATAATTTTTAGTTTAGGCTTAAATCATTATCAAGCCAGGATTTTTATTTATGATAATGCCGGTCGCTGACAAAACCGGTGTGTAATGCCTGCAAAATATTTTTCAATTGATGAATGTGCCTTTGTGTATGATACAATACAAAATAAAGCAACTCGAGTTTTGTTATTTCCCCAAATGCAGGGAGGCTGATAATTTCAGCTAAATTTATCCTGCTGCCTGTCTCCATCAAATGGTCAATTGATTTTTTAAGATCTGCAACAAGTGTCTCCTTCAGATAATTCTCCCGCTTAGGCCTGAGAAATTCCGGCGACTGAAATTTGGTGTTAAAATTTAAAAACATCACCCTGAGTTCCCCCACTCTTTCGCCCGGGTTTCTCTCAGCAGTTTCGCCTTCCATGTCCAATGCCTGTGCAATGGCTTTATTCGATTTCGTAACGTGTGTGGCCAGCTGCGCTGCTGTCCAGCTATCTTTAATCCGATCGCTACCGGACGGAACTGTATTGATTATTTTTGAATCTGTTGAGGAAATCAACTGCAATAATTCGGTTGTGGTTTTATCAAGAGATGCAAAAAAATCCTTTGTATCTATTGTATCGGTTGTCATAAATTATATTTCTTTTAAATCTATGAGGGGATCGCGCTTTTTGATGAAGCCGTTTGGACCATACACATCATCTCATCATCATTTTTATACCATTCCACAGCAGGGTTTGTTTTATCAACACGGCTATCCTGCATTATTTCATGAAACACGTCTTTTATACAATCGGTTTTTTGACGCCAATCATACACGGTAATGGCTACATATTCTCCCTTGTCAATTGTATATCGCTTGCAATTATATTTTTCGGCCTCGCCTTCATACTTCTCAAGGGCGGTCGCATTATAAAGGATCTGACCGTCTTTATCCAAATAACTAATTCCATAGTAGGGCCTTTCAAATCCTCCAGGCACTATTTTTATCAAAGATTCGAAGGCATCCCCTATTCCCCGGGGGAAACTCTTTACCTGGAACCCAAAAACTTTAATATCATTAATGAGGTTATATATTTCCATGTAAGAACGTACTTTGCACCACAAACTTACCATCCCTATTTAGATTTAAGCGGGTGCAAATGCGGCAATTTAAAGGGTTGATTACGACAGAAATATTTTTTATTTTTGTTATATAAAAAGTACATATTCACACAATAAGGTATTATGAAACACATTTCAATTCTTATTCCCCATGGGCATACCAGCATTGTAAATATTGAAGGTACGCACCAGATATTCAATGAGGTAAATGCAATACGGAAAAGCCTGGATCAGCCACCTTTATTTAAAGTACAGCTGGTGGGGATTTCCTGGGAAACAAGCCAGAGAAACGGTTTATTTACTGTAGGTCCTGACGTATTGATTGATGACGTTAAAAAAACAGATCTCATCATCATCCCGGCCATACATGGTGATCCAAAAACAATCATGGAGAAGAATGAGGTATTTGTTCCATGGATTATTCAACAATATCAAAAGGGAGCTGAGGTAGCAAGCTTTTGTATCGGCTCTTTTTTTCTCGCAGCCACAGGCCTGCTGGACGGTAAGCAATGCGCTACACACTGGACAGCGGCCAATTCGTTCAGGACTATATTTCCAAATGTGAACCTTGTAGACGACCGGATCATGACGGAAGAAGATGGTATTTATACGAGCGGCGGCGCCTATTCCTTTCTGAACCTGCTGGTATATATTATCGAAAAATATGCGGGCCGTGAAATAGCAGTACTTGTATCGAAGATGTTTATGATAGATATAGACCGCATCAGCCAGTCGCCATTCATCATTTTTAAAGGGCAAAAAACGCACGATGATGAACCGATCAAACAAGCGCAGGAGTATATTGAAAATAATTTTGAAGAGAAAATAACCGTAGATCAGTTGGCCTCCATGTTCGCTCTGGGAAGAAGGAATATGGAACGCAGGTTTAAGAAGGCTACTGCCAATACGGTAACAGAATACATCCAGCGCGTTAAAATTGAAGCTGCAAAAAAAACGCTTGAGACGGGAAGAAAGAACATTAATGAGGTAATGTATGACGTAGGATATTCAGACACCAAGGCTTTCAGAACTATATTTAAAAGGATAACAGGATTATCGCCCATTAATTACAGGAATAAATATAATAAGGAAGCTGGCCTGGTAGGAGAGTTCTCAGGAAACTAATGGAGAACCACAGACGAAAATAATTTCCAGCCACATAAATAGTCTGTAGTAACCTGTAAAAAAGTTACACATGCTAAGCCCGTGGTTTGGCTGAACCGAGTTCGGCCATCAACTTTAACATAAATAAAAGCGTTTCTAAAAAATGAGGTATTACGTCAGACAGTTCATTAGCCGGAATGCAACATTTTTTATGTAGCAGGACCCAGCCTGCATAATCGATTTAGCATCGGGTACGCCCCGCCCCTTATTGCAGTTTTTGAGGTTTGTAATGCCATTTACTATTAGATAAATGATTTATTCTACTCAAAATAACTATTTTCTCTTTTTCAAATTATCTGTTCAAAAATTGCTTTCATTTTAAATGGACGATTCATCGGCACGTCATATACAAACCGGGAGAATTTTATAATTCTAATCATTTAAAAGCCTATACATCCTTACCGGTTTTTGGCACGGTTTTACCAGTTATATAGAAAAGGAATTTCATTTATAGGTTTTCTCTATATTTGAAACGTATTCGTAAATATTTTAATTTCACCCAAACAAATTATTCAATGAAAAAGTTATTTACCGTGGCCATGTTTGCCACAGCATTGGTGACAGGCATACAGGCATGTGCACAAACCGAGGATAAAAGCAAAAGGCCCAGTCCTCCTGCAAAAGTTACTGAAAAAATCAAAAGCGGTGCAACCATTTCCATTGATTATAGCCAGCCATCAATAAAAGGCAGAACCATCGGAAAGGATCTCGAACCAATGGATGGACAGGTATGGCGTACCGGCGCTAACGAGGCAACCGTATTTGAAACAGATAAGAATGTAACTATTGACGGAAAACAATTACCTGCCGGAAAATATGGATTATTTACTTTGTTTACTGGAAACGATGTTTCTGTAATTTTCAGTAAGACGTGGAAACAATGGGGCGCTTTTAAATACGACGCGAAAGATGATGCGTTGCGTGTTACTACAAAGTACACCGCTGCTGCTACCCCCACTGAAAAGATGACCTTCAAAGTAAGTCCTGCCGGGGTGGTTACTTTACTATGGGGAGACAGGAAAGTTGACTTCACCGTTAACTAAAATATTTCTGCCCCAGTGTTAAAAAGAGGTTCCCGCGGGCAACCTCTTTTTATTTAAGCTTTGAATAAATGATTGTATCCCTGAATATACCATCGAAAAAGAAATCTTCTTTAAAATGCGCCTCCTTTATAAACCCTGTTGCTTCCAAAATACCAGCGGAAGCATTATTATCAGCGTTTATGTTAGCCTCAACACTATGTAACTGCATTGTATTAAATCCGTAGTCCAGTACCGCAAGAATGGCTTCCTTCATAATCCCCTTTTTCCAGTAAGCAGGATGAAGAGCATAGCCGATTTCAGCCCTGTAGTGTTCCTTTTTCATTCGCCAATATCCAATGTACCCGATTATTTTTGACGGGTTTTCTTTCAGGGTAATCCCCCAGGAAATTCCGTCATTAGCATCCAGCGATTTATCTACAAGATCCAGGAAATCTTTCGCATCCTGCAGGGAGGTAGCTCTCGGCCGGTCAATATATTTCATCACGTCTTCATTGGATCGAAGGAAAAAGATTTCATCTGCATCTGCGGTTGTCGTTCGGCGTAACAACAGTCTGCCGGTTGCTATTCCAGGGAAAGGTGAGAAATTGAGCTCCAACATTTTTTTTATGTATAAAAGTAGGACAGGAATCAATGAAAACATCAACCCACCAGGAGAGAGCAACAAACTTCACCTCAATTCCCTGCAGGAGCGGGGCCGATGAAATATTTATTGTCTGGCAAACTTCCCTAACTTTATTTTCCTTTTGTTTTTAAAAATTATCAATGAAAAAAATATATTCAATCATTATTTTTAGTTGTTGCCTTGGCAATACCACGGTTGCCCAAACAGACAGTATAACTGCGTATAAAAAAACTTCAGCAATGATCCCAATGCGGGATGGCATAAAATTATTCACCGTTATACTTACCCCTGTTGATTCTAAAAACCCCGTACCTGTTCTAATTCAACGCACTCCATATGGTGCCGATATTCCCATTCCCGATGATACCACTTTTAAAACAGAGGTGCTCGGATCAAATTATACCCTGGCAAAAGAGGGATATATATTTGTTTACCAGGACATCCGCGGGAAATATAAAAGTGAAGGAAATATGCAAATACACCAGCCGCTCATTCATGCCACTAAAAAAGGTGCCATCGATGAAAGCACGGATACATGGGATACCATTGACTGGCTTATAAAAAATATTCCCGGTAATAACGGCAAGGCTGGGATATATGGAATTTCCTATCCCGGGTGGCTGGCCCTGGTTGGTTCCGTTGATCCTCATCCTGCCCTGAAGGCCGCATCAGAACAAGCATGTATGGGCGACCTGTTTTTAGGTGATGATTTTCATCATAACGGCGCCTTTCGTTTAAGTTATGGTATGGAATATTCTTACCAGATAGAATTTGATAAAACGACTGATAGTCCTTTTCCATTTCCACAATACGATTTGTATGACTGGTACCTGAAATTAGGTTCGTTGAAAAATGTAAATGACACCTATTTTCACAACAAGATTGCCACATGGAACAGTTTTACTGAACATCCCGATTATGATGAGTACTGGCAAAAAAACTCTCCCTTAAACTATATGCAATACCCTCAAATCCCTCAGTTGCATGTAGGAGGTTATTACGACCAGGAAGACATAAACGGGCCACAGCTAATGTACAGCCATTTGGAAAAGAAAGATTCCTTCGATCGTAATCACATTGTTTTGGGGCCATGGAATCATGGACAATGGGGAAGAAGTAAAGCAGACAGTCTTGGTAAAATTGCTTTTGGGAGCAATACCGGCGAATGGTTTCGGGTGCTTCAGAAAAAATGGTTTGACTATTGGCTGAAGGATATTCATAACGATCAAAATGGCGTTGTGAAATTTGATGAGGCATATTGTTTTCAAACCGGCAGCAATCAATGGAAAACTTATAAAAGCTGGCCCCCTAAAGAATCAACTCTTAAAAAGTTATATGCAGGAATGAATAACTCCTGCTCATTTACCAAACCCACATCCAATACTGGCTTTGTGAGCTATATCAGCGATCCTGCAAAGCCGGTTCCTTACAGAACACAGCCGATCGAGGCGACCTATGGCCAGGGCAGCCGGTGGAGGCCATGGCACGTGGAAGATCAGCGGTTTGTTTACACCCGGCCCGATGTGGTAAGTTTTATCATGGATTCTCTTGATGCAGATCTGACTGTTACCGGCAAAATAAAGGCCCACCTTTTTGCAAGTACTACCGGAACAGATGCAGACTGGATTGTGAAATTGATAGACGTATATCCCAACTTTGATGAAAGTTTATCGATGAGCGGATACCAGTTGCCGGTAGCAATGGAAGTTTTCAGGGGGAGATATCGAAAAAGCTTCATCCATCCCTCACCTCTTACGCCTAATCAGCCCGCAGAGTTTATAATTGACTTGCACGATATCAATCATACTTTTAAAAAAGGGCATCGGATTATGATGCAGGTGCAAAGCACATGGTTCCCGGTTATTGATCGAAATCCTCAAAAATTTGTACCCAACATTTATAAGGCCGCAGAAAGTGATTTCATTAAAACAGAACAACGGATTTATTTTTCGGCACAATACCCAACATATATTGAATTACCGGTTATGAAGGAATAATAATTATATATCTTATCGCTTTAAAAAACAAATGCCACATTATTTACACGTGGCATTAATCAATCCCGGGTACGGGTTGAACTATTTGACCGAATCAGTGTTCATTTTATTGGTCATGGCAGAATCTTTCCCCATTTTATTTTTCGGCCATTTTGTTTTTGTGTTACCCACGGTTCCATCCATTCCTACATAATCACCCTCTTTTAAAGTTGTGATGATACCGTCTTTGGTTTTTACGGTTCCATCAGCCATAACTACTGTGCCGTTATCAAGCGTCAAATCTGTGGTTAATTGAGTCGTTTGGCCATTTTTCATCATTAGCAATTTGCCGTTTTTCATAATAACTCCCTCATGATTTTGCATATTGTGACTGGGGGTCATCTTGTTCATTGCGGAATCCTGTGCAACCACTCCTAACGTTAGTGTTATTGCAAGCAGTGATATGAGTACTTTTTTCATAGATTTTTATTTTGTTGTTAAGAATTCTTTAACTATTTTATATGATTCTAAAATCATACCAAATTGAAATCAGTAATTGTATTAAGGAAAAATTTTAAACGCTCATATCGTAAACGAAAGGCTTAACCTCGTGTGTTGCAAACACTTGCAATAACTGACAACTCAAATAAAATTGGGCATAACACTTTTTTACTCAAACGGGTAAAAGGTCCGGGCCAATAATACCAATAAGCACGATAGCCAGTTTAAAATAAAAAGGCGGCGCAGTTGATTTGGAGGAAGTCATGGGTGTGTATTAACAATGAAAGGAAATGTAAAAGGGAATAAAATCAAAATATCCCGGTAAGCCGTTTTCATTAGGGGGTATCAGCCAGTTGAAGCAGCCGCACTGGTAAAAGAAGAATCAGATAACTTTATAATAAATTTTTTGTATGAAAAAAATTAACTGGGGCATACTTGGTTGCGGAGATGTAACTGAAGTAAAAAGCGGCCCTGCCTTTAGCAAAGTAAAAAATTCTTCGCTAACTGCGGTTATGAGAAGGGACACCGAAAAAGCAAAGGATTATGCTCAACGGCACCATGTTCCGAAATGGTATGATAATACAGAGAAGCTCATCAATGATCCCGATGTCAATGCTATTTATATTGCCACGCCCCCGTCGTCACATGAAGAGTATACACTTGAGGCAATTGCGGCAGGCAAGCCGGTTTATGTAGAAAAACCAATGACTGTAAATTTTGACTCTGCGACAAAGATGATGAATGCAGCAAAAGAAAAAAATATTAAATTAGTTATAGCTCATTACCGGCGTGAGCAGCCTTATTTCAAAAAAATAAAGCAGGTGCTCGATGAAAAATTTATTGGCGACATAAGATTTGCAAGGCTTGATTTTTGTAAGAAACTTCTTTCACACGAAGAACTTAAACTCCCGAAAAATGCCTGGCGTGTGAACACTTCCATTGCAGGCGGCGGCCTGTTTCACGACCTTGCACCTCACCAGCTTGATCTTATGTATTATTTTTTCGGATTTGTAGAAAATGCTACCGGATTTTCTACAAACCAGTCTCATCGCTATAATGCCGATGATGTCGTAAGCGGAAATATACATTTCAAGAACGGGGTGATGTTTAACGGGCTGTGGTGCTTTAATGTTGGCATCCAAAATGAAAAAGACAGTTGTGAAATTGCAGGATCAGAAGGAAAAATAAGTTTTAGTGTTTTCGGGCAACAAAAATTAAGTGTTACTAAAAACAATGAAACAGAAATTACTGTATTCAAGCCTTTAAAACATGTACAGCAGCCTATGATTGAAAAAGTAGTTGATTATTTTTTGGATGAAGGCCCGAACCCCTGCAGCGCAGAAGACGGAGCTGAGGTAATGCGTCTTATGGATCAATTTACCAGGAAATGAATAGGGAATCAGTTATCTATAGAATAATTTTCGGTTTTTATATTTCAGCATAGTTCTTGTAACATCAAAAAATTAAATGCTGCAACTATAATCAACCTTTATGAAACTATCTATGATTTTCTGTGTAGTTTTTTTATGCAATCAACTTTGCTTTGCACAAAACACCTCTCCGCAATATAATTTTCCAGGGAGTACATCTTTAACTTTTACTCCCGGCGATTCAGCCGCGGGAATACAACTTAATTCCTTATATGGTCAGGGTACGCATGCACCATCGCCTTATAAAACCAGTTTATTAACTGATGGCCTTGCTATTGCAGGAGCCGTGGGCGTTACATTA
>Ga0068860_100004565_pt1 | contig 14129 bp, 12 predicted proteins | sample KBSSwiS32_FD_66597 | JGI IMG/M metagenome (GOLD analysis project Ga0068860, IMG submission 66597) | Switchgrass rhizosphere microbial communities from Kellogg Biological Station, Michigan, USA - KBS Switchgrass S3-2 | ecosystem: Host-associated > Plants > Roots > Rhizosphere > Soil ... | reverse complement strand
CCGTGCACGAACCCGGTCGGACGCGGCGAGGACAGCCTGGCCAGCGCGCTGACCCGCTACGTGTACCCCGAAGCGATCGCGTTCGAATTGCCCGAAGCCATCGGTCACGCCCAGGAGTCCGCGCGCAAGCGCTCCGACAAGACCCAGGTCGCGTACCTGCCGCGCGTCAATCATTTTCTGCGCGATTACGTGCAGCGCCAGTTCGGCCTGTTCAAGGCAGCCGACACGGCGCAGCGCCTGGAGCTGCTGGCCAGCGTGTTGCGCGATCTCGCCGGCGCCAACAGCGACGACCGCGTGTCGCACCTGCGGGAATACCTGTCCTACGTGCGTGCGAACACAATCGACCGCCTGCAGCATCAGCTTGAAGCGGCAACGACTGCGCCTGTCTATTGGCAGGCGGATGTGCGCGCGATAGTCCAAGCCAACGCCAAGGCGCTGCTCAGCAAGGCGCCGCCACGGCTCGGCGACTGGTCGGAGGACCTCGACGACGCCGGCTGCGCGACCGCGCTGGCGACCGAACTGAATGACATGGCGGATGCGCTCGAGCATTGGCCGGGTCTGTGGCAACACGCGGCCGAACAGGGCGACAGGCTGTTGACCGGGCTGTGAATGCGAGTGCGGAGCCGGCCCTGCCGAGCCGTGTCGCGTCGTCGCGGCGCAGCGGGCTGACCAGCGTCGTCATCGTCGCCGCAGACAGCGGCATGACCCTGGGCATGTGCGTCGAACATGTGCTTGCAAACAGAGGCGACGTCGAGGTCATCGTCGTCGACAACGCCTCGAGCGACGGCGCCGTGGCTGCGCTGCAAGCACGCCGCGGCGACGATGCGCGTCTGCGCATCGTGCGCAACGCTGAAAACCTGGGCTTCGGCGCAGGCTGCAATCGCGGCGCTGCGCTCGCGCACGGCGACTCGCTGCTGTTCCTGAACCCGGATTGCGAGATCGCCGCCGACGTCATCGAACGCCTGCGCGCCACCGCCGACCGCCGCGTCGGCCTGCTCGGCGTCGGCATCGTCGACGCCAAGGGCAGGGTCGAACCGGCGAGTCGCCGCCGCGATCCGATCCTGCGCCGCGCATTGCTGAGCATGTCCGGCCTGGCGCGCCTCGAGCCGCGCTGGCCGGTCTTCGCCGGTGTCGATGTACCGCCGCCGCCACGCCCGGGCGTGGAGCCCGTCGAGGCCGTGTCCGGGGCGCTGATGTTCATGCCGCACGCGGTGTTCGAGGAAGTGGGAGGGTTCGACGAGACCTATTTCCTGCACGCCGAGGACCTCGACCTGTGCCGGCGCGTGCGCGATGCCGGCTACCTCGTCGCCTGCGTCAATTCGATCAGCGTCGTCCACGGCAAGGGCGGGTCGAGCCGGCACCGGCCGCTGTTCGTCGCCCGGCACAAGCACCGCGGCATGTGGCGCTGGTTCACGAAGTTCGATCCCGCAGCGCAAAATCCATTCGTCCGCGGGCTGGTCCGCGCCGGGCTGTGGCTGCACTTCGCCGCGCAGGCGCCGCTGCTGGCGTGGCGCCAGTGGCGCGCAGGAACTCAGCGGTAGCGGTTGATTTCGTCGCGCAAGGCTTGCGCCGCGCGGCGCGCGGCAGCGCCGAAATCCTCGCCGGCGCTGGCGTACAGGATCGCACGCGACGAACTGATGATCAGCCCCGCGTCTTCGGAGTTCGTGCCGTTCAGGACCACCGCCTCGACGTCGCCACCCTGCGCACCGACACCGGGCACGAGCAGCGGCATGTCGCCGACGATCTCGCGCACGGCAGCCAGGTCCTGCGGATAAGTTGCGCCGACGACCAGCGCGCAGTTGTCGTGCGTGTTCCATTCCTGCGCAACCAGCGCCGCGACATGCTGGTACAGCGGCCGACTGCCGTTCGGCCCGGGTACCGGCAGGTCCTGCAGGTCGCGCGCGCCGGGGTTCGAGGTGCGGCACAGCAACACGACGCCGCGGCCGGCACGGTCGAGAAACGGTTGCACCGAGTCGCGTCCGAGGTACGGGTTGACCGTGACCGCGTCGGCGCCATAGCGGTCGTACGCCTCGATCGCGTAGTTCTGTGCCGTGCTGCCGATGTCGCCGCGCTTGGCGTCGAGGATCACCGGAACGTTGCCGTGGTTTTCGTAGATATGCGCGATCACGCGCTCCAGCGCGTCCTCGGCGGCGTGTGCGGCGAAGTGCGCGATCTGCGGCTTGAAGCAGCAGACCAGGTCGGCAGTCGCGTCGACGATGGTGCGGCAGAACTCGAAGATCGCGTCCGGCGAATCGCGCAGGTGCGCCGGCAGGCGCGCTGGCTCCGGATCGAGGCCGACGCAGACCAGCGAGTTGCGCTCGCGCCAGGCGCGTTTCAGGTTGTCGACGAATCGCATCTGGTTGCGCCCTCCCGCGGCCGCGCCGGCCTTCCGCCTCAGGCGATCTTCTTGTAGCGAACGCGATGCGGCCTGGCCGCTTCCTCGCCGAGGCGTTCCTTCTTGTTCGCCTCGTATTCGCCGTAGTTGCCGGTGAAGAACTCGACGTGCGAATCGTCCTCGAACGCGAGGATGTGCGTCGCGATGCGGTCGAGGAACCAGCGGTCGTGCGAGATGACCATCGCGCAGCCGGGAAACTCGAGCAGCGCTTCTTCCAGCGCACGCAGCGTCTCGATGTCCAGGTCGTTCGACGGTTCGTCGAGCAGCAGCACGTTGCCGCCGTCCATCAGCGTCTTGGCCAAGTGCAGGCGGCCGCGCTCGCCGCCGGAAAGCTGGCCGACGATCTTCTGCTGGTCCGCGCCCTTGAAGTTGAAGCGGCCGATGTAGGCACGCGACGGCGTCTCGTACTTGCCGATCGTGATGATGTCGGCGCCGCCGGAGATTTCCTGCCAGACGCTCTTGCTGCCGTCGAGCGTGTCGCGCGACTGGTCGACGAAAGCGAGCTTGACCGTTTTGCCGAGCGCAATCTCGCCGGAGTCGGGCTTTTCCTTGCCGGTGATCATCTTGAACAGCGTCGACTTGCCGGCGCCGTTCGGGCCGATGATGCCGACGATGGCGCCCGGTGGAACGATGAAGCTCAGGTCGTCGATCAGCACGCGGTCGCCGAACGCCTTCGACACGTGCTTGAACTCGATGACCGAATCGCCGAGGCGCTCGCCCGGCGGAATGTAGATCTCGTTCGTCTCGTTGCGCTTCTGGTACTCGACCGAGTTCAGTTCCTCGAAGCGGTTCAGGCGCGCCTTGCCCTTGGACTGGCGGCCCTTGGCGCCCTGGCGCACCCACTCCAGTTCGCGCTGGATCGCCTTCAGGCGCGCCTTTTCGCCGGATTCCTCCTGCCGCAGGCGTGCGTCCTTCTGCTCCAGCCACGACGAATAATTGCCCTTCCACGGAATGCCGCGGCCGCGATCGAGCTCGAGGATCCACTCGGCGGCGTTGTCGAGGAAGTAGCGGTCATGCGTGACCGCGACGACTGTGCCGGGAAAATCCTGGAGGAAATGTTCGAGCCACTCGACCGATTCGGCGTCGAGATGGTTAGTCGGTTCGTCGAGCAGCAGCATGTCGGGCTTGGACAGCAGCAGCCGGCACAGTGCGACGCGGCGCTTCTCGCCGCCGGACAGTGTCTTGATCTTCGCGTCCCATGCGGGCAATCGCAGCGCATCGGCGGCGACGTCGAGCGTGCGCTCGAGCGCGTGCCCATCGTTGGTCGCGATGATCGCTTCGAGACGCGCCTGGTCGGCGGCGAGCTTGTCAAAATCGGCGCCTTCCTCGGCGTAGGCGGCGTAGACCGCATCGAGCTGCGCTTGCGCGTCGGTGATGTGAGAAACGCCTTCCTCGACACTTTCGCGCACGGTCTTTTCCGGATCGAGCAGCGGTTCCTGTGCCAGATAGCCGATCTTGATGCCCGGTTGCGGGCGCGCTTCGCCGTTGTACTCGGTGTCGACGCCGGCCATGATCCGCAGCACTGTCGATTTGCCGGCACCGTTGAGGCCGAGCAGGCCGATCTTGGCGCCCGGGAAGAAGCTCAGCGAGATGTCCTTGATGATCGCGCGCTTCGGCGGCACGATCTTCGACACCCCGATCATGGTGTAGATATATTGCATCATTGCTCCGTGGGTGGGCGGCGGGCGCCTAAAGCCGGGCGAGGCCGCAAAGATCGCGAATTATCGCCGATCGGACGCGGCGTTGCCATGTTCGCCGCCCGCCGCGGCCGCGCGCCGCCTCATGGCGCCGGCACGATCGGACGCGCGGCAAATGGCCGCGCCGACCGCCGATCGCATGCGCCAGCGAAAACCCGGACGATGGCGCAAGCGCCTGCTGCAGCTTGACCGGCGGCTCGCGGCCCGGGCGAGGACGCACGGGCGCGGCGCCGTTGCGCTGCACGAATTTGTCTGCTTCGGCGTCAAGCAGGCATCGGCATGCCTGTTCGGTGGCCTGATGGTGGCGTTGCTGTTCGCGACCTGGCGCTGGTATCCGGTGCAGGCCGCGCTGGCCCGCTACGATTTCGTGACCCTGGCCGCGGTCGCGATCCAGCTGACTCTCATCGCCTGCCGTCTGGAAAGCCGCGGCGAGGCGGTAATCATCCTGCTGTTCCACGTCGTCGGGACGGCCATGGAGGTGTTCAAGACGGCGGCCGGCTCATGGGTGTATCCGGAACCGGCGCTGCTGAGGATCGGCGGCGTGCCGCTGTTCAGCGGCTTCATGTATGCGTCGGTCGGCAGCTACATCGCGCGCGCCTGGCGCCTGTTCGATCTGCGCTTTTCGAACCATCCGCCGCTGGCCGCCACGATCGTACTCGCCGTGGCGATCTACGCGAACTTCTTCTCGCACCACTACATGATCGACTTGCGGCCGCTGCTCTTCGCCGGTGCCGTCGCGCTGTTCGGCCGCACCTGGGTTCGATTTCGCGTGCGCCGCAGCGCGTATCGCATGCCGCTGCTGCTCGGCTTCGTTCTCGTCGCGCTGTTCATCTGGCTCGCCGAAAACGCCGGCACGCTGAGCCGCGCCTGGCTCTACCCGGCACAGCGGCATGGCTGGACGATGGTGCCGGCGAGCAAGCTCGGCGCCTGGCTGCTGCTGATGATCATCAGCTATGTCATGGTTTCGTCGCTGCATCGGCAGGGCCGGTGCGCCCCATTGCTGGCGCGGAACGTCGCGGCGAAATCCCCGCCAGCGGCCAGGCCGCAGGAGCCGATGATCGAGCTCGTCAGCGGGCCACAGGTCGTGGCCGGCGTCGGCGACCAGCGTGCCTGCGAACGCCCGTCGACGCGCTGAGCGTCAATCCGCGCCGGGTTGCGAACCAGGCGCTTGCACGGTGCGCAGGAAGTGCGCGAGCGTGGCCACGGTTCTGGCGTCACGGAACAGTTCGGCCTTGCGCGCGCGGATGCGGGCTGATATCGAGTCGCGCGCTGCCGCATCGACGGCCAGTCGGGCCGCAATCGCGACGTAGTCATCGCCGTCGGATGCGATCAGTTCGTCCATGCCGAGCAGTTTCAGCATGCCGAAGGTCTGGCGGCCGCGCATCAGCCTGCCGGGCAACGTGACGATCGGCGTGTCGCGCCAGAGCGCGTCGAGGCTGGTCACGCAACCGGAGAAGTCGAGTGAGTCGAGACATACGTCAGCCCGCTCGATGAACGCGTAGTACTCGGCGAGCGGCAGCCGCGGATGGATGCGGCAGCGCGCGTCGAAGTCGACGCCGTGGCCGGCAAATGCGCCTCGCATGCGCGCCGCCAGCGCGTCGACGACATTCGCCGTGGTCGTGCTGCACAGAACGTCGAGCCGGGCCACGGGCACGGCGGCGAGAATGCGCGCGAACAGCGTATCGTGTCCCGGGTGCAGCTTGTCGGCACTCTGCGTGCACAGCAGCTGCACGACGGCGCCGGCGCGCGTCGACGATCGAACATCGACCGGAACGGGCAGGTCGAGATAGCTGCCCAGACGCGGCAGGCGCACGAGCGTCTCGGCGTAGTGAGCGTCGGCGTCGTCCGGTTCGCAGGCATCGGCACTGAGAAAGTAGTCGATCGTCTCGGCCATTCCCGAGGTGACCGGATGACCCCAGGTCGCTATCTGCACGGGTGCATGGCGCAGGCTGGCGACGGCCTGGACGAATCGGTCCATGCCGATATCGGGAAAGATCACGACGTCCGGCGCGAACGTGCGCAACGCATCGATCCATGCACCGACCGAGCGCGTTCCGGATTCGAATTGCGCGGCGCCGTCGCGCCAGCGCCGCGTGCTGCCGTCCTCGACGCCGCCGGTGTAGAACCCGGCCAGCTCGAATTCCTGCGGGTCGAGCGCGAGCAAGGCCGGCGACCAGACCCGGCTGACCGAGTGCGCATCCAGCGACGAGGAAAACACAGCGATCTTACGGCGCCCGTTGCCGATGCGGCGCACCGCGACGTCGCCGCGATCGGCGTAGGCGGCGAGCGCCATGCGCCGCAGCACCGCGGCGTTGCGCATCTGTTCGGCCACGAGTGGCTGGCCGAGATAGGCGAGGTGGAAATTCGCGCCCGCCGTGATCGTCGCATTGGCCTGCGCAGCGAATTGCGGCAGGGTCCAGTCGATCGCTTCGAAACGCGCCATGCCGTCGCGCCAGTGCTGCAGGAAGGCTTCGCGCGCGGCCTCGTCCGCCGCAACGATCGCTCCCGGCATCTGCAGACGAAGCCAGTGCGCAGTCAGGTTGTCCGGGTCGAGCTCGAGCGCGCGTTCGAGGCTGGCATGGGCATCGCGGTAATTGTTCTCGTCGAACAGGCAGCAGGCAAGCTGCACGCGCATGTCGACCGATTCGGGCGACAGCTCGACGACGCGGCGTACGATCGGCGCGAGCGCGGTCGACGGGGCGCCGCCTTGCCTCAGGACCGAAGCAAGCAGTGCCAGCGGCTTGACCTGGTCCGGCGCGAGAGCGACCGCCCGTTCGAATGCATCGCGCGCGCCCTCCAGGTCGCCGCCACTGGCCAGGCTCAGACCGAAATTGATCCAGCCGTTGAGGTCCGTTGCACGCACCGCGACGAACGCCCGGTAGTGACGGCTCGCGGCCGTGAAAGCCTTCTTGTCGAAGGCCAGGTTGCCGAGCTTGAAGCGGGCCTCGACGAAACTCGGGTGCAGGGCTGCGGCGCGCGCGAAGGCCGACTCGGCGTCGTCGAATCGGGTCAGCGCGAACAGCGTCTGGCCGAGCAGGAACCAGGTGTTCGCGTCGCGGGCATCGAGCGCCAGCGACTGGCGCGCCGCAGATTCGGCGCGACCGGGATCGGACCGGCGCAACGCGGCCAGGCCAAGATCGCGCCAGACCTGCGGCAGCCGCGGCGACAGCTCGGCGGCGCGCGTCAGGACGATCGACGCCTGGTCGTCGCGGCCGAGCCGCAATAGCGCGTGGCCGAGACCGGCATGGGCTTCGGCGCTCTGCGGAAACTGCCGGACAATGCCGGCAAAGCGCTCGGCGGCGGCACTGGCGTCGCCGCGCGCCAACTGCGCCCACGCCTGCTCGATTTGCTTGGTCGGCATCGCTTACCCGCTTGGAGAATTTCCGGCGGACGCGTCGTACGCGTCGTGCGCGGCTGACAAGTTATACTGGTGGCCGGAAACCATTTTCGGCGTCGAGCTGCAGCGGCCACAGACGCCAATTTTAGCGGAGATCAGTGCGAAATGTTCCCACGTTCGATGACGATTGACAGCTACGATCCGGATCTGGCGCAGGCGATTGCCGCTGAACGCCGGCGCCAGGAAGACCATGTCGAGCTGATCGCGTCGGAGAATTACGCCAGCCCGCGCGTGCTCGAAGCGCAGGGATCGGTGCTGACCAACAAGTATGCCGAAGGCTATCCGGGCAAACGCTACTACGGCGGCTGTGAGTTCGTCGACATCGCCGAACGGCTGGCCATCGATCGCGCCAAGCAGCTGTTCGACGCGGACTATGCGAACGTCCAGCCGCATTCCGGCTCGCAGGCCAACCAGGCGGTCTATTTCGCCCTGCTCAACCCCGGTGACACGATCCTCGGCATGTCGCTGGCGCACGGCGGGCACCTGACCCACGGCGCCAAGGTCAACCTGTCCGGCAAGATCCTCAACGCCGTGCAGTACGGCGTCGACGGCAACGGCCTGATCGACTACGACGAGGTCGAGCGGCTCGCCCGAGAACACCGGCCGAAGATGGTCGTCGCCGGCTTTTCGGCCTATTCGCAAGTCGTCGACTGGGCGCGCATGCGCGCGATCGCCGACGCCATCGGCGCCTATCTGTTCGTCGACATGGCGCACGTCGCCGGCCTGATCGCCGCCGGCGTCTACCCGAGTCCGTTGCCGCACGCGCACGTCGTCACGTCGACCACGCACAAGACCCTGCGCGGTCCTCGCGGCGGCATCATCGTCGCCAAGCATGCCGCAATGGGGCCGGCTGCCGAGGAGATCGAGAAGAAGCTGCAGTCGATCGTCTTTCCCGGTATCCAGGGCGGTCCGCTGATGCACGTGATCGCGGCCAAGGCGGTCGCGTTCAAGGAGGCGCTGGAGCCGGCCTTCAAGACCTACCAGCAGCAGGTCGTGAAGAATGCGCAGGCGATGGCCGGAACGATCATGGCGCGCGGCTACAAGATCGTCTCGGGCGGCACGCAGAATCATCTGATGCTGGTCGACATGATCGGCAAGGGCATCACCGGCAAGGACGCCGAAGCCGCGCTCGGCCGCGCGCACATCACGGTCAACAAGAACGCCGTGCCGAACGATCCAGCCAAGCCGTTCGTCACCTCCGGCTTGCGCGTCGGCACGCCGGCGATCACGACCCGCGGCTACCTCGAGACCGATACGATGGAACTTGCCGGCTGGATCTGCGATGTCCTCGATGCGCCGGGCGACGAAGGAGTGATCGCCGCGGTGCGCGAGAAAGTGACGGCGCAGTGCCGGCGTTTCCCCGTCTACGGTTGATTACATGAATCCCGTCAAAGGTCAAAGGTCAAAAGTCAATCGGGCGTGCGGGATTCCTGGACGCTCCTGCTTGACCTTTGACTTTTGACTTTTGACTGACCTCCGTGCACTGCCCCTTCTGCCAATTCGAAGACACCCGCGTGATCGACTCGCGCGTGTCCGACGACGGCAGCACGATCCGGCGCCGGCGCGAATGCGAACGTTGTTCCGAGCGCTTCAATACCTTCGAGACGGTCGAAATCAAGCTCGCGGCGATCGTCAAGAGCGACGGCCGGCGCGAGGCGTTCGACATGCACAAATTGCGTACCGGCGTCGAGCGCGCGCTGCAGAAGCGGCCGGTTGCCAGCGATGCGGTCGACAACGTCGTGCGCGAAGTCGTGCGCCAGCTGCGCGCCGTGAATGAGCGCGAGGTGCCGTCGCGGCTGATCGGCGAATGGGTCATGACCGAATTGAAGCGCCTCGACCAGGTCGCCTACGTGCGCTTTGCGTCGGTGTACCGGCGTTTCGAGGACGTGCAGGCGTTCCGCGAGGAGATCGAACGCCTCGAGCGCGACCTGCCCGAGCTCGAGGGCCTGCAGCTGCCGCTGCTCGGCGAGATCAAGCCGCCGCGCAAGAAGGCCTGATCAAGCGAGAGGCGGTAGCCGAAAGCCGCTAACCGGTAACCGGAGAGCGCAGGGCGGTGCGTGCTTTGTCCCTTGTTGTTCCGGCTACCGGCTTCCCGTTCCCGGCTATCGTCTCTATCGACAATCGATAATCAGAAAGATGGCCATCGTCTTCTCCGCCACCGATCATGCCCACATGGCCCAGGCTTTGCGCCTGGCCGAGCGCGGCCTGTACACGACGCAGCCGAACCCACGCGTCGGCTGCGTAATCGCGCACGGCGAGGCGGTCGTCGGCGCGGGCTGGCACGAACGCGCGGGCGCTGCGCATGCCGAGGTCGTCGCGCTGGCCGCAGCCGGAACGCGCGCACGTGGCGCGGCAGCCTACGTTACGCTCGAGCCGTGCGCGCATTTCGGCCGCACGCCGCCGTGCGCCGATGCGCTGATCGCCGCCGGCATCGCGCGCGTCGTCGCCGCGGCCGCCGATCCGAATCCGCGCGTCGACGGCCGCGGCTTCGAAAAGCTGCGCGCCGCCGGAATCGTGGTCGAATCCGGGCTGATGCGCGACGCCGCGCGCGAACTCAATCGCGGCTTCTTTTCGCGCATCGAGCGCGGCCGGCCATGGGTGCGAATCAAACTGGCGATGAGCGTCGACGGCCGCACGGCGCTGTCCAGCGGTGCGTCCCAGTGGATCACCGGCGAAGCCGCGCGAGCCGACGTCCAGCACTGGCGTGCCCGCAGCTCGGCGATCCTGACCGGCAGCGGCACCGTCCTGGCTGATGATCCACGCCTGACGGTGCGCGATCCGCGGCTCGCGACAAGCGCGAACTTCCCGTCATCCGAGAGCTCCTTCGCCGGGGCAGAGGGCCGGGGCGAGGGGGAGACGCCGCGAGGTGCCACGACGCCCGAAACGTCGGAACGCTCCGCAAAGGGCTTCAGTCCGCTGCGCGTCGTGCTCGACGGAAATCTGCGCACGCCGCGCGGCGCGCGCGTGCTCGATGGCAGCGCGCCGACGCTGATCGTCCACGCGCCGGGTCGGCTCGGCACCGATGATCGCTTCGCCGCCGCGGAACTCGCGGCGTTCGGAACGGATGCCCGCGGCGAAATCGATCTTGCCGCGCTGCTGCGGCTGCTCGCCGCCCGCGGCATCAACGAGCTGCAGGTCGAAGCCGGTGCGACGCTGTGCGGCGCACTGCAAGCCGCGGATCTGGTCGATGAGCTGCTGCTGTACGTCGCGCCGGTGCTCCTCGGCGATGGCGGGCGGCCGTTGCTGGTATTGCCGCCGCCGGCCAGCGTCGCCGCCGGGCGGCGCTTGCATCTGTTCGACCAGCGCCTGATCGGCGGCGATCAGCGCCTGTTGTATCGCTGCAATCCGTTATGATCGCGGCCCGCAGTCATTCTCGCGTCACGAACCAGGCCTGAAAGCCGCGACATGTTTACCGGAATCGTACAGGCCGTCGGCACGATCGAGCGCTTGCTGCCCGTCGGCGGCGACCTGCGCATCAAAGTGCAGGGCGGCACGCTTGCCCTCGATGACGTCGCGGTCGGCGACAGCATCTGCGTCGCCGGCGTGTGCCTGACGGCGATCGAGGTCGAGCGCACGGGCTTTGCCGCCGACGTTTCGGTCGAAACGCTGTCGCTGACGACGCTCGGCACGCTGCGCGCCGGCAGTCGCGTCAATCTGGAAAAGTCGCTGCGCCTGGCCGACCGCCTCGGCGGCCACCTCGTCTCCGGCCACGTCGACGGCGTCGCACGGGTCGTCGCCGTCGAACCGGATGCACGCTCGCAGCGCTGGCAATTCGAGATCGACCCGGGGCTCGCGCGTTACGTCGCGGCGAAAGGTTCCATCTGCATCGATGGCGTCAGCCTCACCGTCAACGAGGTCGGTGCGAACCGCTTCGGCGTGAACCTGATCCCGCACACGATTGCCGTGACCACGTTTCGCGACAAGGCTGCCGGCGATGTCGTGAATGTCGAGGTCGATCTGGTCGCGCGTTATCTCGAAAGGCTGTTCGCAGGGCGCGAGGGAAGTGCGTAATAGTCAAAGGTCAAAGGTCAAAGACAAGCCGGGCGGTATCCGGCTTCAATTGACCTTTGACCTTTGACCTTTGACCGTTGACCATCACACCATGTCGTTCTCCACCATCCCCGAAATCGTTGCCGAAATCCGCGCAGGCCGCATGGTCGTCATCGTCGACGACGAGGGCCGCGAGAACGAAGGCGATCTGATCATGGCCGCGGAGCACGCGACGCCGGAGGCGCTGGCGTTCATGATCCGGCATACCAGCGGCATCATCTGCGTGCCGATGGAGGATGAGCGTCTGGTCCGCCTCGACCTGCCGCAGATGGTCGCGAACAATGCCGACGCCTATCGCACTGCATTCACGGTTTCCGTCGACTACCGCCACGGCACGACGACCGGGGTCTCCGCCGACGATCGTGCGGCGACGATACGCGCGCTCGCCGCCGCCGACGCCGTACCGGACGACTTCGCCCGGCCCGGGCACATCTTTCCGCTGCGTGCGCAGCGGGGCGGCGTGCTGACGCGCGCCGGCCACACCGAGGCGGCGGTCGATCTGTGCCGCCTGGCCGACCTGCGCCCGGCCGGAGTGCTCTGCGAAGTCATGAACGCCGACGGCACGATGGCGCGGCGGCCGCAGCTCGAGCGATTCGCGCAGGACCACGGGTTGAAGATCGGCTGCATCGCCGACCTGATCCGCCAGCGCATGGAAAGCGAGAAAACCGTCGCGCGCGTTTTCGACCGCGCCGTCGACACCCATGTCGGACATCTGCGCCTGGTCGGCTACCGCGATTCGATCAGCCAGCTGCCGCACTTCGCGCTGGTGAAAGGGATCGTCGACGACGGCGAGCCGGTCCTGGCGCGCGTTCACGTACGTGACACGCTGGCCGACGTGCTCGAGCTCGCCGACTCCGACGGCGCCGTGTCGCTGGCCGATGCGCTGCGTCACGTTGCGGCTGCCGGCCGCGGCGTGGTCGTCGTGCTGAATGATGCCGACGAGTCGCGCACGGCGCTGCAGCGCCTCGAACGGCTGGGCGCGGCGCGCGAGACGGATGCCGCGCTCGAATGGCGCCGCCACGGCGTCGGCGCGCAGATCCTGGCCGATCTCGGCGTGCGCCGCCTGCGCGTGCTCGGCACGCCGCGACGTTTCCTCGGCCTCGGCGGGTTTGGCCTGGAGATCGTCGGCTATGAACATTTACGCGACGCGGGCTAAACTGCCGAACTGGTGCCTTCGACAGCCTGACTCATGCCCACCTTCACCGGCGAATTGCGCGCTCACGCCGATTCGCGCTTCGCGATCGTCGCCAGCCGCTGGAATCCGGCCATCGTCGACGCGCTGATCGACGGCGCGCAGCGCGAGCTGGCGGGACACGGCGTCGCCGCCGCCGCGGTCGATCTGGTGCGCGTGCCGGGTGCATGGGAAATTCCGGCCGCCGCAGCGCGCCTCGCGCGTGACGGCCGCCACGCCGCGATCATTGCGCTCGGCTGCGTGGTGCGCGGCGAGACCCGCCATTTCGAACACGTCGCCGACGGCTGCGCTCACGGCCTGATGCAGGTCGCCACGGCGCACGGCATTCCGGTGCTGAACGGCGTGCTCGCCGTCGAGCGCCACGAGCACGCCCAGGCGCGCGCCGGGGGCGCGCATGGCAACAAGGGCGGCGAAGTGGCGCTGGCCGCATTGGAAATTGTAGATTTGTGGAAAAAACTATGACCCAGCATCGCCGACCGGACGGAATCGACCTCGCCGCACGCTCGCGCTCGCGGCGCCGCGCCACCCAGGCGTTGTACGCCTGGCAGATGAGCGGCAATTCCATGGACAGCGTGATCGAGGAGTTCCGCCACGAGCAGGACATGGAAATCGCCGATCTGGTCTATTTCGAGGATCTGCTGCGCGGCGTCGCCCGCCATTGCGCCGAACTCGACGCCGGCCTCGCGCCGTTCCTGGACCGTGAAGCGAACCAGGTCGATCCGATCGAACGCGCCGTGCTGCGCCTCGCCGCCTACGAATTGCAACATCGGCCCGACGTTCCGTACCGGGTCGTGCTCAACGAGGCGATCGAGGTCACCAAGCGCTTCGGCGCCGAGCACGGCCACACCTACATCAACGGCGTGCTCGACAAGGCGGCGCGCGCCTGGCGCGCGTCGGAACAGCGCGGCTGACTTCCCGCTTGCGCGAATTCGACCTGATCAACCTGATTCGCGACCGCTGCGCGCCGCAACGTGAGGACGTGCGCCTCGGCATCGGCGACGACGCGGCGCTGCTCGCGGTACCGGCAGGACAACTGCTCGCGGTCAGCACCGACACGCTGATCGAAGGCGTGCATTTCCCGCACGCCACGAGCGCCGGCGACGTCGGCTGGAAAGCCCTGGCGGTCAATCTGTCCGATCTTGCCGCGATGGGCGCGACGCCGGCCTGGGCGACGCTGGCGTTGACGTTGCCGGCGCCGGATCGCAGCTGGGTCGCGCAATTCGCCGAGGGCTTCGCCGCGCTCGCGCGCGACTACAAGCTCGCCCTGGTCGGCGGCGACACGACGCAGGGGCCGTTGAGCATCACCGTGACGATCCATGGCTTCGTCCCGGACGGCGCTGCGCTGCTGCGTGGCGGTGCGCGCGTCGGCGACGGCGTGTTCGTGACCGGCACGCTCGG
>Ga0068860_100004563_pt1 | contig 14131 bp, 12 predicted proteins | sample KBSSwiS32_FD_66597 | JGI IMG/M metagenome (GOLD analysis project Ga0068860, IMG submission 66597) | Switchgrass rhizosphere microbial communities from Kellogg Biological Station, Michigan, USA - KBS Switchgrass S3-2 | ecosystem: Host-associated > Plants > Roots > Rhizosphere > Soil ... | reverse complement strand
TGCTGCGCAAGGAGCTGGTGCGCCAGGGTTGCCTGTTCCAGTCGACGATGGATACCGAGGTCATCAATCATCTGATCTCGCGGTCCAACTTCCACACCGTGGTCGACCGGCTGATCGATGCGCTGCAGCGTGTGAAGGGGGCCTACTCGCTGGTCGTGCTGACGGCCGACGCGTTGATCGGCGTGCGCGATCCGATGGGCGTGCGGCCATTGGTGCTGGGCAAGCTGGAAGATGCCTGGATCCTGTCCTCCGAGACCTGCGGCCTCGACATCATCGGCGCCACCCATGTGCGCGACGTGGCACCGGGCGAGATCGTCATCATCGATAAGAACGGCCCGCGCTCGATCAAGCCCTTCGGCAAGGCGCAACGGCGGTTCTGCATCTTCGAGCATATCTATTTCTCGCGGCCCGATTCACGCATCGACGGCATGAGCGTGTACGACGTGCGCAAGCGGATCGGCGCCGAGCTGGCGCGCGAAAGCCCGGTGCCGGCCGACGTCATCGTCCCGGTACCGGATTCCGGCGTGCCTGCGGCCATGGGCTACGCCGAGGAGAGCGACCTGCCCTTCGAGCTCGGCATCATCCGCAATCACTATGTCGGGCGCACCTTCATCGAACCCGCCGATCACATCCGCCACCTCGGCGTGAAGCTGAAGCACAACGCCAATCGCGCACGCCTCGAGGGCAAGCGCGTGATCCTGGTCGACGATTCCATCGTGCGCGGCACCACCTCCGTGAAGATCGTCGAGATGGTGCGCAGCGCCGGCGCCCGCGAGGTGCACATGCGCATCGCCGCACCGCCGACCACGCATTCCTGCTACTATGGCGTCGATACGCCGGAGCGCGAGAAGCTGCTGGCCTATCGCTATGACCTCGCCGGCATGACGCGCTTCATCGGCGTCGATTCGCTTGCCTTCGTCAGCATCGACGGCGTCTACCGCGCCGTGAGGGAAAGCGGCCGCAACGCCGCCAATCCGCGATTTTGCGACGCCTGCTTCACCGGCGACTATCCGATCGCCCTCGACGATCTGTTCGGACCGGAGCAGCGCCAGCTTTCGCTGCTGGCCGAAACGGCCTGATTCAGTGCCGGCTCACCGCCGGCCGCGCAGTTCCTCCAGCACCTCCACTTCGTCGCATGACCTCGCCTGACATCAAATCGGGCGGCCGGCTTGCCGGTCGCATTGCCCTGATCACCGGAGCCTCGCGCGGCATCGGTGCTGCCGTGGCCCGCCGCTTCGCAGCCGAAGGCGCCCAGCTGATCCTGGTGGCGCGCACCGTCGGCGGTCTCGAGGAAGTCGATGACGCGGTAAAGGCAGCCAGCGGCCGCAATGCCACTCTGGTGCCGCTCGATCTCGCGGTCGCCGGCGATGGCATTGACCGCCTCGGTCAGGCGATCTTCGAGCGTTTCAAGCGTCTCGACATCCTGGTCGGCAACGCCGCGGCGTTGGGTGACCTGTCGCCACTTTCTCACATCGAGCCGAAGGACTGGGATCGTCTTCTGGCGACCAATCTCAGCGCCAATTGGCGACTGATCCGCTCACTCGAGCCGTTGCTGCGCCAGTCCGATGCCGGCCGCGCGCTCTTCGTGACATCCGGAGTTTCGCGGCGCGCGGTTCCCTACTGGGGTGGCTATGCGGTCAGCAAGGCCGCGCTCGACGCCATGGTCGGCATCTGGGCCGCCGAGCTCGCCGGCAGTGCCGTACGCGTGAATCTGCTCAATCCCGGGCCGACGGCGACACGTATTCGCGCCGAGGCTTTTCCCGGCGAGGATCCGGCGACATTGCCGCCGCCCGAAGCGCACACCGAGGCGTTCGTCAGGCTCTGCGAGCCCGCCTGCACCCTGCATGGTCAGTGGATCGCCGCGGACGAATGGATCGACAGGAAGGCCAAGAGCGTCCAGTAGCCGGGACGAGGAAGATGCGGGCAAGGATGCCCGCGGTCCAGGGAAGACAAGATATGGGCGATCCGTCCCTATTCGCGCTCGGCATACGGGTTCTTCGGCTGACCCAGGACGATGCGTATCGGCGTACCCTGCAGATCGAAATCCAGGCGCAGGCGATTGACCAGATAGCGGGCGTATGAGTCGGGCAATTCAGCCGCCTGGCTCACGAATAGCGCGAAGGTCGGCGGACGAACGCTGCTTTGCGTGCCGTAGCGGATCTTGATGCGGCGGCCCTTGGCCAGCGGCGGTGGATGATGCTCGAGGATAGCCGCGAGCCATCGGTTGAAAGCCGCTGTCGGCACACGGCGATTCCATACCTCCGCCGCCTTGACGACTGCCGGCATGAGCTTCTCCAGGCCGCGGCCGGTGCGCGCCGAGACCGGCACGATCGGCACACCTTTCACCTGCGTCAGCGATGCCTGGATGCGGTCGAACAGCTTCTGTCGCCCCTCGCGTGCGCTTGGCGTGTCGCCGGCCAGAAGGTCGATCTTGTTGACGACGATCACCAGCGCCCGCCCGGCATCGATCACGCCCCGCGCTATGGTCAGGTCCTGCTTCTCGAGCATCTGCGTGGCATCGAGCACAAGAGCGACGACATCGCTGTCGCGAATGCTCTCCAGCGTGTCCTGCGCGGCAACCGCTTCCAGCTTCTGGTCGACCATCGACTTGCGGCGCAGGCCGGCCGTATCGACAAGGCGGATCGGTGTGCCCTGCCATTGCCAGTCGACACGAATTGAATCGCGCGTGATGCCGGCCTCGGGGCCGGTCAGTGTGCGGTCCTCGCCAAGCAGCCGATTGAGCAGACTCGATTTGCCGACATTCGGGCGCCCGACGATCGAGAGCCGAATTGTGCGCGGACTTTCGGGCGCAGACTCCGCCTCCGACTCGGCATCGTCTTCAGCATCGTCACGTCGCGCGGCCCCGTCGCTCTCCTCCAGGGCTGCGACCGCATTTGCCAGCGCATCGATTCCTTCGCCATGCTCGGCCGATACCGGCAGCGGCTCGCCAAGGCCGAGCGCATAGGCTTCGCCCAGACCTGCAGCTCCTGCCCTGCCCTCGCACTTGTTGGCAACCAGGATGACCGGCTTGCCACTAGCGCGCAGCCAACGGGCAAAGGCTTCATCCGCCGGGGTGATGCCGGCTCGCGCATCGACCACAAGCATCGCAGCGTCGGCGCCTTGCACGGCGCGCTCGGTCTGCTCGCGCATGCGCGCCGAAAGACTGCCGCGCGCCGCTTCCTCCCAACCTGCTGTGTCGATCACGGCGAATTTCAGCCTGCGCAGACGCGCCACGCCTTCACGACGATCTCGCGTCACGCCGGGCGTATCGTCGACAATCGCGTCGCGGCGGCCGACCAGGCGATTGAACAGAGTCGACTTGCCGACATTCGGCCGGCCAACGATGGCAAGCGTCAGCGTGGGTGGATCGCCGGCCCCCGCCTCGCGCGACTTGCGATGTCTCGACGCCATGTTTCATCCCAGCCAGGCCGCCTCCGGGCGGCCGGCAATCGGTCCGTCAGCGCATCGCGACCAGGCGACCGGAATCGGTGAGCACGTAGATCATGCGGTCGGCCACCACCGGAGCGAGGCGCACGGCACTTTTCAAATCCACCTTGCCCAGAGGACGTCCGTCGTAGGGCGATATCGCCACCAGCTCGCCCAACGAGCTGCCGACCAGGAGACGGTCGCCGACCAGCACCGGACCGACCCACTGGATCGGCTCCCGGCGCTTCTCGTCGGCAAACTGGGTGAGCAGGGCGACCCACTTGATGCGTCCGTCGCTGCGCTGCAGGCAGACCACTTCCTGCTGATTGCTGAGAACGTAGACGTACTGCCCGGCCGACCATGGCGTCTCGAGACCGCCGATCGGCTTGTCCCACACGCGCGCACCACTACGCAGGTCGAGCGCCACAACCTGGCCGGCATTGCCGACGGCAAACACCATTCCACGATCGATGACGGGGCGGCCGTGGATATCGGTAGGTTCGGCAGCCCTGACCGCCGCCGATTGCTTGCCGATCAGCGACTCGTTCCAGATCTGCCGCCCGTTGTCGATGCGCAAGCCGATCAGCTCGCCCGACGTGAACGGTGCCACCACGACATCTGACGAGGCGGAGGGGCTGGCGCCGCCAACCAAGCCGGCCTGTTCCTGCAAGGCGGCGAAATCCCACAACACACCGCCGTCGACCGCAGCCAACGCGAAGATGTGGTTGTCGATGCTGACTGCGAACACGCGGTCGGCGAAGACGGTCGGCGCACCTCGCACCGGGGCCGTGACTGTGCTGCGCCAGATCTCCTTGCCACTCGACGGATCGAGCGCGAACACCACGGCGAAGCCCGTGGTAACGAACAGACGGCCGGCATAGTAGGCAACACCGCCACCGAATTCGTCGGAGTCGCGTGCCTTCTCCGGCGTCAGCTCGACTCGCCAGAGCTGGCGGCCAGTGCCTGCTTCATAGGCCGAGACGTAACCTTTTGAGTCTTTCACGAATACCTTGCCATCGGCGACCACCGGCGGCGCGGTCAGGCGCCGATCGGATCCCGAGCCGCTGCCGACGTCGGCGGACCACACGACACCCGGGGCATCCGAGGTCTCGGGATGCTGCATTGCTGCGCTGGCGTAGCCGCCGGACTGCGGCCAATCCGGATTGGCCGAGGGCCGCGGCAGGGTCACGCCGCCTGCCGCGCCTGAGTCCGGCTTGAGCTCGCGATCTTCCTGGCCGACCGCCACACGCTCGCCCGGCAGGGGCTTCTTGTTGCTGGCGAACAAGCCGCAGCCTGCAACAGCCAGGCTCGCAGCAAGCACCGCCGAAACCAGGATCAGCCTGGTGAAAGTCGTTGAGTTCACTTCTTGTCCCCCGGCAGAAACGCCAGCATATCGGCTGCGCGCTGACGCATCGCCGCCGGTGTCGTAATGTCGTCCATCAGGCTCTTCCACAGACTGCGCGCGGTCGCCACGTCACCGCCGCGCAAGGCCAGGGTTGCCAGAAGCTCCTGCGCCGGAGCGCGCATCGGGCGACCAGGGCCGGCCAGGGTCGTAAGTGCGGCGCGGGACTCCTCGGGGGGCGCCACGTCGAAGCGTTCCAAGACAGCAAGATATTGCGCGAGATCGCGCAGCTCCGGTTGGCTCAGCTCACCTGAGGCAGTGCCGTACAGTGTTGCGGCCTTTGCCCGGTCTCCGGTCTCGGCCTCGAGCGCGGCGATTCGAAGCTGTGCCAGGCCAGCATAAGGTTGTGGTGCGTCGGCAGTCAGGGTTTCGAACGAGGCGCGTGCCTTTGGCTTGTCGCCGCGCACCTCCGAAACAGCCGTATCGAAGCGGGCACTGGCCTGCTCATGGCGGTTGCGATTGTACTGCTGCCAAGCGGTATAGCCGGCGGCCAGCGCGACGATGGCGACGGCTCCCGAGAGCAGCCAGGACCCATAGCGGCGCATGAAGTCCAACGCGCGATCGCGGCGTACTTCCTCGTCCACTTCCTGAAAAATATCGGCCAAATCGCGTCCTCGGCGGCAAAGGCATCCGGACCCGGCATCGCGGCCGGCCCCGTAGCGCTGCCTTGTAGCCCGCTGCCGGCAGTTTTGGCAATTTACCGTCCCGGGACTGTGTCTTTACCCGGCGGCTCAAGTCTGTGAATATCATGTCGTGCAGGCAGAGAATCTCGATGCCTGCGCCCAAGGAGATCGCGCGTGCGCAAGGGATGTCGGGAGATTCATGGGGACGCTGTTTTCGCTCGCTGAAGGCGTTCACCGCCGCCGCGTCGTCTCGTTCGACCGGCGGGAACTCGGCACTCTGCTCGACCTCTACTCGCGACGTGTCTCCAGCGGAGAATGGCGCGACTACGCGATCGACTTTCGTCCCGGAATGGCGATCTTCTCGATCTTCCGCCACAGCGCCGAGCAGCCACTCTACGCGATCGCCAAAATAGTTCCGGCGGCGACACGTGCAGGCCGCTACCAAGTGTTTCGCGGTCCGCAACGCGTCGCCGCCGGCGACGACTTGAAAGAACTGCTTCAACTCTTCGATAAGCGCCTGCGCCTAACCTAGCTCAGCTGCCTATCGCCGCAGTCGACTTGCTCAGCGACGCCTAGTCATGCGGCGCCGTGGCTGCACCTACGCCGGCGCCAACGACGCCACCGATCACTGCGCCGCCGATCGGCGAAATGCCCGGCAGAACCGCGCCGGCAACAGCGCCCGTACCGGCGCCGATTGCACCACCAGTAACGGCCCGCTGACCCCAAGTGTCGCCGCAAGCGGCGACAACAAGCATCAGCGGCACCGCCATCACCATCGTCTTAAGCTGGGTCATGCGTAGCCTCCTTGGTTGACCGGCGCCGTCCGCCAGCACCCGTTCGGCACACTGACCAGACATACGCCTCGATTATCGAGTGCCCTGCGAGGTTGCAGCGCCTGCGCCGGCACCCACCAGACCACCTATCACCGCGCCACCCACCGGCGAGATGCCCGGGATCAACGCGCCTGCTACCGCGCCGGTTCCCGCTCCGATCCCGGCGCCAGTGACCGCCCGCTGCTCCCATGTGTTGCCGCAAGCCGTGGTCATCAGCACCAGCGGCAAGGCAAGACAGAACAGTCTCATCCCACTCATTTTGAATTTCTCCTTGTTACAGCGGCAATGTCCAAGCACCCCATCGGTGTCCGCGTGCCGCTAACATGGCGAGAGATCGGGGCGGCTTTGCGGCGCGCGACGGCGGGTCGGTGGACTGTCGTGTAACATCACATTTCGGCCGCAAAGCGCCAACGGCACAGTTGTGTTGCTGCAAATTCATCGCTGAGCCAATTTTCGAACCCGCCGCAGGTCATCCACGAAATCCTTGTAGGCCTGCTCCTTTGCCGCAGCCTCCGGTATGCGCAGCAAATACGACGGATGCACGGTTACGTAACCCTGCCGATCGCCGAACTGCATCTCGCCGCGATTTCGTCCAATCGGCAAGGCTTTGCCAGCGAGCGCCAGCAGGGCGGTGCTGCCGAGCGCCACCAGCAGCTTCGGGCGCACGATCTCGATCTCGCGATTCAACCACCAGCGATAGTGCCGCACCTCGCCTGCTGTCGGTTTCTCGTGGATGCGACGCTTGCCGCGGCGGACAAACTTGAAGCGCTTCACCGCGTTGGTCAGATACTGCTGGTTTCGATCGATTCGCGCTTCCGCGAGAGCCCGGGTGAGGAGCCGGCCGGCCGGTCCAACAAAAGGTCGGCCCTGGATGTCCTCCTCATCGCCGGGCTGCTCGCCGACGAAAAAGATCGCTGCCCCGACCGGGCCTTCACCGGGAACCGGCTTTGATTCGCTGGGCGTTGGCGGCTCCGCCGCGCTCATCAGCGCATTCAGCTCCTCGAGCGTCGCAGGTTCCTTCTCGAGCAATGGTGCCGGCCCCTGCCGGCGATTGCGCGCGCTTGCCATGACAGCCTCGATCGCCATCACGCCATCAACGCGCAAGCTTCGAGAACGCAACACCCGCTCGAGGCGATACCGAGCCGCAGTCGGCCCTACCGCAGACTTGAGGATCGGCGTCAGGCGGTGCGAGCCGCCGCCATCGCCGGCGCACTGCGCGCCGGCATCGGGCGGAACGTCAGCGCGATCGCCACGGCGCCGAGGCCGGCGGCAAAGGATCCGACATACAGCCACGAGTAGCTGGAGAACGTGTCATAGGTGAAGCCGCCGGCCCAGGGTCCGAACGACATGCCGATGCTCGCGACCATGGAGACGGCGCCGAACGTGGTGCCCATGATGCGTTGCCCGAAATACTCCCGCAGCAGAATCGCGTAGAGCGGCATCACGCCGCCATAAGCGATGCCGAAGATGATTCCCACGGAATAAAAATCTCCGAGCGAAGTCGCGAACAGAAAGGCGAAGGCCCCGAGTGCCTGCACCATCAGGCCGGCAACGAGCGTGGGCTTGGCACCGATTCGATCTGCGGCAATGCCGCAGATGACCCGGCCGCCCAGGGCCGCGAGGCCCATGACGCCAAAGGCGCTCGCCGCCGCCAGCGCGGGGACTCCGCAGCCGATCGCATTGCTGACGAGATGAAAGATCGGTCCGGAATGCGCGGCGCAACAGGCGAAGTGTGTGAGAGCGATGGCGATGAATTGCGGTGTGCGCATCGCCTGTGCCGCGGTCATCGAGTAACCGTCGTCCTCGGGCACGGCCCCCGGCGCCTGCCGCACCACCGGTGGCTGGCGCACGAGGAAGGATGCCGGGACAACGAGGCCAAGCGCCATGAAACCGAGCGTCATCATGGCGAAGCGCCAATCATGATCGTTGATCAGCACACGCACGAGCGGCGCCAGAAGCATCGAGCCCATGCTCAAGCCGGCTGAGACCAGTGCCACCGCCAGGCTGCGGTGATTGCTCATCCAGCCGATGGCAACCGACGTCATCGGCGCATAGAAGCTGCCCGCGGCGACACCAACGGCAATGCCGAAGATGAGCTGGAACTGCCACAGACTCTCTGCCTGGCTCGCAGCCAGAAGACCGGCAGCCAGAATCAGTCCACCGAGCAGCACGACGATGCGCGTGCCATAGCGATCCGACAATGTGCCCCAGATGAATGCCGCCAGGCCCATGCAGAGAAAATCGAGCGTCATGGCGGTGGAAATGCCGGTGCGCGACCAACCCGTCGCCTGCGACATCGGGTCGAGGAAGATCGAGAGCGACATCATCGATCCCATGCCCATGCAGGTCATCAGCATGCCCGTGCCAACGATCACCCAGCCGTAGGAAATTTTCATCGGTTCACCTGATCGTTCCAAACACTCTTCGCCCTATGGGGAAGAATTCATGTCACCGCGCTCCTGGCGAGGTCTTGGCCGGCGGCGGAGTCACCTGCCCGGCGCCGCGACCGCCAACGACGACCCGCACCTTGTCGCCATCGACCAGGCCATCCGGCGGACTTTCGATCACGCGATCGTCCGCCGCCAGGCCGCTGGAGATTTCGACCACCCTGCCGAGATCCCGGCCGATCTCGACGGTCTTGAATTTCACCCGGTCCTCTGCATCGAGCGTGGCCACGCGAATTCCCCCCTGGTCGATCACCAGGGCACTCGCCGGAACGTCGACCGCCGTTGCGTTGGCCGGCAAGTCGAAGCGTACATTGGCGAAGCTGCCGGGCATCAGATCGCCATTGGCGTTCTTCACCACGAGCTGCATGCGCGTGGTTCCCGATGCCGCATCGACGGCGCGTGCCGAGGCCTCGACAATCGCCTTGTAGCTCGCACCGGGATGTTCCGGCACGGTGATGTGCGCCTTGGCATTGAGCCGGATCGCCGGCACGAAGTTCTGCGGCACGTTGACGTAGAGGCGCAGCTTGGTCACGTCGGATATGACGAACAAGGCGAGCCCGTTGGCGTTGTCGGCATTGATCAGGGCACCGAGATCGGTGTTACGCGCGGTGACGATGCCGTCGAACGGTGCGGCGACCTTCTTGTAGGTCGAAAGCACCTCGAGGCGATCGAGTGCCGCCTGCGCTGCCTTGGTCTGCGCCTGCTTCACCGTCAGGTCGCCGAGCTTCTCGTCGATCGCCTGTCGCGAGACGCTGTTGGTGCCGGCCATTGCCTGCCAACGCTGCGCCGTGACCAGCGCGAGCGCCTCGCTCGCCTGCGCGCTTGCCAGCGCCGCCTTGGCCTGCAGCAGTTGCTGGTCGAGATCCGGTGCCTCGATCTCGGCCAGGAGCTGTCCCGCCTTCACCGACGCGCCGATATCGACGGTCCAGCTTTTCAGGTAGCCGCTGACGCGGGCATAGATCGGCGCCCGCGCATAGGCTTCCATGCGGCCGGGAAGCTCGAGCGCGGAAATATTGGCCGAAAGCTTAGGCGTGAATACCGCGACCGTGGGCAGCGCCTGCGCCTCGGTCCATTGCTTCAGCTTCTCCTCGCCGGCGCCGCGGCTGGCAATGCCGTCGCTGACCACATATCCGACTCCGACGCAGAGCACGATGGCGGCGACCACGAGGCCGCGGCGCGACACCTTGCCCTCGGGATGCGACTCACGCGACATGGACTGCTCCGTCGGGGGTGGCGTGCGGCGGCGGCGCGGTGGCGGCGGCCTTGTGCCGTCGATGCACGACGCTGAATACCACCGGCACGAACACGAGTGTTGCAATGGTTGCGAAGATCAGGCCGCCGATCACGGCGCGGCCTAGCGGTGCATTCTGCTCGCCGCCCTCGCCCAGGCCGAGCGCCATCGGCGTCATGCCGATGATCATGGCGAGCGCCGTCATCAGCACCGGACGGAAGCGGACGAAGCCGGCCTCCAGGGCTGCCTTGGTGGCGTCGCCGACCTGCTCGAGCCGCTCGCGGGCGAAGCTGATCACCAGCACGCTGTTGGCCGTGGCAACGCCCATGCACATGATCGCCCCGGTGAGGGCCGGCACCGAGATTCGCGTATTGCTGGCGAACAGCATCCAGACGATGCCGGCGAGCGCGGCGGGCAAAGCCGAGATGATCACCAGCGGATCGCTCCAGGACTGGAAGTTCACGACGATCAGCAGATAGATCAGCACAATCGCACCGAGCAGCCCGAGCAGCAGACCGGAGAATGCGTTGTTCATGGTCTTCACCTGGCCCAGCATCTGCACCGAGACACCGCGCGGGGCCTCCTTCTGCAGATCGTCGACGATCTTCTGCGCGTCGCGCGCCACGCCGCCGAGATCGCGCCCCTGGGTCGTGGCATAGATCTGCACGATCGACTGGATGTCGTATTGCGTCACGACCGCATTTCCGGCGTTGCGGCGAAAATCGGAGATGCCGCCGAGGATCTGCGACGGCGCCCCGTTCGGCGCGGTGATCGGCAAGTTGCGCAAGGCGGCCAGCGAATCCATGCGGTACTGCGGCGTCTGCAGCACGATGCTGTAGGAGACGCCATTGGCCGGATTGAGCCAGTAGGTCGGTGCGACCTGGCCGCTGCCGGCGAGATTGACCACCATGGAATTGGTAACGTCACGCTCGGTCACGCCGGCATATTGCGCCCGCGTGCGGTCGACCTCGACCTCGAAGGAGGGCGCACGCTGCGACTGCTGGATACGGGCGTCGACGACGCCGGGCACGTGGCGCAGGCGCGCCAGGATCTTGTTGGCGTGCAGGAAGTTGTTCGGCAGGTTCGCACCGCGCACCTGCAGCTCGATCGGCGCCGGCGCGCCGAAATTCAGGATCTGGGTGACGATGTCGGCGGGCAGGAACGAGAATGTCGTGCCGGGGAACAGGAGGGGAAGCTGCTCGCGCAGCGCCCGCACATGCTCGGCGGTCGGCCGATGACCGGGCTTCAGCCGGATCTGCACGTCGCCGTCCTGCGAGCCGATGACCCCGGTGTTGTTGTAGGTCATGTTGATACCGCTGACCGGCATGCCGATATTGTCGACGATCGTGGCAATCTCCTCCGGCGGCACGATCTCGCGGATTGCCTTCTGGATCTCGGCAAAGTGGCGCGCACTCTCCTCGATGCGCGTGCCGATCGGCCCACGCGCATGCAGCAGGATCTGCCCGCCATCGACGGCGGGGAAGAAGTCGCGCCCGAGCATCGGCGCCAGCAGGAACGAGGCCAGCACGGCGACGCTGAACGTGCCCATGAAAAGCCAGCGCCGTCGCAGCGCCAGGGCGAGAAACGCACGATAGACCTGGCGCAGACCCTCGAAGCGTCGCTCGAAGGCCCGCTGGAAGATCAGCAGCGGATTGCGCGTGCCGTAGCGGCGCGTGCCGTCGTTGCGGTGCGCATGATGGCCGTGCGGCAGGTGGTCGCGATGCGGCTTCAGCAGGTAGTTGGCCATCGTCGGCACCAGGGTGCGCGACAGGATGAACGAGCAGACCATGGCGAACATCACCGCCAGTGCCATCGGCACGAACAGGAAGCGCGCGACCCCGGTGAGGAAGAACATCGGCACGAAGACGATGCAGATGCAGAGCAGCGACACGAAGGCCGGCTGCACGATCTGACGCGCACCGTCCATGATCGCGTTCTCGACCGTCTTGCCGTGCTCGAGATGGTAGTTGATGTTCTCGATGGTCACCGTGGCATCGTCGACCAGGATGCCGACTGCCAGCGCCAGGCCGCCCAGGGTCATGATGTTCAGGGTCTCGCCGAACGCCGCCAGCGCCGTCACCGATCCCAGGACGGCGAGCGGGATCGAGGTGGCGATGATCACGGTGGAGCGCCAGCTTCCGAGGAACAGCAGGATCATCAGGCTGGTCAGCGCCGCAGCCAGAGCACCCTCGTAGATGACGCCGGAGATCGCGCCCTCGACGAACAGCGATTGATCGCCGATCGGCTCGATGGTGAGCGCATCGGGCAGCGAGGGCTGCATCTCCGCCACCTTGCGCTTGATGCCGTCGATGATGGCGAGCGTCGAGGCCTGGCCGTTCTTCAGGATCTGCAGCAGCACCGAGCGGGCGCCCTCGACATGCACGATATTCGTCTGCGGCGGATTGCCGTCGCGCACCGTTGCCACGTCACGCAGATAGACCATGGTGCCGTTGGCCACCATGATCGGCAGGTTGGCGAGCGCGGCAAAGTCCGCCGGCGCGTTGTTGAGCTGGATCTGGTATTCCTGGCCGCCGATCTTCTGCGTGCCGACCGGCGTCAGCAGGTTCTGCGCCGCCAGCGCGTTCGACACATCCTGGCCGGAGAGACCGCGCGCCTGCAGGGCCGCCGAATCGAGATCGATCTGGATCTGCCGCGACTTGCCGCCGAACGGGAAGGGAATCGCCGCACCCGGCACCGTGATCAGCGGCGTGCGCACGACATTGATCGCCAGATCGGCGAGCTGCTGCTCGGTCAGTCCCTTGCCCGACAAGGCGAGCTGGATGATCGGCACCGTCGAGGCATTGTAGTTGAGGATCAGCGGCGGCGTGATGTTGGGCGGCATCTGCTTCAGGACCGTCTGCGAGATCGCGGTCACCTGGGCATTCGCCGTGCGGATATCGGCGTTCGGCTGGAAGAAGATCTTCACGATGCCGACGCCGGTGTAGGAATTGGCCTCGATATGCTCGATGTCGTTGACGGTCGTGGTGAGCGCGCGCTCGAAATTGGTCAGCACGCGGCCGGCCATCGGGTCGGGCGGCAGGCCGGTGTACTGCCAGATGACGGCGATGACCGGGATGCGGATGTCGGGGAAGATGTCGACCGGCGTACGCATGGCCGCCAGCGGCCCGATGATCAGGATCAGCAGCGCCATGACGACGAAGGTGTAAGGCCGCCGCAGCGCAACCCTTACCAGGGCCAGCATCTCTGGTGTCGAACCTCGGTCAATTCAAGGACGCGGCCACCCGTCGCCGCGCGTCATCATGCCAGTCGAAATTGCTGCTGCAATGAGCCCAGCGCCCTTCGGCGTTGCATAGCAGGATCGTGAAAGCGCATAGCCCTAGCGGAATAGGGGTGTTCGCTGATCCTCGGTTTCGTTTTTTGCCGCGTTCCCGCGAGCATGCGAGCGCTCTGTCCGCAGCCGGAGGAAGAATCGAGTGCGACGGTCGCCGTCCGGCTCAGCTCGGTGGTCAGCGACACCGGCTACTTGAACGTCTTCACGTAGAGCTCGGGCTTGAAACCGACGATGATCTGGCCGCCGCAATCGAGCACCGGCCGCTTGATCATCGAAGGTTGCGCTAGCATCAGTGCCAGAGCCTTCTTCTCTGTCACGCCCTCCCGGTCCTTGTCGGACAGCTTGCGAAAAGTCGTGCCGGCGCGATTGAGCAAAGTCTCCCAGCCGGCCTCGCGTGCCCAGGCCTCGAGCCTGGCGCGCTCGATACCGGCGCTCTTGTAGTCATGGAAGTCGTAGGCCACGCCATGCGCGTCGAGCCAGGCGCGCGCCTTCTTCATGGTGTCGCAATTCTTGATGCCGTAGATCGTCGCCTTGCGCCGCCCGGACATCGCAGATCTCCTCACAATGCACGAATGCCTTAGATCCGGAACAGGGCCGGGTAACGTTCGCGGAAGCCTTCCACCAGCGTGGTGCGCGCAGCTCGAGACGGCGGCGGCGCACGGCCACTGGATAGCTCGCGAAGACTGACTTCTCATCGCGATCGCGGAAAGCGGGCTTCGACTTGCCAATGCTGTCCTTCGTCGCCAGCGGTCGCGACATGCTTTTTCCCACAAGGCAATCTGTGCAGCATTCAAGACCACCGTGGCATGCAATCGTGACGGGCGTAAAGTGACGTGAGCAAACCATCAAGGCTCTGAATTCATGAAGCTGACTTTCG
>Ga0068860_100004561_pt1 | contig 14136 bp, 8 predicted proteins | sample KBSSwiS32_FD_66597 | JGI IMG/M metagenome (GOLD analysis project Ga0068860, IMG submission 66597) | Switchgrass rhizosphere microbial communities from Kellogg Biological Station, Michigan, USA - KBS Switchgrass S3-2 | ecosystem: Host-associated > Plants > Roots > Rhizosphere > Soil ... | reverse complement strand
ATATATTCTGGAACTATCACCTGTGCCCATTATGCTGTAATGGTTTGTTACCGTTTGGTTGTTTACAAAAAGATTATCATGAACAAGTGAATATTTACCCTTGACCGATAAGCAACCCTGCCCTCCGTAAAATGTGTTATGTTCAATTTCAGAAGCCCTTTCACCTCTTAAAATAACCGAGCATAGATTTACATGGCGCTGAATAAGAAAAGGCATGTTAACATCAAAGCTGCAATTGCTGATGCCTGCCCATGAAATATCCGCCGCACCCGAACTGATGCCACTTGTTTTTATTTTTACATTTTGTAAAATAATTTTCACATTGGCTGCAGAAGACTGTATACCCCATGAGAGTATTCCCACCGCACCGGTTTCTATCACCCCATTTTTTATAGTGATGGTACCTTCGCCTTCCACGTGTGGTAAACCAGGTAACGGTTTACCGGTGGCTATATCTCCCGTATAATCAAAAAAAGCAGGAATGATTGGCGGGTAGGATTCCCTGATCACATGGTCATAATGTGCCAGTGGTGTAGTATTCTCAATAATACTTATACCCACATCCATCGCGGGTCGTATGTCAATTTCATCGACAAGGCAATCTGTATCAGCTTTTATGCGAACACGATATTTCCCTGCGGGGAGTTTATTGAGATGGGCATAGACAAAGCCACCACCTAAACGGGGCGATTTTTTTTCTACAGGGCAACTTACTAATGTCGTGTCACCATAGTTTGTAACGCAGTTCACTTCATGGCCCTGCTCGTCTTCAACATAAACACTTACTTTCATTTCATCATCGGGGTATTTTTTCATATCATGATAATACCTTCCGGTAATACCACACATTGCAAAGTAGGAACGATTGGCAACCGGCAGGTATATGTTGGAAGATGTAATTACATCTCCTGCTTTCAAACTCAATAATTTTTTGCCAAGGAAAACATGCACATCAGCAGTGTTTAGCACTTTGGCACCAGGAGCTTTTGAAAAATCCCATCCTTTTGATCCCTCTTCAAACCCTGAATTCGCAATGTGCTGATAATTTGCATCAGCATATTTTATTGTGTATCCATTCAAATCAAGGACTACATTTTTTCCAAGAAAAATGGAACTTGTTCCGCTGGTAATATCATTGGCAAGTACATAAGTTGTTCCGGGGTTTGCATAATTGCCGGCTGCCGTTACAGGTACTTCATTACCTGAAATTTTTTTATGAATAGCGGGGCGATATTGCGCAAAGCAGGGAGTTGCGGAAACATAAAAGAGTAAGCAATATAACTTAACAGGAATTGCAATTTGTCGAAACCTCATAGTACAATTTATTGGTGTCTTAAAAAAACCGGGGCATTAATAAACAAGGAACATTCATAAGTTAGTTCCCTCTCCCTCGGAGAGGGGTTGTCCAAAGGACTCCTTGGGAGGGGTGAGGTCTTTTCTGCGTTTTAGTAAAACCAACGTGTAAGGCAACATTAAGAGCAGCGGGATAAACCAAATGGCCCAATAAGAAAAATATTCAAACCAGTTGTCAACTGTATAGACATATTTCTTTTTCCCAAAAATATTAACCATGATGTCTGTGGTGTATGGATCTTTTGCATCGGGATAATACAAAGCAGCCATTTTGCTATAGGGACCTCTCACCAGCTCCGGGTTTGCCTGGATCGCCCCGGTATCATATGGAACAACAACACCAAAATCAGGATCGAGGATATATGCTGAAGTGCCGCCAAGCTCTGCCCTTACTACTACATGTTTTTTTCCCACATCCAATAATTCTGCTTTTATTCCATTGTCATTTAAAACACCTTTTACAACTATGGAATGAGAGGAACATAATCCCAATCCTCTTTCCATATCCTTTTTATAATTACTGAATTCATATCTTCTATATTCTTTGGGATTGATATAAGAAGCAGCATACAGGAGATAATTTTCCCAAACAGGCACTCTCAGGTTGTATTTAGATATTCCTTCTTCTTTCCAGTAATGCGCAAAGCCATTATTCACAACCTTGTTTATTCTTATGGCAAAATCTTTAACTGTTTCATGATCCTGCCGCACAAGTGAATCCTTTATTTGGGGGTACCTTATGGTAATATCGGATATCCTGTTTCTCAAAGTTTTTTCTTCTGTATAGATCTCCGGGTTTCTTAACGACTTAAACAGCCCGTAAATATTTATAAAAAGTAAAAAAACACCTAAAACGAAAATTATTTTTTTAAAAGTTTGCATTGTGGTTGTCTTTAAATTTTATTTATACTGCATTATATAAATTTGGTATCATTACTAAACGTTACTCAGCCCTTCGGGTACCAGAGATATACATTAATTCCTGTTACGAAAAATAATTTTACTTAAGCGGAGATGTCATGTAACCTTCAATATCCCGCCAATGATCAAGCATGATTTTTCTTTTTTTCTTTACCTGGTCAATTAAGTCTGGTCCAAGCAAAAAAGTATCTTCATGTATTGAATCCTTCGCATGGGATATGAAATCCATTCCACCCTTTTCTAAGAGCCCGATAAGTTCCCAGGCATTATCGAGTTCATCCCGCATTACTTCATTGAATCTTATAAAATCCGGGTCGCCTGCCCACGTAACTTCTTTATCGGGCCTGTGGACAGGACCACATAGTTTTGAAGCATTTCTATCCCTGATGGCTTGCGCTTCTGCAAAATTTCCACAGCTTCTCATGAGGCTAGCATATATCCTGAGAGCCGTCGCCATATTTTGAATGAATTCTTTTTTCGGGGCTGCGGCATCTATGGTTTCCAGCATACTGTAAACTCCTTTTATTTTGGCAACATAATTTTCAATTACTTCGCGGGGGACAGTTTTTCGGGATCCGGCCATATCCATATAATCCATCCGGGCTTCCTCTTTTGAAACATTAAAAACATAAGGGAGGAAATAAGATTCTTCATTTTCCGCAAGTCTTTGCGGGGCTATTACCAATGGCCTGTTAATGAAGCGGTTTGCAACATCCCAATTTATGCCACTTACACCCGGCATTGCGGCGTTTTTATATTTCAACGCCTCACTCAATGCAATAAATGCGTTAAACAAACGCTCCCCGGAATTTTTGCCCGCCCATTCTTCACAGTATTTCATCAGTTCCTGTAAAACCGGTATCTGTCCGGCAGGTGTTGGCGCCTGCATTACGTTTTTCAGTATATCCAGCAATAGACCGGTAACATCCGTGCTTTCATTTGCCCGGTTATAAAATGACCTAAAGCCGATGAAAATGGTTTTAGCAGGTTTACTATTTATTGAATGTATACTCTTTAAAAAAGATAGCGGATCAAGGATTCCTTTAACCGGGTAACTCGTTCCAAAAAGACATCCTAAACTCTCTACACCGGGAGAACCATCCCCAATAAAATAACAATTCTGCGGCAAGCGATGATCAATATCATTTTTTTCTGCATCAGAAAAATTAGAATCATCCCGGGTGAGATAGATGGTTATATCTTTGCCTGCTTTTGAAGCCCCCTCTTTTAAAGCGCTCATCAGTATATTAACCCTTTCTCCCGTACTTTGATTTTTGCATTGGGTTGCCCCATTCGGGCCGGTGTACAACCAATCAGACCAGCAAAAACCTCCGCCTGCGTCATTTGTTTTGAAAAAAAATGTTTTGATTTCAGGGATGGTTTTTAGCATTTCTGCCATCATGTTGACATACATCTCCTGGGTTTCCTTTACACTTACACAAGGTGAAAAAAATTCAAAATTGCTCCTCCTCGGGTGATCTACCCGCGGTCCGCGCATGGAAGGATAAGCATCAAAGAATGCTGAGGGAAGAAACCCTGGTTCATTTGCAAAAAATGCAGCTTCCATACCATTCTCTTTCAAAATTTTGGCTTTATCTATAAGTAATTGCCTGTTTTTCCTGACAAACTCCGCGGGAACGAAGGGTGCGATTTTAGCATCGGGAAAGAATTTATACAATGGGGCATTGTTACTGGCATATTCACTCCAGGGATTTCCTCCCTTAGGGATCTCATAAAAGCTCTTATCTGCCAACGTGCCAATATTCACCTGCACTGTACCGTACGTCTTTAATCCCGCCGCCTGTTTAACCAGTTTTGTAAATTCATCCAGATCATTAATCGTGATACTGATAATAAATGTTCGCCCCTCATTATTTTTGATTTGTGGCCAATGGCTTATTCCTTCATCTTGAAGCGCATCAACAATAGTTTTTACAGGGTATTTATAACCAGGATTTTGATTGATTGTATTGGAATCGGTTTTAATTCTGCCGTATACAAAGCCATTCCAAAGGATTAGGCAAAAGAGAATTTTTGTTGTTAGCTTCCTGGATAGATCAACTGTCATTCAAATTCTGTTTTAGTTTTTACACGAGATTATCACAGATATTGTATTTAGAGTCTGGACTTTTATTTCGGAATGGCTATTCCAAACTCACCCCGCCATGCTTCGCATGACACCCCTCTCGGCCGTGCAGAGAGGGGTCACGCAGCTTGCTGCGTGGTGGTGAGTTAAACCGGCATTTGCATAAAAGCCAATCATAAAAAATATTTATTTAAATCCTTCCCGGATTTGATACATTACTTTCATTACCTTTCTATTATCTTATTATAAGCAGGCAAAACGAAAATAATTATTTATTATTAACTTACAAAACATTATTTTCACTGGAGATGTAAATAAATTACAAGGAAGTGTGATAACTTCGTTTAAGCCTAATCAAAGCAATTCCCGACAAATGAGGAAGCATTTCTTTAATCTCCAAAATATCATTCTTCTTATTCTTTTTGCGGTGGGGCCCGGACATATTTCTGCACAGACTGACACGGGTTATTACAGTTCGGTCTTTCACGCCAATAAACCTTACAGGATTTTTCTGCCTGCAGATTATAGTCTTTCCCAAAAAAAATATCCGGTTATTTATTATTTCCACGGTAACCAGGGAAGTCACGAATTGGCGGTAGATGGACTTACTCAATTAGTGAATGACAAAGGCGTTGTTATTGTAGCCTGGAACGGAAGATCTATCCCCTCCGACATCCGGCCTTATAATACCGGGTATCATTCCAATGTCAAATACCAGGTTCAGTTCAAAGATTACTTTTTGGAATTTGTTAAGCATATCGACAGTACCTATCGCACCTTGAATGACCGTTCTCACCGGGCCTTAATGGGACATAGCATGGGAGGATTTATGTCATTTTACCTGGCGGGAAAATTTCCCCAAATGATAGGGACCGCCGTTAGCATGAAAGGGTCATCTGAATTTTTTATTGGTCATCCTGACAATCACACCTTATACAATGTCCGATCTATGTTTAAAAACTTTCATGGCGTCCGGCTTAGGTTCCATAATAGCACTGTGGATGAATTGGTAAATTTGAATAATGAAGTAAACCAGGGTGCCATCCGCGAAAGCGGCCTGGATTATGATTACGAAATCTACCCCGGCGGACATGATTATACAGCCGGCGAGTTCAAAGATGCCATCAAATTTATTATCGAATCGTTCAACAATCCTTTGCCTGTTCCGGTACGCTGGCATCATGCAGACTTATATCCCGCTTTCGAAGTATGGGGATACAAGATCAACAGCACCCTTCATGAGCCGGGATATATTGACCTGAAGGGAGTGACCAGGGGCGGAATGAGAGTCCGGACAATGAAATGGCAACCAGACGGACCTTTGATACCCCGAGTTCAAATAGATATAAGAACTGCTCCGCTTTATAAGCCGAATAGGCCTTATACCCTTTTCGATTTTAATGAGACCGACAGCACAAAAAAAACTACTGTGTTAACCAGTGACCAGGAGGGAAGGATCAGTTTTTCCTTGAATCATCAAAGCCACCAGGTAGGAATTTATGAGAAAAACGGCCCACCGGAAATTGTCATGGAAGAACACAAGGTAAACGGTAAAGGGATATTTTTTGATCATAAAAAGGAGTGCAATCTTGGCATTCGGCTATTAAATCGTGGGGGTAGCGCCGGAAAGAAAATTAAAGTTGAACTAAGCTCTTCAACTGAAGGGGTAAGTATTGCCAACCCCATCATTGAATTAGTAAATATTCAGCCGGGAGAACTTGTTTGGTTGCCAACTGAATTTAAAGTAACCGCCTCAAACAAACCAACTACAGACGGTTCTCCATTCAGGATACGATTCAATCTTATTATTACTGATGACAAGGGCAGGGTTTGGAAAGATGAGTTTGATGCTCCCGTGTTTTATGATGTTCCTCAATTCGCTAATATCGGTATAGATGACGGCGACAGCGAGATTTACGGTAGCGGAAATGGCGACAATGTTGCCAACCCGGGTGAAACGATCATGATTTACCAGGACAGCCACCGAACCCGTTTATATTATGATGATCCCTATATTGACGATGAACGGTTATTCGATGAACTGCAACCTGATAAATGGGGAGATGGATATGCAATATCTTCACTGGTCCATGTTTCAAAAGATTGTCCTGCCGGGCACCAGGTAAAGTTCCTGGGATGTTATGAAGTGAAAGAATGGAAAACAATAAAAAGAAATGTTACCTGGGGAGTTTTTACGATTACAGTTGCCGGGACTGGTGTTAAACAATGATAAAACGATACTTAATGAAAGCCGTGGCAGAAAGTAATACTTAAATCATATTTTCTATAGTTGAAATTTTTCACCCATGAGACATTTAGTACTTTTCATTTTGTCACTGCTTTTATGCGGTAATCTTTTGGTCGCCCAGTCACGCAAATCTATAAGGGTAAAAGCAGGAGAAAATATTGCACAAGCTTACTCACCCAATGGGTTTTACCGGTTTCCAAAGTTCAGCAATGCCATGGTATTTTATAAAAGTGGCAGCCAAATTACCGGACAATTCAATTACAATATTCTTACCGGCAGCATGCAATTTATTCATTCTTCGGGCAAGCCCTTGAATATAAACGCACCTTCAGACATTGATTCAATCGTTTTTGAAAAAAATGTTTTTATCCAGGACGATGGATTCCTGGAAATTGCTGCTCATGCAGGCCCGATAAAACTCCTGAAAAAAATAATCATTAAGACCCGGGTAGAAAAAATTGGAGCTTTGGGCTTGCCTGCTCAGTCGGTGTCAATAGATAACATTACTATTTATTCGGCCGACACAGACGTTTACAACTTAATCTCAAATTCTGATATTGTTGTTATGGAAAATACCTACTGGTATTGGATGGAAGGGAATAATATCCTAAAAGCTACCAGGGGAAATCTCCTTAAGCTGTTGCCTTTGGAAAGAAAAAGTTCAGCTGAAGTATATACGAAGCAACATAAAATTAATTTTGACGATGAAAATGATTTGAAGGAATTGATGGCAAGCCTTGGTGACAAATAATTTTTTAATTATCGACTCTCTTTTATCCATAATACATTTTCAGGAAAAGTAAATCCAGGTATCTTACTCATTTACATTCGTAAAAATGATTGTTCATATGAAGCGCCCTCACAACAGCCGCAGACAATTTGTAAAGGATACAGCAACCGGTTTGGGTCTGTTATCATTGCCTTCATTATTGTTAGCGCAGCCAAAAGTAAACGACACAAAGAAAAAAATTGTTTGTGTGGGTGGCCATCCTGACGATCCTGAAAGTGGCTGTGGTGGCACACTCGCAAAGTTGGCTGCAGCCGGTCACGAGGTAACAATCATTTATTTAACCACAGGTGAAGCGGGTATAGACGGTAAATCTCATGCTGAAGCTGCCGCCATAAGAAAACAGGAAGCGGTGAATGCATGTGCAATTCTACATACAAAGCCAATATTTGCGGGACAAACAGACGGTGATACCATTGTAAACAACGAATGGATAAAGAGGATTCAGCTATTGATTGAACAAGAGAAGGCCGATCTTGTTTTTACACACTGGCCTATAGATTCTCATAAGGATCACCAGGCGGCAAGCCTGCTTACCATACAAACGTGGATGCGTACACAACAGAAATTTGCACTGTATTTTTTTGAAGTATGCGCGGGTGAGCAAACGATGGGATTTCATCCCACAGATTATATAGACATCACAGAAGCAAAGGAGCAAAAAAGAAAAGCCGTATATTGTCATACCAGCCAGGACCCCCCGGGTATTTATAGTTGCGGGCATGCAGCAATGGAAGAATTCAGGGGCAGAGAACTGGGCGTAAAAGCCGCAGAGGCTTTTGTAAGAATGAGCGGAAGGGGGCAGGGTGAAATGATGGGATGGTAAACTTAGCATAAACATAACCTTCGCTTTCTAAGAAATATTTTCTCAAACGGTGTTTGATATTTTTTTATGAAAAGAATTTTTCTATACGCCAGCATAGCCATTGCTGTTATTATTTTTTTTACCGGCTGTACTTCCTCCTCACCAGTAAACAACGAAACAGGTTTATTTGTACCCGATGATTTAGAGGCGACCTTATGGGCCGAATCGCCGATGTTGTATAACCCCACCAACATGGACGTGGATCTTAAAGGAAGGATATGGGTTACTGAAGCCGTGGATTACCGCAATTATAATAATGATTCAACGAAGTTTTTGCATCACCCGCTGGGCGACCGGGTAATGATACTCGAAGATACTGACCACGACGGCAAAGCCGACGCTTCAAAAGTATTTGTACAGGACCGGGACTTGATTTCGCCTGTGGGCATTGCTGTAATTGGCAATAAAGTTATTGTTTCCTGCTCCCCAAACTTAATTGTTTATACAGATGAAAATGGTGATGATAAGCCCGACAAAAAAGAAATATTACTGACTGGCTTTGGCGGCAGGGATCATGATCATTCCCTGCATTCTGTGACAGCGGGGCCCGATGGAAACTGGTATTTTAATGTGGGTAATGCAGGCCCGCATACGGTAACAGATAAAAGCGGCTGGACCTTAAGATCAGGGAGTATCTATACCGGAGGTTCTCCATACAATACTAAAAATGAAGGCAACAGGAAAAGCGACGATGGAAGGGTATGGGTTGGGGGACTGGCCCTCCGAATAAAACCAGATGGTACCGGCCTGAAAGTGCTGGGCCACAATTTCCGTAATTCTTATGAAGTGATTATCGATTCGTATGGCAGCCTATGGCAGAATGATAATGATGACCAGGTAGTAACCTGCCGCACAAGCTGGTTAATGGAAGGAGGCAATGCAGGATATTTTAGTGCGGATGGCACCCGTTACTGGAGTGCAGATCAGCGGCCCGGCCAGGATATTTTTACAGCACATTGGCACCAGGAGGATCCGGGAGTAATGCCCGCGGGTGACAGGACGGGCTCGGGCGCCCCAACCGGGGTAACCGTCAACGAAAGTGATGCACTGGGTGAAAAGTACCTTGGCCTTTTATTAAGTGCAGACGCCGGAAGGAACGTAATTTTTGGCTTTCACCCATCCATAAAGCAATCAGGCTATGATTTGGGTGCCCGCACAAATTTTATTACCTCACTTTCAGGAAATAGCGAAGATTATGTTTGGAATGATTCTGCGCAAAATGCCCGCAAGGAAAAATGGTTTCGGCCCAGTGACGTGACCATTGGCACCGATGGCGCAATTTATGTTGCCGACTGGTATGACCCTGTTGTTGGCGGGCATCAAATGGAAGACACTACCGGCTTCGGAAGAATCTATCGTATAGCTCCAAAAAATAGAAAGCTCCTTCCTCCAAAGATTGATGTAAGTTCTGTAGAAGGCCAGGTTGATGCATTAAAAAATCCGGCAGTAAATGTTCGCAACGGCGCTTTTGAGAAATTAAAGGCGCAGGGTCCTGTCGTAATTCAACAGGTGAAAGTGTTATTGAATGATAAGAACCCTTTTGTACAGGCAAGGGCAGTTTGGTTATTGAGCCAGTTGGGAGATGCCGGAAGGAAAGAGGCCGAAAATGTATTGGGCAACCCTGACGAAAAGTTGAGGGCTGTTGCGTTCAGGGCTTTGCGCCAGTTGGGTACGGGCCTGCTTCTTTATGCAAAAAAGGTTTCACAGGATACATCTCCGTTTGTGCGAAGGGAAGTTGCTATTGCATTACGGGATATTCCGTTTGCAGATAAAGAAGAAATATTGCTTTCGCTTGCCCGGCAGTATGATGGTACAGACAGGTGGTATCTTGAAGCACTGGGGAGCGCTATGGATTCAGATGCAGCTCTTTGGTATGATGAATTAAAAAAATTACAGGCCACAAAAAATACAGTGCCACCACGGGAATGGAAAAAACCAATGGCCGATTTCGCATGGCGGCTTCACCCTGCAAATGCCGTAGATGATATCTTGTCAATAATATCAGATTCCCTGCTGCCTGCTGACGAAAGAAGCAGGATGGTGACCGCGCTTGCATTTATTAAAGAAAAACCTGCAGCCAATGCTATGCTTGGCACTGCAAAGTCAAATTTAGCCGGTGTAAAAGAAGAGGCTGCTTACTGGTTGTCATTCAGGCAAAGTAATGACTGGTTCAATTTACTCGACTGGTCGAAAATCGCGTTCAATGGCGCGTATGAAAGAAGCCTTGCAACGATGAAAGTGAAGCGGCAAATCATTCTTGACGAACGGCAATCTGCGGATGAACGTAAATGGCAGACCGAAGAGATGGCTAAGGATTCTATCGGTGGACAAATGCTTATTGGGCTGGCAGCCGAAAACAAAATACCACAGACCATTTTACCATTTGTTGAGACATTCATTTTTAATAACCCCGATCAGTCGGTGCGCACCCAGGCAGGTAAATATTTCAAAAGGCCGGGCAATGGCAAGATTTTTTCCGTTGAAGAAATAATAAAATCAAAAGGAGATGCTGTAGCCGGCAGGCTTGTATTTACCCAACGGTGTGCAAGCTGCCATAAAGCCGGAAGCGAAGGAAATGCCATTGGCCCGGAGCTTACTACGATTGGTAAAAAATTTGACCGCACGGCATTGCTGGATGCTGTTATCAACCCAAGTGCTGCTATTGTGTTTGGTTATGAACCCTGGCTAATAAATAAAAAAGACGGTGAATCCGTTTACGGTTTTCTTATTTCTGAAAATAAAAATAGCATTGTACTGAAAGATGTTACCGGTATGAAACATGTGATACCTACCGGCCAGGTTAGCGTTAAACAAAAACAGGATAAGAGTTTAATGCCGGACCCCCTTGCAAATGGGTTGTCACAAAATGACCTTGCAAACGTTGTTGAGTTTTTACTGAAAGGTAATATTCATTGATGAAGAGCAAAATACAATAGTTACGAACAGGTATCACTTTTCGTTCTGTATTTAGTGTAAGTTGATTACATCCCGGTTGATAACCAGCGATGGGTTTAAAAGTTCTGCACTATTATAATTTGAATTGAACCAGGTACAAATTGAATAAGCATAGGTCCAATTCATTCACCATTGCTATTTCCGGAAAGTATTTTGTATTCCATTTATTAGTTTCAGGTTATTTGCAGGAGGTTGATCAGTTGAAATTATACCTTTCTGCCCTATAGGAGCGCTATATGAGTAGCAGGCCAAAGACTTATTTCGGATTAATGCCCCAGATGCCTTTCTAAGAAAGTCGCCGCATCGACGTAGGCCTGGTTGATAAGTTTAGGATCCGCACCAGCAAGTCCATGTTCTCCCCCTTCTAAGCGGATAAGGCGATGTTCAACCTGGTGCTTCCTGAATTCCACAGCCATCATTTCTGATTGTTCATAGGGCACATCTGTGTCTTTGTCGCCGTGGATGAGTAGCGTCGGCGGATAATCTGCCGTCACATTTTTTACCGCCATATAAGGGTAGAATTTCTCTGGCTCTTTCCTGGGGTCCCAACCAGAGACTGCCTTGGGCCAAAGGCCCTGCTGGCGACAAAATTGATAGAACGCTCCACCATCGCCTTTCCGCTCACGGGAATCAGCAATCGGCTTTCCGGAGACTTGTTTGAATGCCTCTTCACGGGAAAGCTTGCTCCCCTGATGCCGGGGGTGTGGACTAGGCTCGCTATACCACGAACCCACGATGTCTCCGTAACCATATAGTGAAACCAGCGCCCGTGGCCTGGGCTTCACACGAAAGCCGGCAGTAAGGGTTAAATATCCTCCCGCGGATCCACCAACTACAGCGATCCGGCGAGGGTCAGCGTGAAACAACTTCGGTCCTTTCTCACCTATCCACCGGAAGGCATCTTCCACATCTTCGATAATCAGAGGCAACTTAGTCTCGGGAGCCAGGCGGTAGTCGAAAGAAACCAGCACATACTCATTCCTGCGGCACGCTTCTAAAAGCCAATCGGGAACGCCCTCGCGGTTGCCCATGATGAGTGCACCGCCGTGAATCCAAACCACTACCGGCCGGTTTTTTCCAGCGGCGGGATAAACGTCCGCCAGGATTTTCAATTCACCCGCTTGCTTATAAGTATAGGTGATTTTTAAAGTATCCACCTCAATGTTTACACCATCAAATGCTGAGGAAAAAATGGAAAAGGGCGGTAAAGCCGTTGCATAAATTTGTGCATGATAAAGCAGGGCTATAAAACAACAGTATGTGATTTTCATAAACCTCCGGATAAAACCACAAAAAAATATTGAGATAAAATTCATGATCCAAGGGTTTGAATGAACTAATAATTTAATTCCGCTTCTAAGCAACTCCTCCGAAGGGACGTTGCGGTGAACTTTAATATCGTACAACCTTCGTTTGGATTTATGTAATTTAATAAATCTCTAAATGTTACAATATTCCAAATCACCAATCCTTACCGGCCACTCTTAAATATTAAGAAAAGAGTATCATTTACTCAATTTCAGAAAAAGGAATATTACTAATGCGGTATGATCGCCAGTCCTTATAATCAAAGTGCCACCATTCATATTCCGAAACCATAAAACTTTCTGCTTCCATTTTAGATCTGAGCAGATCTCTCATTTTACGCTGAACATCCTTACCTCCTGTATAGTTTGGGTAAGATCGTTCGCTCATTTCGTCATAAACACCAGGCATTTCTATTTCTTTTCCTGTAGACAGATCATATAAACTCAGATCCACCGCACAACCACGATTGTGGCGCGAGCCTTTTTTAGGGTCTGCAACAAATTTCCTGTTTTCTTTTGAAGTTATGTCCCAGAATATTTTTGTAACGCTCCAGGGACGATAGCCATCAAAAATCAGCAAACCATAGCCAAGGGATTTCAATTCGTGGTTTACCTTTACCAAAGCTTCTGCTGCAGGGCGTTGTAAAAAGGCCCCTGCTTCTGTGTAAACAGGTCTGCCTGTAAGGTTATTGCTGGTAGCATAGCGAATATCTAATCTTAGAGTTGTGTCAAGCTTTACTAATTCTACTAAATCTGTTTCTTTAAAATTGCCTGTTTCATGGGGGGGTCTTGTCGCACAACCGCTAAGTAGAAACAAAAAAATAATAAGAAGCTCAAAAAAATTATTCCCTTTTGTTTTATCTGCAGTCATTCGTCATTCATTATTTTATGCAGTTGGAAATTCTAATGGACAAAGGCGGTATTTCTTTAAAATTCGTTGATTTGATAATACGATATCAAAATCTGGTATTTTTATGTTTCCTTAAAGTAAACCTATAAAAAAACGAGCGATAGAGAAAAATTATTTCGCTTATTTAACTTACTTTACTTTAACAAAGAGGCCACGCTTTTTTAAAATTTTTACATGATGAGGTATTACATGAATAAGAGATACACCCTGGCAGCCATATACTTTCTATTACTTTGTTCATGCAGCTTTTCATTAAAGGCCCAGTTCATCAGCGATTCGCTACTGATTGATAAAAATTACCGCACTTTTCATTTTAACCAGCCACTATCATTGCGTTCCGGTGCCAGCCTTATCTTTATTCTTCATGGTTCCGGCGGTGATGGAATAAAAATGATGAGCCAAACCACAAAGCTTCAGCAGGAAATTAAAGATGAGAATGTGGTCTTAGTTTACCCTGACGGATACAAAAATTTCTGGAACGAATGCCGGAAAGCTGCACCGTCACCAGCCAATATTGAAAACATAGACGAGAATACATTCTTTAATTCAATGATCGAATATTTCATAAGGAATTATCGCATCGATAAACATCGTGTCTTCGCAATCGGAACATCGGGAGGTGGACATATGGCTTATAAATTAGCGTTAACCGAGCCGGAGAAGTTCAGGGCTGTTACAGCCGTAGTCGCAAATCTTCCCGACAC
>Ga0068860_100004560_pt1 | contig 14139 bp, 17 predicted proteins | sample KBSSwiS32_FD_66597 | JGI IMG/M metagenome (GOLD analysis project Ga0068860, IMG submission 66597) | Switchgrass rhizosphere microbial communities from Kellogg Biological Station, Michigan, USA - KBS Switchgrass S3-2 | ecosystem: Host-associated > Plants > Roots > Rhizosphere > Soil ... | reverse complement strand
CGGGCCGCGGCGGTGGTCGGTGGCGGCTGGGCCGGGATCGCCGGCGCCCAACCTGGCGTCGCCGCTTCCGGCATCCCCGCTGCCACGGCTGTCGCGGCCGGCACGAACGGCGCGTCTGCAGCTTCCGGCGGTGCGCTCGAGTACCGCAGCGCGCGCCAGATCGCCGACGACCTGCGGCGGCGGCAGTTCTCGTCGCTCGAGCTCACCGATCATCTGATCACGCGCATCGAGCGCCGCGACGCTGCGATCAACGCCGTCGTCGTGCGCGACTTCGAGCGCGCGCGCCAGGCGGCGCGAGAAGCCGACGCGGCGCTGGCTCGCGGCGAGCAGCGGCCGCTGCTCGGCGTGCCGATGACCGTCAAGGAATCGTTCAACGTCGCCGGCTTGCCGACGACCTGGGGCATCGCGCAGGCCAGGAACTTCAGGGCCGGCGCGGACGCCCTGATCGTCGCGCGTGCGCGAAGCGCCGGTGCGGTGCTGCTCGGCAAGACCAACGTGCCGCTCAGGCTCGACGACTGGCAGAGCTACAACGAGATCTACGGCGTCACGCGCAACCCGTGGGACCTCGAGAGGACGCCGGGCGGCTCGTCGGGCGGCGCGGCGGCGGCGCTCGCGGCCGGCTTCGTTCCCCTCGAGCTGGGCTCCGACATCGGTGGCTCGCTGCGCGTGCCCGCGCACTTCACTGGCGTCCTGGGATTGAAGCCGACGCTCGGGCTGGTGCCGACCCGCGGCCACACGCCGCCGGGCGCCACGCCGTTGCCGCGCAACGACGACCTCGTCGTCGTCGGACCGCTGGCGCGCAGCGCAGGGGATCTCGCATTGCTCTTCGATGTGATCGCCGGTCCCGACGAGCTGACCACCGGCGTCGGCTACCGGCTCGCACTGAAGCCGCCGCGGCACGAGCGGCTCGCCGGCCATCGGGTGCTGATGATCGACAGCCATCCGCTGGTGCCGACCGCCGCGCCGGTGCGGGCAGCGCTCGAGCGGCTCGCGGACCGGCTCGTGCGCAGCGGCGTCAAGGTCGAGCTCAGCCATCCGCTGCTGCCCGACCTCGCCGAGCAGGCGCGCAACTACATGCGGCTGCTGGTGTCGTTCTCGGCCGCCTTCTGGCCGCCTGCGCTCTACGACGAGCTCAGGAACGCCGGCGCTGCGTTCGCTGCCGACAACCGCACGCTGACCGCGGAGCGCGCGCGCGCCATCGGCCTCAGCCATCGCGACTGGCTGGCGGCCGACATCGCCCGCAGCCGGTTTCAGCAGCAGTGGCGAGCCCTGTTCGCGGAGGTCGACGTCGTCGTGTGCCCGCCGATGCCGGTCACCGCCTTCGCGCACGACCATTCGATGCCGCAGTATCAGCGCCGCCTCGAGGTCGACGGCAAGCCGTATCCGTATTCCGACGTCGGCCTGGTCTGGGCCGCCCCTGCGACGAGCATGGGCCTGCCCGCCGCGGTGGTGCCGGTCGACCGCGGCAACAGTGCGTTGCCGATCGGGGCTCAGATCATCGGACCGCACCTCGAGGACCGCACCGTGCTGGCCTTCGCGGCGCAGATCGAGCGCGAGTTCGGCGGCTTCGTGCCGCCGCCGGGCTACGCAGCGTCGTGAGATCCGCCGCGCGGTCTCACTGCACCGTGATCTGAAGCTGCGTCGGCGACGCGTCGAAGACGAGCTTGGCCGGCCAGTTCGGCCAGGTGACGCCGGGCGCCGGCGTGTTCGGGTCGCCCGTTCGCGCGAAGGCCGCGGCGAAGCGACGCACGTTCGCAAGCAGCGCGATACTCGTGCACTCTGCGCACTGGGCGCTTCGGCAACGCATGAGCGAGCCCGTTCGTTCGACCTCGACACGACGCTCGCGGCTTTGGGTCGCAGCTGCGGCGGTGGTCGTGTCCGCCGTGGCGACCTCCTGGTTGCTGTCCGTCGTGCGCTCCGAGATCGGCGGCAACGATGAGGACGCGGCGGTCGCGAGCCGCGCGCGCCAGCGCTTCGAGGAGCTGTGCCGCGGCTCCGGCGACGAGCGCCGCAAGGTCGCGGTCGCCGCAGAGGCGCGCGAAGGGCTGGCCTGGCTGACGCCGCCCTTGCACCTGGCCGGCGCCGGATTCTCGGATCGCTACCGCCAGGCCGATGCCTATGACCGCGGCTGTGCATTCGAGGAGTGCATCGCGCGCCTGCTGCGGGTCAGCTTCGGTGCGGCGTCGAACCCGGAGGAGGCGGCACGCCACGCCACGGGTTTCGCCTGGGTCGAGGCGCTCGACCCGCGCGACCTCGCGCTCTATCGCTATCGCGCCGGCATCGGCGTCGCGCGCTGGCGCGACGCGCGCGAGATCGAGCAGCTGTTGCGCGCCACCGGCGAAGAGCCGGGGCCGGCGGTCTACGACTTCATCCTGCAGCGCGATCCCATCGAGGGCTACAGCGCGCGTTACGGCATCCGTTGGAGCGACACGTCGACAGCCGACGACCGTGCCATGGGAATCGCGGGCAGCGCGCTCGCCGTGCTCGATCTGCAGAGCGGCGAGCTGATCGGCCGGCGCACGGGCTACACCCTCTCGTCGCCAGCGGCCGAAGCCGGCGCGCGAGCGATGTGTCCGCCGTCCGCCTCGGCCGCGGCGCCGGGCTCGGCCGACCGCGACTTCCTGCTGGCCCTGCTCCGTTGACCGGAGAAGCGGACGATGCACGATCGAGGCGTCGGTTCGAAGCGTCGAACGCTCTGCTCGATGCTGGCCGTCGCCGCCATCGCAGCGCGGGCCCTCGGCCGGACGGTTGCGAAGGAGTTCCCGCTGCGGGCCGGCGAAGTGATCCGGTGACGCCGTTGCCGCTGGCACTTCGATTCGACCCGTTGCCTGCCTTCGTGTCCCGTGGTCACGGTGGGCCGCTGTCATCGACGTGCATGTAGGCTCGGCCGAGCGGACGAGCATCGGAGGAGCGCTTGCAGATCGCGACCGGTCGTCCCGTCACCCTCGCGCCGCGCGGCATGGTCACGAGCCCGCACGCGCTGGCGTCGCAGGCGGGAGTCGACGTGCTGCGCGCAGGAGGCTCCGCCGTCGACGCGGCGATCGCCAGCAGCGCAGTGCTCGCGGTGCTCTATCCGCACATGACCGGCCTCGGCGGCGACGCCTTCTGGCTGATCTACGACGCCGACAGCCGGCGGGTCCGCCATCTCGACGGCGGCGGTCGCGCAGCGGCGAGCGCCGACCTCGCCGCGTTCGCGGCGCGCGGCCTCCGCGAGATCCCGTATCGCGGCATCCTGCCCGCCACCGTGACGACACCGGGCTCGGTCGCGAGCTGGAGCGAGGCGCACGCAGCGTCCGGCCGCCTGCCGCTGACGCGCTGTCTCGAGAGCGCGATCGGCTATGCCCGCGACGGCTATCCGGTGACGGCGCGACTGGCGCGCTGGATCGCCGCCTGCGCGCCCGAGCTGGCGTCGCATGCCGCTGCCGCCGAGCTGTTTCTGCCGGGCGGAGAGGCGCCGAGCGCCGGCGCGCTGCTGCGCAATCGCGGCCTGGCGAGAACGCTCGAGGCCGTCGCCGGCGAAGGAGCCGCGGGCTTCTATGGCGGCGAGGTCGGCGCCACGCTGGCGCGCTTCGCCGCCGCCCAAGGCGGCTTCTTCACCGCGACCGACCTGGCAGCGCAGGACGCACGCTGGAGCGAACCGCTGGTCGGCAGCTACCGCGGCGTCACGCTGGTCGAGACGCCGGCGCCGACGCAAGGCTTCACGGTCCTCGAGATGCTCAACCTGCTGCAGCCGTTCGCCCTGCATGCACAGCCGTTCCTCGCTGCCGACCCGGTGCACCTCATGATCCAGGCCAAGCAGGTGGCCTATCACGACCGCGACCGCTACCTCGCCGACCCGCGCTTCGTCGCCGTGCCGATCGAGCGGCTGATCTCGAAGGCGCACGCCGACGCGCGCCGCCCGCTGCTGGATCCGCGACGGGCGTTGCCCTGGGACCGGCTTCCCTCGTACGGGAGCCTCGACGGCGACACCGTCTTCATCGCCAGCGTCGACGCCGACGGCAACGCCGTCGGGCTGATCCACAGCCTCTACGGAGTCTTCGGCTCCGCAGTCGTTGCCGGCGACAGCGGCGTCGTGCTGCAGAACCGCGGCGCCTACTTCTCGCTCGACGCCGACCACCCGAATCGACTCGAGCCGGGCAAGACGCCGCTGCACACGCTGATCGCGTCGATGGCGTTCCGCGACGACCGCCTCTGGGGCGTGCTCGGCTGCATGGGCGCCGACGGCCAGCCGCAGATCCATCTGCAGACCTGGGTCAACCTGATCGACCACGGCCTCGACATCCAGCAGGCGCTCGAGGCGCCGCGCTGGCTGTCGGGCCGGTTCGCTCTCGGCGAGCCACGCGACACCCTGCACATCGAGGCACGGTTCCCGGCCGCGACGATCGACGAGCTCGGCCGCCGCGGCCACCTCCTCGACCGCTGGGGCGACTGGAACGAGCTCGCGGGCCACGCGCACGGGATCCTCATCGATCCCGTCCACGGCGTGCGGCACGGCGGCGCGGACCCGCGCAGCGACGGCGCCGCCATCGGCTACTGACGGCCGACGCGGACACGCGGAGAAAGACGACCCGCCGCTTCGATTGCCTTACGATGGGCCGGTCGACGAGTGCCGCCCATGAGCTACCTGTGGCCGCAGTTGCTGTGGTTGATGCTGGCGGTGCCGGCGCTGCCCCTCCTGTACCTCTGGCTGCTGCACCGACGCCGCGGGCGGGCGCTTCGCTACAGCAGTCTCGAGGTCGTGCGCGCAGCCGGCGACCAGCGCATGTGGCGCCGCCACGTCCCGCCCGCGCTGCTCCTGGTCGCGTGTGGGCTGCTGCTGTTCGCCGCCGCGCGTCCTTCGATGATGGTGACGCTGCCGTGGTCGCGGACGACCGTCGTGCTCGCGATCGACGTGTCGCTGAGCATGCGCGTGAGCGACGTCAGGCCGACGCGCATGGCGGCCGCGCAGGAGGCGGCGAAGCGGTTTCTGCGCGAGCTGCCGCGCAACATCGACGTCGCGCTCGTCACGTTCGCGGGCAACGCCCAGGTCGTGCAGCGGGCGACGAGCGATCGCGCGGCGCTGGTCGACGCGATCGACGGCATCCAGATGCAGTACGGCACGGCGATCGGCGACGCGATCGTGCTGAGCGTCGCCGAGCTGTTTCCGGACGACGGCATCGATCTCTCGGAGATCACCTTCGGCCCGGGCCAGAAGCCGCGCCACCGCACCGTCAAGGAGAAGCCGCAGGCCAAGCCCGTCACGCCGGTGAAGCCGGCCTCGTACCAGTCGGCGGCGATCATCCTCCTGAGCGACGGCCGCCGCACCACGGGCTTCGACACGCTCGAGGGCGCGAAGATGGCCGCCGACCGTGGTGTGCGCGTCGACGTCATCGGCCTCGGCGTGGTCGAAGGCGCGGTCTCGGGCGCCGACGGCCTGCCGATCTACATGCGCCTCGACGAGCCGACGCTGCAGGAAGTCGCGCGCATGACCGGCGGCGAATACCACCACGCCGACACCGCCGAGGCGCTGCGCACCGTCTACGAGAACCTCGGCGCGCGCCGGCAGACGCAGGCGCGCGACACCGAGCTCGCGCCGATGCTCGCGCTCGTCGCCGCGGTGCTGGTGCTCGCGGCGGCGTCGCTGTCGTTCGCCTGGTTCGGGCGCCACGCCTGAGCTGCGCCGAGCCGGCGCTCGCGTCCTTCCCTGGAAATGGGGATGACGGCGTGTCGGCTGTGCCCGAGCATGCAGCCAACGTCCAGCTCCTGGTCCGTATGCTTCCTCGCCGCCACTGGATCGCTGCGTTCGTCGGCCACGTCCTGCGACGCGGGCTCGCCGACGATCCGGACTTGGCCTATGCCGTCGGCAACGAGCTCTACCCCGCCTGGGTGAACTGCGATCCCGAGGACGCGGCCGATTCGGCGTTCGGCCCAGGCGAGGAGCAGCCGGCGGCCGCGCCGCTCGAGCGCATCCTGCATTGAGCGCTTCGCGTCAGCGCAGCCGCAGCGTCATGAACACGCTGTGCGGGTCGGGCGCATAGTCGCCGAACGGTCCGCAGCGGGTGAAGCCGAAGCTCTCGTAGAGCCGCTGCGCAGGCGCGAAGGCTTCGCTCGAGCCCGTCTCGAGGCTCAGTCGCCGGTACCCGCGCGCGCGTGCGACCGCCACGATGTGGGCGAGGATCGCGCGCCCGGCGCCGCGGCGGCGCAGCGCCGCCGGCGTGCGCATCGACTTGATCTCGCCGTGCGCGCGGTCGAGCTCCTTCAGCGCGCCGCAGCCGACGAGGACGCCGTCGGCCCACGCGGTCCAGAACGAGATGTCGGGCCGGCGCAGCTTGGCGAGGTCGAGCGCGTGCACGCTCTCGGGCGGCGAGAGCGCGTGCATGCTGCGCAGGTGCTCGTCGAGGAGCGCGCGGATCTCGGCGCCCGAGAGGTCGTCGGCGACGATGCGCATCCCCGTCAGTCGTCAGCGGTCACATCGAGCCGCGGCAACGTCGCAGCGCGGCGCTCCGGATGGGGCGATCCTCACCGTTGCAGCATCTCGCGCAGCGTCTTCGGCGGTGCGGTCGCGGCGCCGAGGTCGAGCGCCTCGCGCAGCGCATGCAGGTGGCGGGCGAGGACGCGCCGGGCGAGGGCGGGGTTGCCGTCGGCGATCGCGTCGACGATGTCGCTGTGGTCGGCGTGCGTCGCCGGGCCCGTCAGCCGGCGCGCGCCGTGCGTCAGGATGACGAGCGGCAGTCGCGACAGCAGGTCGTCGAGCATCTGCGCGAGGACGCGGTTGCCGCAGCGCTCGGCGAGCAGACGGTGGAACGCGATCGCGAGGCGGTGCCCCTTCGGCGAGGTCGCCGGCCTTGAAGGCCTTCTCCTGCGCGGCAGCGGCGCCGTTGCTGGCGAGGTGCGATGCAGGCAAGGGAGCGTCCGAGCGACAGGGCGGCGAATTCTAGGCACGCGCAGGCGCTGGCATGCAACCTTCTTGAGACAACCCGGCCCGGGTTGTTCTACAGAATTCGCCCTCTTCGTCGACCAGAATGATCGCCGCCGGCAAGCTCGCCGACCGCACGCTCGTCGACCTGCGGCGCTTCCATCTGCAACCGCTGACGCCGGAGACGGTCGAGACCAACCTCGTGCTCGCCGCGCGCGCGACCTACCAGGCGTATCCCATCTTGAACAGCAGCGCGTTGTTGCCGTCCTTGCCGACCGCGAACTCGAGGTTGGCGACGATCCCCTGCGCCGGTTTGAGCAGGAACTGGACGCCGGCGCCGACGCTTGGAAACACGTTCTTCGAGTCCGAGCAGGAGCGGCCGGCGCCGTACAGGCACGCGACGCCGCCGAACAGCGTCGCCGTCCAGCGCTCGGCGAACCGGTAGCGCTCCTCGACCTCGATCGACGACATGCTCTTGCCGAGGTACTCGCCCATCGTGTAGCCGCGCAGCATCACGGGAGCGAAGGCGCTCGGCGGCGCGTCGACCGTCCACTGGTTGCTCTGGCGCAGCGCCAGGACGTGGCCCTCGCCATGGCCCCAGAAGTGCCGGTAGTCGGCGCGGTAGACGTCGAAGTCGTGGTCGCCCTTGATCGCCTTGCGGTAGCCGACGTTGTTGACGTTGAAGAGCCAGCCGCGCCCGGGCGCGTCGACGACGTCGCGCGAGTCGTGGTAGAGGACGACGCCGATGCCGCCAGCCTCGAAGCCGGTGAGTCCGAAGAGCGCGAGCAGGTCGTCGTCGAGCGCCGTCTGGCCGACCATCTGGTAGTTGGTGACGAGTGCCTGGGCGCCGACGAACCAGTCGCCCTTGACGCGCAGCAGGTAGCGGCCGACGAACGCGCGCAGGTGGTCCTGCGACTTCAGCGGCAAGCCGGTGCCGAGAAAGTCGTCGTAGTCGTTCTTGATCGTGCCGCCCACCGCGATCGCCGCGACGCGGTGCCGGTCGGCGCCGAACGACGCGCGGCCGAACGCGCCCGCGGTCTGCGAGTTGGTCGACGTGACCTGCGCGTTGACGCCGAACATCGAGAGCTGCGACTCGGCGTCGAACTTCTTCATGTACGCGCCGAGCGCGCCGACCGAGGTGCCGAGCTTCGGGCTGTTGGTGAACGTCGGCAGCAGCACCCACGGCGACGGCGCCTTGCTCGCCTCGTCGGCGGCGCGGACCTTGCCGGTCGCGAGCGCAAGCACGCCCGACAGCACGATCACCATGAAGCTGCGAAGGCCGTGAGTCGCGTTGCTGGACATGGGCTCTCGCAGTGGCGTCGCAGCATAAGGGGTTGGCGCTCGCGCTGCTTACTGGCCGATGCGGCGGCGAGGCGACCTCCGCGGCCGGTCGCAAGTCACGCGGCGCGTTGGTCCGCGGCCGCTGGGCTCAACCCGCGCGCGGCTGCGCCGATATCGCCGGCACCCTCGTTCCGGGAGTCGCGATGAAGCGCCTGCTCGCCCTCTTCGTCTGCACGTGCGCCGTCGGCGCCGCGATCGCATCCTGCGGCGGCGGCGAGAACTACGACCGCACGGTCACGGTCGACAAGCTGACGGTCGTCGGCGCCGGCAGCTGACCATGAGGACGTCGATCGTGCGCTGGCTGTGGCTCGCGGTGTTCACGGCGACCGCGTTCGTCCCCGTCCCCGCGGTCGCGCTCGACGCCAGCTCGCTCAAGCTGCAGGTCTACGCGGTCATGCTGTCGACAAGCCCGCAGTGCACGAACCCGGTGACCGTGTTCTCGAGCCCGACCGCGACCGAGGTCGATTTCCTCGCCAGCCCGACGCTCGGCAGCGGCAACCCGCCCGACGCGACGTACCAGTGCGTCATCATCAGGATGTCGGACCTCATCAAGTTCACGCCGAGCGCGTCGTCGGGTCTGTGCGTCGCGGGGACGCAGTACACGGCCGACGTCTGTCGCAGCGACAACGGCGGCACGACGCAGGCGCCCGACGCCGTCGGGGCGCCGAACGCGTGCAGCGGGACCGACGGCGCGCCGGTGGCCGACACCGTCTACCTCTACCTGACGACGAACGCGACCGCCGGCACCGGCGGCGACACGTTCATGCAGCCGACCGGAGCGGGCAGCAGCAACGGCCTCAACCTGGCGTCGCCGCTCGTCATCGCCGGCAACGCCAGGTCGAAGTTCATCGTCAACGCGACCGGCAAGGTCGGCGACGACGGCGTCAGCTGCGGTATGAACCCGCCGGTGTTCGGCTTCCAGAAGCTGCCGTAGCCGCGCCCGCCGGCGTCGCCGCCGCCGCCTCGCGTGCCGTCGCCTCGCCGGCCTCGGCGAGCTCGAGCACCGCGCGCAGGCCGCACCCGTTCGCACCCGAGTCGAGCGTCAACGTGCCGTTCATCAGCGCGGCGTAGCGCGACGCGATTGCGAGCCCGAGGCCGACGCCGGCGCCGAGCCGCACGCCGGCGCTGCCTTGCGCCCAGCGCTCGACGATTCGCTCGCGCAGCTGCGGATCGAGCCCGGGCCCGGTGTCGGTGACCGCGATCCGCACGCGGCCGGCGCCGTGCGCGAGCGCGACGGTCAACGTCGCGGGCGAGCCGCCGGTGCCGTAGCGCAGCGCGTTGTCGACGAGGTTGGTGAGGACGCCTTCGAGCAGCGTCGGCGACGCCAGCGCGAGCACCGGCGCGTCGAGCCCGTCGGCCTCGAGCTCGACCCCCGCGGCGTCGGCACGCCCGACGTACGACAGCACGACCTCGCGCACGACGTCGTCGACGCGGACCGGCGCCAGCCGGACGCTGTCGCGCGCCTCGTCGGCGAGCGCGAGCGCGAGCAGCTGGTCGACGAGCCGGCTCGCGCGGCCTTCGCTTTCGACGATGCGCTCGAGCTGGCGTCGCCAGCTCTCGGGATCCTTCTGGGCGAGCCCGTACTCGGCGAGCGCGCGGATGCCGGCGAGCGGAGTGCGCAGGTCGTGGGCGACGTTGCCGGCGAACTCGCGCTGCGCCTGCACGCCGAGGCCGACGCGCGCGAGCAGCGCGTTGACGGCGTCGCGCAGCTTCTCGACGTCGCTCGACCCCGGCTCGCTGGCGATCGGCTCGAGGTCGCTCGAATGGCGCCGCTCGAGCGCGCGCTGCAGCTCGCCGAGCGGCGTCAGCTCGCGGCTGATCTGCCGCCACAGCAGCCAGCCGAGCAGGAGCAGCAGCACGACCTGCGGCAGCAGCGAGCGCTCGAGCAGGCCGAGCAGGAGCGTGGTGCGCGCGCGCGTCGTCTGCGCGACGACGACGGCGAACGGCCGCGCTCCGTCGCCGTGCATGGTGGCGACGCGCACCGTTTCGCCGCCGAGGGTGGCGTCGAGGAAGAGCGCGCCCGTCAGCGCCGCGGCGGGCAGCGCCGCGAGCTCGACGTTGCTCGCGACGACGTGCCCCGACGCGTCGACGACGGCGAAGTACTCCTTGTCGTTGCGGTCGAACATCACGGTGTCGACCTCGTGCGGCGTCAGTGCGAGGTGCAGCGCGCCGTCGCGCTCGGTCACGCTCGCGGCGATGACGTAGGCGTCGTCGAGGAGGGCACGGTCGAACGCGCGGCCGGCCAACGCCCACGAGAGCGAGAACGCGACCGCGCTGCCGATCGACCACGTCGCGGCGAGCGGCAGCAGCACGCCGACGAGCAGCCGCGAGCGCAGCGACCGGTGCGCGCGCGGCCGTGCCTCAGCCATGCGGCGAGCGGTCCGGTTCGATCAGGTAGCCGAGCCCGCGCAGCGTGCGGATCGTCGAGCCGCTGCCGACCAGCTTCTTGCGCAGGCGCGAGACGAACGCCTCGAGCGCATTGGCGCCGAGGTGGTCGTCGAAGCCCGAGAGCTTGTCGGCGAGCACCTTCTTGCTGACGACACGGCCGGGAGGCGTCATCAGCTGGACGAGCACGTCGTGCTCGCGCGCCGGCAGCTCGAGCTCGCTGGTCGCTGCGCCGCCGACGACGAAGAAGCGGCCGACGTTGCGCTCGAAGCGCAGCCCGCCGACCTCGGCGACGTCGTCGGCGCCGTGGACGCGGCGCGCGAGCGCGCGCAGCCGCGCCGCGAGCTCGCTGAGCTCGAAGGGTTTGCCGAGATAGTCGTCGGCGCCGGCGTCGAGGCCGGCGATGCGTTCCTCGATCCGGTTGCGGGCGGTGAGCACGAGCACCGCGGCGCGGTCGCCGCGGGCACGCGCCGCGCGCAGCGCTGTCAGGCCGCTGCCGTCGGGCAGGTTGAGGTCGAGGACGACGGCGTCGTAGCTCTGCACGCTCCAGAGATGGCCGGCTTCGTCGAGCGTGCGCGCGCTGTCGACGCGGTTGCCGCTGTCCTGCAGGCTGCTGCGGATGACGCCGTGCAGGACGGCGTCGTCTTCGACGAGGAGGATTCGCATCGACGGCGCCGCACGTCAGGGTGCAGTCAGGTGGCGCATGGGATAACCGATCGCAACGAGCATACGTCAGCTGCACGATGAATCGCGATCTCTTCGACGTCGTGGCGGGCGTCCTCACCGGGCGCTTCGACGTCGATCCCGAACGCGCCCGGCCCGACGCGTCGATCGCGCGCCTCGGGCTCGACTCGCTCGCGCCGACGGAGTCCGTGTTCGCGGTCGAGGACCGGTTCCGGACCCGCATCCCCGAGGACAGGCGCTCTCGCGCCACGTCCGCCGCCGCCTCGCCCGCGTGCGCGCACCGTGCGTGGTCGTCCACTCGGCCGACGACGACATCGCGAGCCTCGCCACCGTCGAGCTGATCCGCCGCCACGTCGCCGGCGGCGTCACCCACCCCGCGGCCCGGGCGCCGCACGAGCTCCACCTCACGCCATGAACGACCGTCAACTCGTCCGCGGGATCTTCCTCGTCGCCATCGCGTTCGCGTTCGGGATCGGGGCTGTGCAGTACCGGATCGGCCACTTCGACCGCGCCGGCCCGGGACTCTTCCCGCTCCTGGTCAGCTGCCTGCTGCTACTCGTCGGCATCGCGACGATCGTGCGCTCGCGCTTCGTCGCGCGGTTGCCGCTCGAGTTCAACCTCCGCAACATCGCGATCATCCTTGCGAGCCTGTGCGGGTTCGCGATCGTCAGCGAGCACCTGAAGATGATCGCCGGCATCGTCTTCATGGTCTTCTGCGCGTCGTTCGCCGGCCGCGACTACTCGGTCGCGCGCAACGCCAAGGTCGCCACCGGGCTGGTCGCGATCGCGTTCGTCTTCCAGAAGCTGCTCGGCTTCAACCTGCCGCTCTACTGATGGACGTCCTGCACAACCTCGCGTTCGGGTTCTCGCACGCGCTCACCTGGCAGAACCTGCTGTTCTGCGCGCTCGGCTGCGTCGTCGGCACGCTCGTCGGCCTGCTGCCGGGGCTCGGGCCGCTCGCGACCATCAGCATCCTGCTGCCGCTCACGTACTCGATCCCGACCGGCGGCGCGCTGATCATGCTCGCCGGCATCTACTACGGCGCCCAGTACGGCGACAGCGTCAGCGCGATCACGATGAAGATCCCGCACGCGAGCTCGATCGTCGCCTGCATCGACGGCTACAAGATGACGCTGAAGGGCCAGACCGGGCTCGCGCTCTTCACCGCCGGCGTCTCCAGCTTCATCGGCGGCACCGTCGCGATCGTCGTCCTCTCGTTCTTCGCGCCGATGCTCGGCGAGGTCGCGTTCCTGTTCGGACCCGCGGACTACTGCGCGCTGATGCTGGTCGGGTTCGTGTGCGTCAGCTTCGTGACCACCGGCAACCTGCTCGACGGCCTCGCGATGTGCCTGATCGGCGTCCTGCTCGGCCAGGTCGGGACCGACGTCAACAGCGGCCAGGAGCGCTACACGCTCGGCTTCCCGTTCCTCGCCGAAGGCATCGGCCTGGTCAGCATCGCGCTCGGCTGCTTCGGCATCGCCGAGATCACCAAGAACCTCGACAACAGGGACGAGCGGACGCCGTTCAACGGCAAGATCCACCTGATGCCGACGTGGCCCGAGTTCAAGCGGATCGTTCCGAGCGCGCTGCGCGGCAGCGTGGTCGGCTCCTTGCTCGGCATCCTGCCGGGCGGCGGGCCGACGATCGCGCAGTTCGCCGCCTACGCGATCGACAAGAAGGTCAGCAAGTACAAGGACGAGATCGGTACCGGAGTGATCGAGGGCGTCGCCGGCCAGGCCGCGGCCGACGAGGCGGCCGCGCGGACGAGCTTCATCCCGCTGATGTCGATCGGCATCCCGGAGAACGCGGTGATGGCGCTGATGATGGCGGCGTTCATCATCAAGGGAATCCAGCCGGGGCCGAACATGATCGCCGGCCACCCCGACCTCTTCTGGGGGCTCGTCGCCAGCATGTGGGTCGGCAACGTCTTCCTCGTCGTCCTCAACGTGCCGCTGGTGCGCTACTGGCTCTCCGTCTTCAAGATCCCGTACGCCGTGCTGTTCCCGTCGATCCTCTTCTTCTGCTGCATCGGCACCTTCAGCGTCAACAACAACCTCGACGACATCTTCATCACCGCGCTCTTCGGCCTCGTCGGCTACGTGTTCCTCCGCCTCGACCTCGACCCGGCGCCGCTCCTGCTCGGCTTCATCCTCGGGCCGATGCTCGAGGAGAACTTCCGCCGCGCCCTCCTCATCAGCCGCGGCAGGTTCGACATCTTCGTGACGCGGCCGATCAGCGGCACGCTGCTCGCGCTCGTCGCCGCCTTCATCGCCTGGCAGCTCGCCGCGTTCGTCGTCCAGAGCCGCGGTGCGGCGGCGCGGGCGCCGGACGCGGGCGCGCTGCCGCAGGCCGGGGAGTGAGCACGGCGCTTGCCGGTGGCCGCCATGAACGAGCAGCGAGGGCGCGAATGCCGCATGTGATCGTCAAGATGTACCGTGGCCGACCGGAAGACGAGAAGGCGAGCCTCGCCGCGGCGATCGTGCAGGACGTCATGCGTGCGACCGGCTGCGCCGAGGAATCGGTGTCGGTCGCGATCGAGGACGTCGAGCCGCGCGAGTGGGCCGAGGCGGTGTACCGGCCGTTCATCCTCGAAGGCCCCGGCAAGCTCTACAAGAAGCCCGGCTACGACCCGTTCGACTGACGGCGTCGCCTGGCAAGGAGACGACGATGATCCGCAAGCTCGCGAACGGCCAGTACCGGCTCTACTCGCGCAAGGCCGATCCGAAGACCGGCAAGCGCCGCAACCTCGGCACGTTCGCGACCCGCGAGCAGGCCGAAAAGCACGAGCGCGCGGTCCAGTACTTCAAGCGCAACGGCTGACGCCGCGCGCGCGC
>Ga0068860_100004557_pt1 | contig 14140 bp, 14 predicted proteins | sample KBSSwiS32_FD_66597 | JGI IMG/M metagenome (GOLD analysis project Ga0068860, IMG submission 66597) | Switchgrass rhizosphere microbial communities from Kellogg Biological Station, Michigan, USA - KBS Switchgrass S3-2 | ecosystem: Host-associated > Plants > Roots > Rhizosphere > Soil ... | reverse complement strand
CTGGTGTCCGGTCGACTGCAAGGCTTGGGTCGGGAGAGCCGGAGGCGACAGGTCCGTGGTTTCAGCCGCCGCAACGTCCGCTCGGGAGGGCACGCCGTCCGCCGAGCAGGGCAGGCGCAACTCCGACTCCGCAACCTACGTACAGGGAGACGATGCCGAGCCGACCCACCGGTGAGATCGCCGCGCTTCGATTTCTTGCCGGGAGTGGGACCCGGTTGGCTTTGCGAGTGATGGTGCCGCTGTTCGCCGCGGCGGCGGGCGCCGGGATGTTGCTCGGTTCGGATTTCCTCCGCTCGCTCGCCCGGGTGCTGTTCGGAGAGGGCTCAGGTTTCGCTTCCGGCGTGGTCTGCTTTCTTCTCTTGCTCGGCGTCGCGCGCGCAGCGGCGCCGCGGGTGTCGCGCGGGCTCGACGGATGGGTTCGCCACTTGCCGATCTCGGGGCTGTCGTTGCGCCGCGTCGCGGTCGGCGCGGTGATGCTCGCGACCGGCCCGCTGCTCTTGGCCTTCGCGATCCTCGCGCTCGTGGCGGAAGGAAACCGCAGTCTCACGATGCTCTTCGTCGGCTTACTGCTCGCCGCCTGGGCCGCCGCGCTCGCTTCGGTGCCTTCGGTTCGCGGCGGCTGGGTGCGCCTGCTCGCGGTGCCGGCCGGGCTGCTCGCATTCCGCGCCGATCTCATCTCGCTCATTGCAGCAGCGGCGCTCGCTTTCCTCGCGGATCGCCTCGCCGGGCCGCTCGAAAGAAGCGGCCCGCGCGCCCCAACGTTTCGGTTCCGCCGCCTTCCGTTCGCCTGGCGAATCGCCTGGCGGGCCATCGCACGGCGCCTGCCGGGAACGTATCTTTCAGGCCTCTTGCCGCTCGCCTGCGGTTGGGCGTTCGTCGCCCACAATCCCCTCTCGGATCGCCATCAAGCGCTCGGCGCCTCGCTCGCCGGAGGGCTGGCCGCCGTTCTGGTGCTGGCAGGCCTTGCCGAGAGCCTCGCGCTGCTGCGCCCGGTCTGGCCTTGGGCGCGTTCGCTCCCCTGGTCCGCGCGAGACCGGGTCCGGGAAGACGCGATCCTTCTCGGCCTTCACTCCTTACCGATGCTTCTCCTCGCCGCGCTGATCGCACCGCCCACTTGGGCACTCGTCGCCGCCCTCTCGGGTCAACTCGCACTACTTCCCCCGCTCGCCGTCCTCGCCGCCGCGGCGATCCGCCGAACCCCCGAGCGCCGCACCGGGGCGGCCGGCGAGATCCTGTTCGCCGGTTCCCTCGCCGTCGCCCTCACCGCCCTCGTCCCCTGGCTCGCCCTGCCGGCGCTGCTCGCCACCCCCTGGCTGATCCGCCGCGCGGCCTTGCGCGACCAGCGCCAGAGCGTCAGCCGCTGGCTCGAAATCCACCATCTCGCAGTGGGCGATCCACAATCTTGGAGTGCCTGACCCCATGATCCGATTTCGCGGCACCTCCTTCTCCTATCGCCGCGGCGAGGCCGTGATCGCCAACCTCGATCTGGAGATCGGCCCGGGGCTCACCCTCCTGCTCGGAGAAAACGGCTGCGGCAAGAGCACCCTCCTCAAGCTCGCCGCGGGGATCGAATCGCCCGACGCCGGAACGGTCGAGATCGGAGGCCACGATCTCTGGCGCGACGAAGTCGCCGCCCGCCGAGATCTCGCCTACGTCGCCGAGCAGCCCGACCTCACCCCCTACGCGACCATCCGAGAAATCCTGGAGTTGGTCTGCCGGCTGCGCGGCGTGCCCACCACGCAAGTCCAAGAAGCGATGGCACGCGCGGCCCTTCCCGCCTCCCTCGCCCACCGCTCCGTCCGCGAACTGTCCATGGGCCAAAGAAGAAAAGCCGTCCTCGCCGCGGCCCGGATCGGAACACCGCGCTACGCGCTGCTCGACGAACCGCTCGAAGCTATGGACCGCGCCGCGCGGGCGGACATCCTGGAATGGATCGGCGGACTGCTCGACGCGGGAGCCACGGTGGTCGTGGTCTCGCACGACATCGAGCCATTCGTGGCAAGGGCGGCGAGAGCTTTGGCACTTCGCGGGGGGCGGCTGGCGTCGTACGAGGCGCTGCCGGGGGATCTTGGGGAACGGCTGGTGATGCTCGATCAGTTGGCGCGGGGCGGCTCCGCCTCGCCGATCTCGACAAGTCCTTGACGGCGCTACCGAGCCTCGGCTCCCCCGTCGCCTTTGACGCCCAGGGGACAATTGCTTTAGCATCGGGGTAGAGCTTGAAATCAAAGACAAAGGCTGGCTGCCTGTCGCAAGGCACATAGGAGGCATCCATGTTTCGGCGTTTACGCGGAAGGGCGGAGTCGCAGGCGAACAGTTCAGCAGAAGCGATTCGCCAAGCCTGCGATGAGTTGCAAGAATCCGTCGAGCAGGGAAATCTCGGCGACATTGTGGCAAAGCTCGAGAGGTTAATCCTTCGCTACTACGCCGATGTGCTCCTGCAGGCCAATCAGAGCTTCTTCTCGGCGCGCAGGGTTGCGTGGGTCGGTTTCGCAGTTTTGGCTGTCACTCTAGCTTATGCGTTGGTCTTCGACGCGCTCACGCGTTTTGGTTTATTGGACCCAGCCACGGATAAAGCTATGACGGTTGAAAAGGTCGGCATCGTGAGCGCGATGCTCGTAGAATTCATCGCCGGAATAAACTTCTGGCTTTACTCCCGCGGTGCGCGTCAATTCAGCGCATTTCATATTTGCCTGGAGCGCACGCATCGCTATCTACTGGCATATAAAATTGCCGATCAAATCGAATCTGAGCGCGATACAACATTTCGCAATATAGCCTGCATAATGGCGAGCGCTCCCATGATCGGCCAAGTTGACATAAAAGGTTCACCTCACGAGCCTGTCGTCTTGCCAAATCAGTCAGGTTCTGTCACGCCGGGTGCTTCCGCTGGCCAGTGAGTCCAAGCGGTCCATGCAGGCCCACGGCGCGTTAACTCGCAGGAGAGTGAGGTAGGCAGCGCCGCTGCCAGCGGACGCTCTTGCAGCCGTTATGCGTCGAGGGTCGAATTCTAGGAACGCCCGGCTGAACTGCGTGGGTATTTTTCGGAACCTTCCCCTCGCTCCCCCGATCCAACCCTTCATAGGCGGAACGCGTTCCACCCGCCAAGGAGGCGCCATGGACTTCTCTACGAACGTTTGCTGCTGGCATTGCCCGATCGTCCTGGGACAGATCGGGTTGATCCTCGGGATCGCGGCGCTGGGGATCTTCCTGGGCCGCCTGTCAACTCTGCGGCGTGGGCGCCTCGGGACGGCGCTCCTCACGATCGGCGTTCTCTTTGGGCTGGTGGGGCTTTTCGCGATCTTCCGGGATGGAATCTCGTGGTCCGTGGAGCGGACGAACGTGACGGAGGCGGCCTTCGTCCGGGTGCGCAGCTACGACTACTTCGCCATGGTCGGTTGGGTCGCCGCGATGGCGACCGCCTGGGCCGGTGCCTCCCGTGTCGGCCGACGAGCCGTTCCCATCGGCTAGGAGGCTGCAATCCTCCCCCTAGCGACTTCATCTCGGGTTCCCGCGATCCAATCCAGCTCGTGACTGCGGGAGCGGATCGCCTACCCCCCGCCTCCGCAAGCCTGGTCCACCGTTCCGTCCGCGCGAGGCGTACTACGAGCAGCTTCGCCCATACCAGCAAAGATTTCGAAATGTTCGTAACAAATGCCACAAAGCCAGCGCCTCATGAAGAGGAACCATAACGATGCATAAAAGCTCGTTCATGGATTCTCCCCGCGCGAAAAGGAAAGACTATGAGGCGAAAACCGTTGTACCTTTTGACCCTGTGCGTGATGGTGCTGGTCGGCGCCTGTTGCAGCCTGCCGAGCTATCATCCCAGTTTCTGGAACGACGGAGGAACGGTTCAGTACAACAACAACTGTTACAACTATTCGACCAACAAGCGCACGGACACTTTCGCGCAACCCGGGCAGGCCGCCGGAGCGATGTATACCGCCCTGCTATGCCCGAACGTTCGGACCGCCGCCATCGCCGACGGCATACAGTCTGTTGCGGGTCCAAACTTGTGTCCGAAGAAGGAGTGTACGCTGGCCCTCGTTGTGGCGCCGAACTGGGACTTCCACTGGTACCGAAGGGACAAGAACGGTATGTGGACCCACAAGCCGGGAGGGACACAGGCGACCAATCTCGACAACTCCAACAACCCCATCTCCAATCCTGAGACAGCGGACCGAGGGGCCTATACCGATTTCTGTGGCTATATGTGCGCCTGCTCCAGCAGGAAAGAAGGGAAAGGTCATGAAAAAATCCAGTGACATGGAACAAGCGATCCTCTCCATCTGCGGAGCGGCTATGTTGGGCCTGGCCTTCCTGGCCTGCGCGTCGGGGAGTGCTGCGGCGCAGACCGGAGCCGCCGCCGGCCCGAAGGTCACTGTCCTGATTTACTCCGGCCGCCCGAATCCGACTTTCACCTTGAGTGCGAGCCAGGAAGAGCGACTGCAGCAGCTCATCGCCGCCGCCCGTCAGGATCCCGGACATGAAGGAAAGACCGTTCTCCCGTCAATCCTGGGCTACAACGGGATCGTCGTCGTCTGGAGCTCTGGAGCCGGGCTGCGCGCGGTCTACGGGAACCATATCGAGGTTAGAGAACGGGGGGCCACGCGATTCCTGGCCGACAACGGAGAGTTGGAGGAGTTCCTGCTCAGCGCAGCCACGGAGAGCAGGACGTTGGATGCCGAGCAGCTCCGGTTCATTCGGACGAAACGTCCGGGCACCACGACTCAGTAGGGGCAGGCTGCAGGAGGGTCAGGGCGTGCTAGACAAAAGCCGGTCAGCGCACGCTGACGATCGGAGGGACGACGTTCGCCCCTGGGGGAGCCGAGCTCCAGCTCGGCTGTTTGAGCGATCGTTGCCGATTCGTGCCGAGCTGGAGCTCGGCGCCCCCAGGGGGAGGCCTCAATCGGCGGCTGCGCCCGCTCAGCCCTTCGGCTCCGCAGCTTCGGGCCTTGCCGTGTCCTTAACGCTCCGGGCGCGGCGGCCGCGGTCTTCGGAGCGGACTCCGAAGATCTCGAGTTGCGGATTGGCAAAGCCCATGTGGGCGCGCGCGAGGGCCGAGAGCCGGCGGATCGCCTGTTCGGCTTCCCGGTCGAGCTGGCGGCGGCGGACTACGACCTGTTTCCTCTGCCCTTCCAACCGCTGAAGATCGGCCTGCGTCTCCCGCAGGTCGGCGACCGTGTGCCGGGCTAGCGCGAACGTCGCGTCGACGCCGGGAAGGTCATCGAGCACCTCTTGAATGTTCTGCACCATGCTCTGCCACCGGTCCAGCCGAGCCGCGTACGATTTCTCGCCCACCGGGATCTCCTTCGCGTGGAACCACGACCACTGTTGTGTGCGGAGAGAATATCACGCCGGAATCCCGGAATGCTACGGAGAAGCCCCGGATCGCTCCCGAGATCCAGAGGATGATTTCTGGAGTCGCACGGACTGCTCCTACACTGCCCGGGAAAATTCCGCTGGCTCAGAGGAATACTCCTCTAATAGTTCGGAACGTTCCTGGCTATCTCGGGAATGTTCCTGATGTCCCGAGGAATGTTCCTTTGTATCTCAGGAAGACTCCGCTGAAGCTCAGGAATGCTCCTGATGTCTCCAGGAACATTCCGCTGTTCCTCAGGAATACTCCTGAGAGGCTCAGGAAGACTCCGGAGCGCCAGCGGAGTTTTCCGCTGAATGCCAGGAACGGTCCGCTAGAGCACAGGAATACTCCGTGGGTCCAGAGGAGTGTTCCTGGAGATGCACGGAGCACTCCTGAGATCCTCAGGAACGTATCGGAGGTTCTCAGAACCTTTCCGTCTAGTGCCAGGAGCATTCCGGGGCTTTCCCGGAGCGATCCTGGGTGTACCAGAAGCACTCCCGGGTATCCGCGGAATCTTCCCGTGCTTGAAAGGACTGATCCGCCGATAAACCGGAGTATTGTTTTCTCGCTCGGCGTTACTTGGCGCCGCGAATGAACGCCCGGATGTCTGCCGAGAGCGCCGCGAGCGACGCCTCGCGGAGATACATCATGTGGCCGCCCTCGTAGGTCTTGAGGGTGATGCGGTCTTTGGGGATGCCGCTGTGGTTGAAGGTCTGCTCGACGCCGTAGAAGGTGGTCGTGAGATCGTAGTAGCCGCCCGCCACGAAGATGCGGAAGTCGCGGTTCGTGGCCGCTGCCTGGGCCAGAAACTCCGTGGTATTCAGAAAGCCCGAGAAGATCCCCTGCTGGCTCGCGGGCCGTTTCCAGGCGCCGCCCGCCCGCTGCTGGAAAACCTCGTAGCTCTCCCCCATGTCCACCTTCAGATCGTCCGTCAGATAGCCGTTGATCGCCGACACGAACGGACCGGCGATACCGTAAAGGAAGGGATCCCAGGCGACGAATTCGCCGGCCTCGTCGGGGTCCTTGCCGCGGAAGCGCGTGTCGTGGACGGCCAGGACCTCGCCGCGGTCCCGCAGCAACTCCTTCAAGAAATGATCCACCGGCACGCGCAGATGGCTGCGGCGCAGGTACGCCTCGGAGAGGCCGGTAAACCGGTGGAGCTTCGCGGCGACCGCCGCGGTCTCCGCCTCGGACAGGGCGTCGCCTTTGAATAGCGCCGTCAGGTACTCGGTGGCGGCGAACTCGCGCGCCTGAGCGAGGAAGGCCTCCAGGTTCGCCGGCTTCTCCGGGAGCTGGTCATGGTAGTAGGCCGTCGCCGCGTAGGTCGGCAGGCCGGTCGCATAGGCAACGTCGTTGCCCGGCGCGCCGGAGAGGAAGACGCGGACGTCGATCGCGGTGGAGATCAGGATCACCCCGTTGAACGCGACGCCGTCCAGCACGTCCAGCGACAGGTCGCGCACCAGCACGCTCGCGCGGATCGTGCCGTAGCTTTCGCCGGCCAGGTATTTCGGGGAGCTCCAGCGGCGCTGGCGCGTCAAGTATGTCCGGATAAAGGCGGCCATCGAGGCCGCGTCCTCGTCGACACCCCAATAGTCGCTGTCCTTTCCCTCTCCGAGCGCGTGGCTGTAGCCCGTTCCGATGGGATCGACGAACACCAGGTCGGAGACGTCGAGCAGACTGTGGACGTTAGGGCGCAGCGGGTACGGCGGGCTACCGGCATCGAGAGGATCGGGGCCCAGATCGAGCCTTTGGGGACCGAAAGCGCCGAGGTGAAGCCAGGTCGCGGTCGAGCCCGGGCCGCCGTTGAAGAGAAAGGTGATGGGCCGCTGGGACGAAGCGTCCACTCCGTCGAGCAGATAGGAGATGCTGAAGACGCTCGCCTTCGGCATTCCCTTGTCGTTCTTGAGGAAGGTCTCGCCCGCGACGGCCCGATAGCGCAACGTCTTGCCGCCGATCTCGAGGGTGTGACGGGTGACGAACTCTTTCGGGGACGAGGGCGGCGCCGCCGGCTTCTCCGGCGAATCGTTGGCTTGCCCCCCGGCGCCCTGGGCGGCCAGCAGGCAAGGCAGGAGAAGAAGGAAGGACGTCAAAAGACCGGCGAGGCGCGATCGGCTCAACATGGATGCTCCTTTCGGGTACTAAGTACGCAGCCCGAGAGGTCCGGTTGCAGCAATCCACCTACGCCGACGAAACGAGTGGTTGGAGTGATATTGGTCGGGACGCCGGGATTTGAACCCGGGACCCCCTGAACCCCATTCAGGTACGCTACCAGACTGCGCTACGTCCCGACCGAGCTGCGGGGAAACGACTACGGGGAACTGCTTTCGAGGAGTGCCAAGATCTCACGGGCTTCGACGAGCGCTTGGCGGATCCCCGAACGGAGGGTTTGTATCCGCTCGGTGCCCTGGGTGTCAAGCGAGAGGGGGAGCATCGGGAACGCTTCGGGAGCCGTCGGAAGCTCCAGATCGAGGTCCGATCCCGTGTCCGCGGAACGCTCCAAAAGCGCGGGCGAGGCGGGCGGCTTGGCGGCGCGGCGGACGGGGCGCAAGGGCAGATCCGCCACCGGAGCCTCCGGGGCGGCGGCCGCTTCGGCGGCTTCGGGCGCTTCCGCGAACATCGGCGTGCCGTCTTCGTCCAGCGCGCCGTTTTCGAGCTCGGATTCAAGGCGCTTCTTGGCTCCGGCGATCGTGTATCCCTCGCCGTAGAGCAGCTCCTTGATCCGGCGGATGATCGCCAGCTCCTTTTCGCTGTAGACGCGCTGGCCGGAGCGGCTTTTGGACGGCGACAGGGCGGGAAACTCGGTTTCCCAATAGCGCAGCACGTAAGGCTGGATGTCGAGCGCCTTACAGGCCTCACCGATCTTGTAGTAGAGGCGTTTCTGCACGCGGGCCTTCGGCGGCATCGGTTACGACTCTTCGCCGGGTTCGGTGATCTCGTCCTTGAGTCGCCGGGCGGGCCGGAACGCGAGCCCTTTGTGGGGACGAATGAAGATCTTCTCGCCGGAGGTCGGACTCACCCCTTGGCGCCCGGGGCGTTTGGTGATCTCGAAGGTCCCGAAGTTCTTGATCCGCACCGGGCGGCCGTCGCCGAGCGTCGACTTGACGGTGGTGAAGATCGCTTCGATCACCTCCGCCGCCTCGTCCTTGGTCAGGCCGCCATGCCGCTGGTAGACCACGTCGACCAGATCGGCCTTGGTCATGCCCAGACGAACGTGTTTGCTCTTCGTCGTCACGGTTCGAAAAAGATGTCCCCGCAGAGTCGCCAGACGGTCAAAGGAATCGAGCGACAAGTATAGAAGCGGTCCGAACGGGGAGCAAGCCGAGGGATGGCTCAAGCCGGACCCGCTTCCTGCCGGGGGTCCGCTTCAAGCAACGACTCAAGCTCCGAGGTGAGCGGCGGCAAGTCGTCGGTAAGGGTGTCCCACAGAAGATCAAGGTTCACGTCGAAATAGGCGTGGATCAACCGGTCCCGCATACCGGCGATCGCCGGCCATTTGATCTCGGCGGTCCTCGCCCGGGTCTCGGCCGTGACCTTTTTCGCCGCCTCGCCGATGATCTCGATCAGCCGCTGGAGGGCCAGCGAGAGTTGGCGGTCGGTGGAAAGATCTTCCCGGCAACGCCCGGCGATCATGTCCTGCGCCTCAAAGGACGCATCCAGCATGTGCTGCAAGCGGACCCGGTCGTTAACTGGCAGCATAGGCAAGATCGGTCTGTTCGCGGACGACTTCGTCGCGGAAGTAGCGGCTAAGGTCGGGCACCGTCCGAAGATCCGCCTTGCGGCCCAGCAGCCGGCTCAGCTCCAGTTCCACTTCAGCGAGACGGATGAGCCCGATGCGATACCGCGGCTCGAACTCCACGAGCACGTCCACGTCGCTCTGCGGCCCAAATCGTTCGCCGCGTACCGAGCCGAAGAAGCCAAGCTTCCGAATGTGCTGGCGGTGGCAAAAAGCGTACAAGCCCTCTTCCGAGACGCCGAGCCGGGTGAGCGGAAGCAAAGGCGGCAGGCTGGAGCTTGGGGGTACCGGCAGCAACTCGGCACCGGCCTCTACGTCGTAGATCAGAATACGATCGCGGAGAATCGAGCAGCGACTGAATCGGCGGCCCGGGTTGGGCTCTGCGTCCTTCCACTCGCGGATGGCCTCGGCCAGCCGGGCCGGCCAGTCCGTGACCGTCCATGAACCGAGCCCGGTATTGTCATAGATGAGGAGTTGGACCTCGGGGAGCTGATAGTGAGGGCGGCCGAGAAGCAGGGTCTTCTTCTGGAGAGCCGCCAGCATTTGCTCGATCCACAGCCGTTCCGCTTGATCGCCGGCTTCGGGGGGACGACGTAAAGGTTCCTTCGGCAACCTGACCTCGTCGATTTCGAGCAGGGAGCCCTTCGGGCTACGCGCCAGGACGGACATCGCCCGCTGATGCTCCTCGCTCGCAGCTTCCGTCACTTCCAGCCCGAACAACTGAGAGCCCATCTCCACCCTGAAATCCGGACTCTCGCCTTTGGTTAGCTTGAAGGGGTACTGAATCAACCCGGCTCGTTCCAGCGCGCGCAAGTAATGGACGATGCAGTATCGCTCTCGGTCGTCGTTCGTCCGGCCCTCCGCTCGGGGCGGAACGGAGGCTTCCACCTCAAAGAGGAGATCGCGCATCTCGCGGGCGCTCGCCACGGCGAAGTCATTTCCGAGCGCGCCAAAGAATCTCCCAGCCATTTTAGGAGTCTATCTTGCGCCTGACGCCCGTGGCGATCACTCCTCCGCCTTTTCCGTCCGCTTGCGGATCACCAACCGGATCGGCACGCCGGGCAGCCCCAGCTCCTCGCGCAGGCGGTTTTCGAGATAGCGGCGGTAGGTGTTCGCTCGGGCGAGCGTGCGGTTGGCGAACAGCATGAACGTGGGCGGCGAAGTCGAGACCTGGGTGGCGTAATAGAGCTTCCACATCCGGCCCTTGTCGGCCGGCGGGTGGAAACGCTCGATCGCCTTCTCGAACAACCGGTTCACCTCGCCGGTGCCGAGGCGCAGGCCGTAGGCTTCGATCGTCCGGTCGAGGGCGGGGAACAGCTTCTCCACCCCACGCCCCGAGAGCGCCGAGACGTTCACCCTCTCCGGCCCGGCGAGCATTTCGTCGAGGCGCTCCCAGCTCAACTCCAAGCGTTTTCTCGACTCCTCGTCCAGAAGATCCCATTTGTTGACCGCGATCACCGCCGCCTTGCCCAGCTCCCAGGCCAGGCCGGCGATCGCCAGGTCGCCGCTCGAAATCCCCTGCGCCGCGTCGACCACCAGGATCGCGATCTTGCACCGCTCGATCTGGCGTCGCGCCATCATCACCGCCAGCTCCTCGGCCTCGCCCGTCACCTGGCTCCGGCGGCGCATGCCGGCGGTATCGATCAACAGGTAGGAGCGGTCGCCGCGGGTGAGCAGCGTGTCGACCGGATCGCGCGTGGTACCGGCGACGGGCGAAACCAGCGCCCGCTCGGACCCGACGATTTTATTGAGCAGAGAGGACTTGCCGACGTTCGGTCGGCCGACGATGGCGATCGCCGGGGCGTCCGGCACGACGTGGTCGGGGATCTCCGGCAGGGCATGGCCGATCGCCTCGCGCAGGTCGGCAACTCCTAATCCATGCTCGGCCGAGAGCAGGATCATCCGCTCGATGCCGAGTGAGTAAAACTCCGAAAAGCGCCGCTCGGCCTCTTTGGTGTCCCCCTTGTTGACCGCCAGGATCGCCGGCTTGCCGTAGCGCCGGAAGCGCTGCCAGACGGCTTCGTCCGCCGCGGTCAGCCCCTGCTTGCCGTCGACCACGAAGACCAGCAGGTCGCTCTCCTCGACCGCCAGGAAGACCTGCGCGGAGAGGCCGAGCGGATCGTCGCCGAGCATCAGGCCGCCGGTATCGACGAGCTGGATCTTCCGGTCGATCGGCTCCCCTTCGGGCCCGAGGGTGCTCTCGACGTCGCACAGCGCCACGATCCGGTCGCGGGTGACGCCCGGTAAGTCGTGGACGATCGAATGCCGTTTGCCTACCAGGCGGTTGAACAGGGTGGACTTGCCGACGTTCGGCCGTCCGACGATGGCTACAGTGGGGGTAAGAGACATGTGTGTTTGCTTTCTAGCGGGTCGCGAATCTATCGGGTCGCAAGCAAGCGCAGGTCCAACCCACGGTGGCGAAGGTCGACGCCGACCAGCTCGACCAACACGGGGTCGGCGAGCCGCAGCGAGCGTCCGGACGTTTCGCCGATCAGACGCAGGGCGAGCGCATCGTAGCGGAAGCGCTCGTCGCCCGGCTCGCCGAGGGTCTTCACCGGGATCAGCCCGTCGACGTGGTAGCCGTCCAGGACCACGAATGCGCCGAAGGCTTGAATGCCGGAGATCCGGCCGGTGAACTGATCGCCGATCCGCGAGGCGAGGAATCGCACCTTCCACCATTGGAGCAGCTCGCGCTCGGAGCGCTCGCCGCGCCGGTCGGCTTCGGTCGCGTGCTCGGCGATCGCGGCGTATCGTTCGAGCGTCTCCGGGTCGTCCGGCGCGGCGGCGAATTCGCCCCGCAGGCGGGCCTTCAAACTGCGATGGACGACCAGATCGGGATAGCGCCGGATCGGCGAAGTGAAGTGCGCGTAGCGCGGCGCCGCGAGCGCGGCGTGTCCCTGGTTCTGCGGGCCGTAGCGGGCGCCGGGCAGAGCGCGCAGCACGAGCGCCGAGATGAACGCCTCATCCGGCCGGCCCACGGCCCGTCGCAGCACGGATTGCAGCTCCGCGGTGGGGAGCGCCGCGGCGGCCACCCTCGTGGCGGCATCGGCCTGGGCCTCCGGCGAGGCTGGATCGGCCGCGGGGTCAACCAGAACGCCTTCCGGCACCGCGAGCGGCAGGCCGAGCGCTTCGAGCGAATTGGCCAGCTCGCGCAACCGCTCTCCCGTCGGCCCGTCGTGGATGCGGTAGATCGCCGGGCGTCCCGCGGCGAGCAGCTCGGAGGCGACCGCCTCGTTCGCCGCGATCATGAACTCTTCGACGATCCGGTGGCCGACGTGGCGCTCGCCCGCCGCGATTCCCACCAGCGCGCCCGCCGAGTCGAGCTCGACGTCACCCTCGGGGAGATCGAAATCGAGCGATCCGCGGGCCAGGCGGGCGGCAAGAAGAGCCTGCATCGCCGACCGGGCGATCTTGAGCATACCGAGCACGGCGCCGTATTCCGCTTCGTCGCCCGGCGCCGGCTCTTCGAGCAAGCGGCGGACCTCCGTGTAGGTGAGCCGCCGGGCGCTCCGGATCGCGGTCTCGGCGAAACGCGCCGCCGCCACCCGGCCGGAGGGATCGATGTCGAGCACCGCCGCCATTGCCAGTCGCAGCTCGTGCGGGCTGAGCGAGCAGAGCCCGTTGGAGAGCGACTCGGGAAGCATCGGCACGACGCGGCCGGGGTAGTAGACGCTGGTCGAACGACGGAACGCTTCGAGGTCGAGCGCGCTCCCCTCGGCCACGTAGTGGCCGACATCGGCGACGTGAACCGCGATCCGGAAACCGCCGCCGGCAAGCGCCTCTGCTGTAATCGCATCGTCGAAGTCCTGCGTGCTCAGTCCGTCGATCGTGACGATCGTCCGCGAGGTCCAATCCTCGCGTCCCGCGAGATCCTCGCCGCGCGGCGCGGCCGGCATCAGCGCCGCTTCGGCGAGAGCTTCGGCCGGGGCGACCGCCGGGATGCCGAAATGCGCGATCACCGCGCGGATCTCGGCTTGGCGGTCGCCTTCGGCGCCGAGCACCTCGATCACCCTTGCGATCGTCTTCTTGGACGACGGCTCCGAGGACTCGCGCGGCTCCCTTGGCTCTGACCCTCCGCCGAAACGGTCCGGCTTTTCCGGCCGTTCGATCTCGACCCGCACCCAGGTGCCGTCCGGCAGATCGTCCGCGCCGAGCACGGCGAAATCGGCCGGTTTTTGCGGATCGAACGGATCGAGCCGCCGTTCGGTCGCCCCCGCCATTTCGAGAGTCGCGAGCGCCCCCACCCGCTCGGTCGGACCGTGGGCGAGCACGCGCAGCACTCGGGCTTCGCCGAGGCGTCCGGGGCGCGGCTCGCCGCGCGGCGGGATCTCTTCATAGAGGACGACGTCGCCCGAGTCGGCCCGACGGAGCCGTTGGCGCGCCACCCAGAGCCGGCCGCGCGGGCCGCCGGTGGCGCCGGGAACGGGCGGTGCGAGGCGGCGGAGCATGGCATCGCCTCGCTCCAGGCGATCGACCAGGCCGATCGGGGCGGGGGCGAAAGCGATCGCGTACCACCGCTCCTCCAAGCGGACGGCGCGGGCGTGGCGGGCGAGATCGGAGAGAACGGCGCGCGGCTCGTTCGCCAGATCGGCGGCGGCGATTCCCGCCGCGCCGGCGGCGGTCAACCGTTCGAGCAGGCGGCGCGCCTCGGCGCGCTCGGCGCCGGCGCGAAGGGAAGGAGGTCGGGGATCGGAGGGCGGGGCTAAGTCGGATTCGGTCATAAGGGCCAAGCCAGTGTACCGCGTTGACACCCCTCCCCCGCTTGCGACTACAATTCCGCTCGTCACGCGAAAGTGGCGGAATTTGGTAGACGCGCAAGATTCAGGATCTTGTGGTCGCAAGGCCGTGGGGGTTCGAGTCCCCCCTTTCGCACCATCCCTCTTCTCTCTCTTCACAGTCCCAAGCTATCACGAGTCTCCAGGGCCGCCGGGCCCCGGTGACCCTTGCGTGAGGAGGTATCACCCCGCCCGCCGCGAGGCCATCCGCAGGGGGCGCACGTTCTCGAGACCGGCCGCGGTCCGCAGGGAGGTCCAGGGGAACGCCCTCAG
>Ga0068860_100004556_pt1 | contig 14143 bp, 13 predicted proteins | sample KBSSwiS32_FD_66597 | JGI IMG/M metagenome (GOLD analysis project Ga0068860, IMG submission 66597) | Switchgrass rhizosphere microbial communities from Kellogg Biological Station, Michigan, USA - KBS Switchgrass S3-2 | ecosystem: Host-associated > Plants > Roots > Rhizosphere > Soil ... | reverse complement strand
ATCTGGTTAAAGAAAGGCAATACCAGCACCAGCAACCCCAGCGCCAGTATCATCGAGAAGAATGCCAGCAACACCGCCTCGCTGATAAATTGCCGGATCAGGGCGGGACGGACAGCGCCTACCACCTTGCGTATCCCTATCTCCTTGGCCCGCTTCACCGACCGCGCCGTCGTTAGATTCATAAAATTGATACAGGCTATCAGCAGGATAAAGATCGCCACGATGCTGAACAGACGCACGTATTCGATACGTCCTCCTGCCACCTCCCCATTCTTGAAGGTCGAATGCAGATACATATCCCTGGTCCGCTGCATACCCAGCTCGACCCGGAAACTCTTGTCTTGCTCTTTATTATAATTATTCAGGAAATGCGTAATTTTCTTCCTTACCAGGTCCGCATTCGCATCCTTCCGCAGCAACAGCAATGTTCCAGGTCCGTTGTTCCCCCATTCCTTCGCCCAACCGTTATCATCCAGGAAATTATCCCAGTTCAGCAAATAGTCGAATTTAGCCGAAGATGCCTCCGGCACATTCTCAAACACCGCCGTCACCGTAAAATTCTTCTTGTTCTGATAACGGATCGGTTTGCCGATCGCCTCCCGCGGCGAGCCAAAAAAGTCCACCGCCATCTTCCGGGAGATGGCAATACCCATCGGACCAGGCAGGGCGGTCGCCGGATTGCCCTCCAATAAGGGATAGCTGAACATTTGAAAAAAGTCGGAGCCCGCCGAGCAGCCTCTTTCCTTTAAGATCTTTTCTCCTACCTGGAAGGTGTTGTCATCCTCCCAGGTGAACCCCGAAGCCAGCTCCACCTCCGGCAGCACCTTTTTCATCTCCACCGACAGCAGCCCCGGAGTATAATATCCCGACTCGACCTTCCCGTCATAATACTGCCGCTCATACACCCTGTAAAGCCTGTCCCCTTTGGTATGCCAGGCGTCCACGGTCCGCTCGTCCTGGATCCAGAGCAGGATCAGCAGACTGCAGGTCATTCCCATTGCCAGCCCAAAAATGTTCAGAAAGCTGTAACCCTTGTGCTTCCAGAGATTACGAATGGCGACTTTGAAGAAATTCTTTAGCATATGATGTTTTTTCTCATTTGTTAATGTCCGGTCAGCCGGCCGGCGAAGCCGGCCCGTTCTAAAAGGCGCACCCTCACCGCATTTGTTGCACGTCCCTTCTAAAAAAAGTCCCATCCCAACTAAACCAAACGCCGCCTTCGGGGTCTAACTCCCCATAAAACAATACCATGAGACGAATCCATACCATATTGGTTACAGGCCTCTTAATCCTCTCCCTAGCCAGCTGCAGCAGCTCCAAAGTATCCAGGTCCAGCCTCGTGCCCTTTACCAAAGACTTGAGACAGAAGCTCGAAGGCGGGAACATCGACCTCAAGCAGGTACAATTCTACGTCGACCAGAAGATCGTTCTCGAACGCAACCTGGGCGATCAGAAAGTAGAAGTTACCTCCGGCGTCGTAAAGCTCGAGAACGGGAAATATATCAATGAGGTCATCATCCCGGCCCTTACCCCCGGCATCTGTGAAGGAGTGGAAGGAGATAAATTGATGATAAGCTTTGAAAAAGGCAACAACAATCTCCCCTTTGGCCCGGGCAGCGGCTATACATTTAATGAATATTCGTTATATGGGGTTGAATGGAAGAACGGCACCACCGCCGTAATGTATGACTCCAATAAATTCAGGGCCCACTGCGGCAGCTGTCAGGTCGTCGCCTCCGTCACCCTGCTGATAAGGAAAAATGTAAGAGACAAGCTTGAGCATAAATCACGCACCCTCAAAGGCCGGACGGTAGGGAAATAGTCAGTTCCCCAATCACCTCCATCTTCCCATCTATAATGGATAGGGTCCTGACCAGGGTGCTGTTTTCCATGGTCACATAGTAGGCTGTTTTGCCCAGCCCGTAGACTTCCGTTACCACCTTGATCCGGTAACTGGGGTAGGTATTTCGTATCATGGCCCCCATATCCGCGGAGATGTCCTTACCTGCGTAATATTTCAGGCTGTATAAAAAAACGCCCCTCGAATTAAAGAATGTCTTTACCAGACACGTTGGCGTGGAGAAGTTCGCTACAAATCCCCCGTCCGTCTTGTACCAAACCTCGTCAGTAACGGACCGCCACTCTTTATGGAAATAACGGTAGGCCCGAACGCTCACCTCGTTCAGCGGCACATTGGCGGTGATAGGCCCGCCTCCTTCAGCATGGATAAAAAGAGGGAAAAGGAGTACGACCAGCAACAGGTGCCGGTACGGAATGGAGGTTTTCATAAAACAAGTATTTAAAGGTTTTTCAGATCTTCCACAGGATGCTATTCAAACAACGTGCCCAGCCCCTTCTTGTTATATCCATCGCTTACTTTTTTTGCCCCCATGGCCCGCTTTAAATTTTTCCGATCTTTGTGCCACGCACTCGCAGGGCATACCATGTCAAAAAAAAGAACTCCCAAATTACTGGCAGGCTATACGCATCACAACAAGATCAGGCTCGTCCACGGCGGCAGCGACTATTTCACCACGCTCATACAAATGATCGACCAGGCCAGGATCATGGTCTACCTGCAGACCTATATCTACGAGGGCGATGAGACAGGCCAGATGGTCAGCGCCGCGCTCATACGGGCCGCACAGCGCAAAGTACAGGTATACATCCTCCTCGATGGATATGCCTCCCAGGACCTCTCCAAGGACATCATAAAGGATTGGAAAGAGGCCGGGATACGGTTCCGCTGGTTTTGGCCCCTCCTGAAAACCCGCAAATTCTACTTCGGACGCCGTATGCACCATAAGGTAGCGGTCATTGACGCCTCCTATGGACTGGCAGGCGGTGTTAACATCAGCGATAGGTACAATGACATCGGCGGACAAAAAGCCTGGCTCGACAGAGCCCTGTTCGTGGAAGGCGAGGCAGCGCTCAAGCTTCATATCATCTGCAGGGACATGTGGACAAAGGCCTACTGGAAAAAGGACGGGGGACGGAAGGAAAAATTCCCCTGGCTCCCCGGCGCCGCCCCCGCCGAAGAATGTATGGTAAGGGTGCGGCGCAACGACTGGGTGCAGGGCAAAAGCCAGATATCAAAAAGCTACCTGGAAATGTTCCGGAACGCCCATTCCCGCATCACCATACTTTCCAGCTATTTTCTACCCGGATCTATCTTCCGCCGGCAGATGACCCTCGCCGCCCGCCGTGGTGTCAAAATAAAGATCATCGTAGGCAGTATCTCCGACGTAAAGATCTCCCGCCTCGCCGAACAGTATATGTACCGCTGGCTTTTTCGCAACAAGATCGAAGTGTATGAATACCTCGACACCATTCTTCATGGCAAGCTGGCGGTATACGATGGCGAGTGGATGACCAATGGCTCCTATAATGTAAATAAGATCAGCGCCTACGCCAGTGTGGAATTGAATATGGATGTCCGCAATGCCGCCTTCGCAGAGAAGGTGGAAAAAGAGCTGGACGAGATCATTGAAAGACACTGCGTCCGCATCACGGAAAAGAACTTTCATCATTCCGCCTACGCTCAGTTCATGCAATGGCTGTCCTTCCAGACCATACGGTTCATTTTCTTCATCTTCACATTTTATTTCCGGCAGGAGAAAGGAAGCTGATCAGTCCCCACGTATCTTCTCTAAAAAGATCTGAAGGCTATGCCTGTTCCAACCCGCCATGCGCCCCCGTTGCAGTATGATCTCATTCTCACCCGGCTGCTGAAGAAAATAATGGAAGACAAACCGCGCCTTCCCATACTCCCAGCCCCTTATCTGCCCAAACCGCAGATCGTTGAACACCAGCGTATCGCCCCATTGCTCCACCGTATAATACCCCTGGGAGAATTGCAGCAGCTCGCGTACATCCTCTCTCGCCGGCAGATTATGTAAAAGGGAGTCGTTGCGGGGAAAATAATTCCATTGCATCTTCCTCGTATGCGCCAGCAGGGACAGATATCCCGTGTGGAAGCCGGCCGAATCCTCCGCCACGATATACCACAGCCAGTTGTTCAGCGGGGTCGGCGTAGTGAAATACCTGTCGTATTGTATATGATGTGCATGCAGGCTTTCCGTTGCCCATTTGTCGATCCTGTATTTATTCAGCAGACAATAATAGAGGTAGCAGCAGCTCATGATCAGCCCAAACCGTATCCAGAACCCACGCCACCGGCTCCGGCTTTTCAGGAACAGCAGGGCCGCGAGCGAAATGCCAAGCCATATCGAGAAGAAAGGATCCACGACAAAGAGGATATTGAAGGACACCCGGTAGTGACTGAAAGGCTCGAACCAGCCCGTACCATAGGCGTTGAATGCGTCCATGAAGATGTGGCCGAACAATTCCAGCCCCGCAAAGAAAAACCACCACCCAAAAGACATATTCGCGCCATGCCATCGTCGGCGCCCTATCCATGCAAATAAGAGCGCCACCACCACGACGAACAAAAGAGAATGCGTGATACCCCGGTGCGCCATCACATCATGTGCCGTATCCATCCAGGAAGAAGCCAAAAAGTCGATGTCCGGGAGACTTTGCGCCACCGCCCCCAGCACCATCGCCATCTTACCTATTTTTCGCCCTGCTATGGCATCGCCGATAATGGCGCCCAACGCTATATGCGTGATCGAATCCATGTACTGTGCTTATGCAATCCCCAGACCAGCCGGTATTTATTCACTATCCAATGTCTTTCTGCCGCTTACGGCCGCCCCCTCACGCTGCTGCAGGTCCAATACCATCATCTCATTTTTTCCCTTCTTCAGCCAGGAGGCCGGACAGTATAGCCGATGCTGCGGTCCCACATACCAGTATCTTCCCAGGTTATGGCCATTGACCCAGACCACACCTTTCTTAAACCCGCTCATATCGAAGTAGGTATCTGCCGCCGTGTTCACATCAAAAGCCCCCCTGAAAAAGATACACTCTTTTTCTGAAACCTTCTCCTCGACCATCGTCAACCCTTCCACATACGAATCGGTCAACGGCAGGTTGAATATCTCCCAATTCATCAACGTCATGCCATTCAGGGACACCCGGTCCGTGATCCCCTTCCGGTCGATCATATACTGCGCGAAATTGATATGTCCCATCCCCTCTACCAGTATTTCCAGCAGCGGGTCCTTCACATCCGACTTAGGCAGCTTCACCGTCCAATTGCCGCCATCCCGGAACACTGTATCCACCAGCTTCCCATTCAAAAATACCATCGCATAGTCATGCGGCTCCGTGATCGTGAGACTGCCGCTCTTATGCCCGATAAGATGAGTTCTGTAAAGAATAAGACCGCTGTGCTGACCAAAATCCTCCATAGGACGCGGCTGAGGCGATTGCACACCCGCAGGCAGATGCGCCCACAGGGAAGTGAATGGCGTCAGGTTAAAAGAAGCTACTTCCATCGCAGGCACCGGCTCCGGCACATCCGGCAGCTTTTTACCCGTATATTCTCCGATGAGCTTTCGCAATGCATAATATTTGGGAGTGGCATTACCCTGCTCGTCAATAGGCGCATCATAGTCATAGCTCGTCACATCCGGCTGGAACTGGACGGGAGAAAATGCATTGGCCCCCGCCGTAAATCCAAAGTTTGTCCCGCCATGGACCACGTATAAATTAAAGGACTGGCGGTGTGATAACAGATACTGCACTTCACGCAGTATTCCCGCCGTGTCCGGACGTTGCCATTTTTCTTTCCAGTGCGTGAGCCATCCCGGATAGCTCTCGCTGCTAAAGGCCGGCACATGCGGGTTCTTCGAAAAGGCCTGGGCAAAATCCCCTTCGCTGCCGCCGCTGTCAAGTCCGATAGCGCAGCCCGATAAGCTCCCCGCCTCCAGCATAAAATTCGTAGGCCCATCCGCCGTATAGAAAGGAACGCTGATCCCCGCCAACCTCCACCACTTTCTCAACGTCTCAAGGTAGGTCCTATCATTGCCATAGCTGCCATATTCATTTTCGATCTGCGTCATTAAGATTGGCCCGCCCTTGTCACATTGTAAGGGCGCCACTTCCGCCGCCACACGAGTAATATAACGTTTCACCGCGCTCATATAACGAGGATCCATACAACGAACTTTTATATCCGGTGTCTTCAGCAGGTAGAAAGGCAGACCGCCCCAATCCCACTCCGCGCATACATAAGGTCCCGGACGCAGCAGCACCCACATCTTCTCCTCGCCGCACATCCGGATAAAGGCCGCTATATCATGATTGCCCGTCCGGAAATCCCACGCGCCCGGAGAAGACTCATGATAATTCCAGAACAGGTATACCGCAATGGTATTACATCCCATCGCCTTTGCCATCCGGATACGATGCCGCCAGTATTCCCGGGGGATACGCGCCGGATGCATCTCCCCGCTGATGATCTGAAAGGGTTTGCCGTCCAGGAGAAATAAGCTGTCACGAAAAGAAAATACATGCTTGTCCTGGGCCATCACAGCATGGCCTGCAAGGAATGCCACCAGAAGAGTCCAAAGGAATTTATTCATATCCCGAAGATAAGTAAGTTGTACATTTATGGATAACCCTTACTTATGAATAAGCCACTACTATGGAAGGCCGATGTCGTCGAGTGGGAGAAGATTTCCGTCGACACATACAAATTCGTTATTGACCAGGCAAAAGAACAATTGGACGAGATCATAGAAGAATCGCAGACCATTACAATAAGAAGCATGTCTATCCTGCTGTCATACATCGTAGCCTTGTCCGGATTATTGGGCTATGCCTTCTCAGAAAAGTCAAAGATTACACATGGCAATGGTTGGATTATCTGCTTCTCCATTTGCATTGCCATTATCTCTATCTATTCATTTACCCTGTTATTTCAGTTGATATACCCAAAGGATGTGTTCTACAAAGGGAGTCCGCCCGAAGAGATATTCTATCAGGAAATATTTAATGGCCTTACAGCAGAAGAAAGCTATAAAAGTCTTTTGTATAATGAAGTGGAAAGGATCCAGGATAAGATTGAAAGAATGGAAATCTCCAATCAAAAAAGGTCCGCTCAATACCGAAGAGCGTTAAAAATATCGCTGCTGCTCATAGCAATAGCTATATTTATAATAGTGCGTGCTATTTATACCTAGCCCCTGATGCTGGTATGTGGTGTATTAGGCTTGGGTTGTACTCTGGGCTTTGCCATATCTCACAAATTTCCTCAAAGATACAAATTTCCCATTGTTCTTTCAAACCTCCCTTCCCCATTCAAGCGGTTCATTTCCAATATTTTACAACTTCTTCCGCTCGATCACCCTCGCCCCCCCGTCCGCCGTCCCCGCTATCACAATATCCGCCATCCCGATAAAGAACCCATCCTCCATCACCCCCGTAATATCACTCACCCGCCGGTGCAGCCCGGCCGGATCCTCGATCTTGCCAAAGGAACAGTCGAAGATATAATTGCTGTTATCCGTCAGATATGGCTTATCAGCCGCCATCCGCATCCGGGGAGTACAGCCCAGCGCCGCCAGCTTACGTTCCGTCAGCTCCCAGGCAAAAGGAACCACCTCCACCGGCAGGGGAAATTTTCCCAGATGCTCCACCAGCTTGCTTTCATCCACTATAATGATATAGAACTTCGTGACAGCCGCTACGATCTTTTCTCTCAACAACGCGCCGCCGCCTCCCTTTATCAGGTTCAGACCCCTGTCCACCTCATCTGCTCCATCGATGGTGATATCCAGCCGGTCCACCTCCGAAAAAGGAATGATAGGGATATTCAGCTCCCTCGCCAGCGCCTCCGATTGCTCGGAAGTAGCTACCGCCTTCACCGACAGCCCGTTTTTTACCATTTCCCCGATTCCCTGGATGGCCCAATAGGCCGTTGAACCGGTTCCCAAACCCAGCGTCATGCCCCCCTTAATGTACTCAATTGCCTTGCCGGCAGCGATCCTTTTCCCTTTAATAGCAGCGTTCTCCATGATTATCAATTATTTATATATGTTTACTCTACTTTTTTGGTGGGGAACTGCAAATTCCCTACTTTTATGTCCTCATCATTCACAATGAACCAGGGATTTGCAAATATAGCTTGTTGTTGTTGCTGTTGTAAGCAAGCCATGGTTATTTTGGTGGAGGATGACCTCTCATAGCTTAGTAAACTGTTTTCAACAACATATAAAGCTCCACCACCAGTGGAGCTTTTTTATTTATAGCATATGTCAACAACTACTGATCTCATCGCCCATACCGACCTCCTCTCATCCGTTAAAGGATTGGAGAAAAAGATAGGGAATACACCTTTGCACCGGGTGACCCGTCTGTTTACTAAAAAGAACATACACATCTACGCCAAGAAGGAATGGATGCAGCTGTCCGGTAGCGTCAAAGCCCGCGCAGCCTACAATATCATCCGTAAGGCAATAGAGAATGGCGATCTTTCCCGGAGCCGTACCCTTCTCGATGCCACCAGCGGCAATACAGGCATCGCCTATGCACATATTGCCAAACAGCTCGGTATCCCCGTTGCCCTCTGTCTGCCTGAAAATGCCTCCCAGGAAAGAAAGGATATCCTCCAGTCCCTGGGCGTCCGTCTCATCCTCACGTCCCGCTTTGAAGGCACCGATGGAGCGCAGCAGGTAGCCAAAAGCCTGGCAGAAGAAGACCCCGAAAACTATTTTTACGCCGACCAATACAAGAACCAGAACAACTGGAAAGCCCATTACCATACCACCGCCCCTGAAATTTATGGAGCCCTGCCCGGGATCACCCATTTTGTTGCAGGTCTGGGTACAACAGGTACTTTTGTAGGTACAGGCCGCCGGCTGCGCGAGCTGAAACCTTCCATCCAGCTCATATCCCTTCAGCCCGACTTTGCCCTGCACGGTCTCGAAGGGTGGAAACATATGGAGACAGCGCTCGTGCCAAAGATCTATGACCCCGCCGTTGCCGATGCCAATTACGAGGTCAGCACCGAAGAAGCGCATGACATGATCAAGGCAGCGTATAAATATGAAGGGCTCCTGCTAAGCCCCTCATCCGCCGCCAACCTCGCAGGTACCATTCGCATCGCGCAGCAGCTGGACGAAGGGACCCTTGTTACCGTCCTGCCCGACAATGCAGATAAATACAGTGAAATAATCAAAAAACTTATACAACAATGATCATCATCGAACCCAGGGTCCGTCAGCTAATGATAGAGGATGCAATAAACACATTCCCCGACGAATGCTGCGGCTTCCTCTTCGGCAGGGAAGAGCATGACGGCACACGCATCCTCGTCGACATACTGGCCGTAGACAATTCCAAAGAAGGGGACAAACGCAGGCGATTCGAAATATCTCCGCTGGATTATATGACTGCCGAGCAGCATGCCCTCGACCACGATTGGACCCTGCTGGGAATATACCATTCTCATCCCAATCACCCCGCTATCCCTTCTGAGCACGATCGGGTGGCCGCACAGCCCTTTTTCTCCTATGTCATCGTATCCGTGCTCGAAAAGGAAGTCATCACCCTGCGTTCCTGGATATTGAACGATGACCGGCAGTTCGAAGAAGAAAAAATAAACGATTACCAATTTTCATAAAATAAAAAGAATAAATAAAATGGCAACCGTGATCATTCCCACACCGCTGAGGAAATTCACCAACAACACCGCTAGACTGGAAGTCAAGGCCGGTACGATACAGGACACCGTTAATGAGCTGACCACGAATTTTCCCGATCTTAAAAAACATCTGCTCGACGAAGGTGGCGGCATCCGCAGCTACGTAAATATCTTTGTAGGCAATAACGATATCCGCGACCTCCAGCAGGAACACACCGCCGTAAAGGACGACACCGTCATCAGCATCGTTCCCGCTATCGCCGGCGGCAGCCCAGACCAACCCCTCTTCACAAAAGAAGAGCTCGCCCGGTACAACAGACATATCATTATCCCCGGCTTTGGTATGGAAGCCCAGCAAAAGCTAAAGAAGGGGAAAGTTCTTGTCATCGGTTCCGGAGGACTCGGCAGCCCCGTGCTCCTGTACCTGGCAGCCGCAGGCGTCGGCACCATCGGCATCGTCGACTTCGACGTCGTAGACGATAGCAATCTTCAGCGGCAGGTGCTCTTTGGCATCGATGAGATCGGCAAGCCCAAGGTAGAGGCAGCCAGAAGAAGACTCGAAGCCCTCAACCCCCATATAAAGCTGCATCTTTATAATACACATCTCAACTCTTCGAATGCCCTCGAGATCTTTAAGGACTATGACGTCATCGCGGACGGAACGGACAATTTCCCCACCCGCTACCTCGTCAACGACGCCGCCGTACTGCTGGGCAAGCCCAATGTATACGCATCCATCTTCCAGTTCGAAGGACAGGCATCCGTATTCAACTACACCGACAGCAAGGGCAATACAGGTCCCAACTACCGTGACCTTTATCCCACCCCTCCCCCTCCCGGACTCGTTCCCAGTTGCGCCGAAGGCGGCGTCCTCGGTGTGCTGCCCGGTATCATCGGCAGCCTCCAGGCCCTCGAGGTCATCAAGGTCATTACAGGCGTAGGAGAAACCCTTTCCGGCAGGTTTTACATTTTTGACGCCCTCAACTTCGAGAGCAGGACCTTTAATATAAAGAGAAGGGAAGACAACCCCATCAATGGGAAAAACCCCACCATCACAGCCCTCATCGACTATGAACAATTTTGCGGCATGCGGGCAGTAGAAGAAAAACACCTGAAAGAGATCACCGCGAAAGAACTATACGACTGGCAGGTCAAAGGAGAGAAATTTCAGCTCATCGACGTCCGCGAGCCGCACGAATATGACATCGTCAACATTGGCGGCGAGCTCATTCCCCTTGCCACCGTCAGCGACAACGCCGGCCGGATCGACACCGAAAGGAAAGTAGTGGTTCATTGCAAAATGGGAGGCAGAAGCGCAAAGGCTATCCGCGAGCTGGAAGAAAAATTTGGGTTCACCAATTTATACAACCTTAAAGGCGGCATACTGTCTTATATAGACGAAGTACAGCCTGAGTTGACAAAGTATTAATTAGCCACTTTAACTACCAAAGAAGCCCGGGCCGACAGGTCCGGCTTTTTTGTGTCATGCGCCACCGTAAAAGCCAGCAGTACCAGCACCACACCCAAAAAAGACAAAGCTGCGAGACGTTGCATAAATTTTATTTTAATTTCTCCCTGATGCCCTGGCCACCGGTGACAATGCAGGAATAGACAACCACCTGTCACTCCAACTTGATCAAGCCTGTCAACCAGGGTATCAGGAAGTATCCTATCAAATTGGTAGAGTAAAGATAAAGCACACATGTGATAGTTCCAAATAATTAGTCTACTATTTTTGTAGACTTTTAGAAATAAGTTTTCCGCACGCCGGTCGGCCGCTGACGCGGCCGCCGGCCCGCAATATCTTAGTAGTCCAATAAACGCTCGATTGTTTCCGCCACTTTGAACGCGCTCGGCAGCATCGCGCTCTCCAGCCCGGTATTCATGGGCACCGCCGGCAGGTCCAGGGCCCCCATCACCTCCACCGGCGCATCCAGGTACACATAACAATGTACCGAGATACGCCAGGCCAATGCTTCTGCAAATGAATTATTTTGTTGTTCCTCCGTCAGCACCAGGCACTTCCCATGCCGCCGGACAGTAGAAAAGATAAGTTCCTCATCCAATGGATACAAGGTCCGCAGGTCCAGCACCTCCACACATCCCGGAAAATGCTTTGCCGCCGCCTTTGCCCAATACACTCCCATGCCATAGGTAATGATACAGCAGGTCTCCCCTCTCACCGTAGCGCCCCCCTCCGCAGCAAGGGCAATACCAGCCCGCCCCAGCGGCAGGATATAATCCCGCGAAGGCTCCACGCATTTGGCATCCTCGGTCCCCGGCACCTTGCTCCAATACAGCCCCTTATGCTCCAGCATGATCACAGGGTTCGGATCCAGGAACGCCGCCTTCATCAAACCCTTCATGTCTGCGGCATTGGACGGATATACCACTTTTATGCCCTTAATGGACAGCAGCGTGGTCTCGATACTTCCACTATGATAGGGACCGCCCCCTCCATAAGCTCCGATGGGCACCCGGATCAAGGTCTGTACCGGGAATTTCCCGGCGCTGAGATAACAGGATTTCGATATCTCCGTCACCAGCTGATTAAATCCCGGATAGATATAGTCTGCAAATTGAACTTCTACGATAGGTTTCGCCCCCACCGCGCTCATACCCACCGTTGAGCCGATGATATAAGCCTCCTGTATGGCCGTATTAAAGACCCGGTGATCCCCAAACTGTTCCGCCAGCGTGGCCGCTTCCCGAAATACTCCCCCCAACCTTCGCCCCACGTCCTGACCATATAGCAACGCCTCCGGATGATCCTCCATGATCTCACGGATGGCAAATAAGGCAGCATCTACCATGATCACCTTCTCTCCACCAGCCGGACCGCGTTCCCCATTTTCCGCCGTCACAGGCGTCGGGACAAAGACATAGTCCGACACCGTAGCCGGGTCCGGCTCAGGCGCCGCTGCCGCCGCCTGGAATTGTTCCGCTACCAACGCCACCGCTGCCTTCTCGATAGCCAACAGCTTCGCCGGTTCCATTCCCAATCCCAGCATACGCGCCCTCAGTTTCGGTAGAGGATCTTGAAGCGCATGCGCCGCGAGATCTTCCTCACTACGGTAAAACTCCTTTCTTACTCCACTCGTATGATGACCCAGCAAGGGTACCTTTGCCTGCACCAGGTATGGGCGGCGGCCATTCCTCACCTCTCCTATCACCCGGTCCATGGCTTCAAAGCTCTCCTGGAAGTCGCTGCCATCGATACGTATACGTCCCATGCCCTTGAAGCCCCCCGCATATTCATAAGCATCCATCGCCCTGGATTCTTCCGACCGCACGCTGATCCCCCAGTCATTATCCTGTACCAGGTAGATGATCGGCAGCTCTTTCAGCACCGCAAATTGAAAGGCCTCGCTAACCTCCCCTTCCGTCACGCTCGCGTCACCCAGACTGCAGACGACGATGGGCGCCTCCCCATGCTCCCCTCTTCTCAACAGGGATGAGCCGATCTTTTCCAGGTACGCCAGCCCCTGCGCAATCCCCGTCGTAGGAATAGTCTGCATACCCGTAGCGCTGCTCTGATGAATGATACCCGGCTTGTCCCCGCCCCTGTAGTTGGGATGGGCATAGTATTCCCTCCCGGCCGTGAATATATCCCCACCCTTGGCCAGCAGCTGCAGCATCAGCTGATAAGGCTCGAAACCAAGCCCTAATAAAATACTCTCGTCGCGATAATAAGGACTGACCCAGTCACAGGGCTGCAGATGAAAGGCCGTAGCTAGTTGTATGGCCTCGTGCCCCCTGGAAGTGGAATGCACGTACTTGCAAATGGTACGGTTATTCTCATACGTCGCAGCCATCTCACGCGCCGTGCACATGAGACCATAAGCCCTGGAAAGAATATCAACAGTTATCATGTATAAAAAAGCCCATTCTGTACTTCTCAGAATGGGCATATATATCTTGACGATACAATTATTTTATCTCTATGGTCAACAAGCTATCGTCTTCTATAAATGCCTCCAGCTCATCACCTACCACACACTCACCAACTCCTGCCGGCGTACCCGTAAATACAAGATCCCCGATATTGACGGAGAAATAATTGGAAATATAAGCCACTACTTTGTCAAAGCTGTTGATCATCAGGCTTGAGTTACCCTGCTGTACCAGCTCCTTGTTCTTGTAGAGGCAGAAATTAAGGTCTTTCTTGTTCTTCACATTTTGAAGAGGTATCCATTTGCCAATGGCAGCTGAATTGTCCCACGCCTTCGCCTTCTCCCAGGGCAGCCCCTTCTCCTTCAGCTCATTCTGGATATCCCTCGCCGTGAAGTCGATACCTGCCGTTACAGCATCATAGTATTTGCTGGCAAATCTGTCCTGGATATATTTACCGTTCTTGGATATACGAAGCACCAGCTCACATTCATAATGAAGCTCGTTAGTGAACTCGGGGTAATAAAAGGGCGTATGTGCCTGCAGCAATGCGCTCTTTGGCTTCATAAATATAATAGGCTCATCCGGCACTTCATTATTTAACTCCTTGGCATGAGCCACATAGTTACGGCCAACACAGAATATTTTCATATTCAATCAGGGTTTTTAAATAGAAAATTCTTTAAACCAGTTTTCATT
>Ga0068860_100004555_pt1 | contig 14146 bp, 7 predicted proteins | sample KBSSwiS32_FD_66597 | JGI IMG/M metagenome (GOLD analysis project Ga0068860, IMG submission 66597) | Switchgrass rhizosphere microbial communities from Kellogg Biological Station, Michigan, USA - KBS Switchgrass S3-2 | ecosystem: Host-associated > Plants > Roots > Rhizosphere > Soil ... | reverse complement strand
GCCGGCGCGTACCTCACGATCACCGGCGGCGGCGGTGCGATGTCGGGCGACCTCGCCCCGGACATCGGTCTGCCCTGGGACCTCCGCTTCGGCGTCGCCGACGGCGTGGACCAGGTTCGCCAGCGTGTCCGGGACATCGCGCAGCACGGCGTGGACGTGATCAAGGTCCTCGCGACGGGCGCCTTCCTGGCGCACGGCTCCGACCCGCACGCGGTCGAGTACTCGTACGAGGAGATCCGCGCGGCCGTCGAGGAGGCGTCGCACAAGGGACTCAAGGTGGCCGCCCATGCGCATTCCGCCGACGGCATCAAGAACGCCGTCCGAGCGGGCGTGGCCTCGATCGAGCACGGGACGTACATCGACGACGAGGGCATCCGCCTGATGAAGGAGCGCGGCACCTACCTCGTGGCCGACATCTACGACGCCGAATACATCCGCCAGGGCAAGGCGGTCGGCATCCCCTCCGACTTCGCCGCGAAGCAGCCCGAGGCGGACGAGATCCAGCGGCAGAACTTCCAGAAGGCGGTTCGCGCGGGCGTCCGGATCGCCTTCGGCACCGACGCGAGCGTCTACCCGCACGGCCTGAACGCGCGCCAGTTCGCGTGGCAGGTGCGCTACGGGCAGACGCCGATGGAGGCGATCCGGTCCGCGACGGTGTCGGCGTCCGACCTCATCGGCCGCGACAACGGCGCCGGCTCGCTCGAGCCGGGCCGCTGGGCGGACCTGATCGCGGTCAAGGGCGATCCGCTCGCCGACGTCCGGGCGCTCGAGAGCGTCGCCTTCGTCATGAAGGAAGGGAAGGTCTACAAGGACGTCCGCTAGGCACCGCTCCTTCTGGCTGGAGCAGGCCGCCGGCGACGCGCCCGACGCTCCCGCGTGGGAGGGCGACGGCCGCGCCGACGTCGCCATCCTCGGCGGCGGCTACGTCGGCCTGTGGACGGCGATACGTATCCGCGAGCAGGATCCCGCCTGCGACGTCGTCGTCCTGGAGCAGGACATCTGCGGCGGCGGCGCGTCGGGACGCAACGGCGGATTCGTCCTCTCGTGGTGGCCCAAGATCGCCTCGCTCGTGCGCCTCTGCGGCGAGGCCGATGCGCTCGCGGTCGCGCGGGACTCCGAGGCCGCGATCGGCGAGATCGAAGACTTCTGCCGCGATCACGGAATCGACGCGCACTTCCGGCGAGGCGGCTGGCTCTGGACCGCGACGACGCGCGCGCAGCTCGGCGCGTGGGACAGCGTGGTGGCCGCGTGCGCCCGCCTCGGCGTGGAGGCGTTCCGCCCGCTCTCCCCCGCCGAGGTCGCGCGCCGCTCCGGATCGGCCGTGCACCGCGCGGGCGTGTTCGAGGCCTCGGCGGCCACCGTGCAGCCGGCCTTCCTCGCGCGCGGGCTGCGCCGGGTCGCGCGGGAATCCGGCGTCCGGATCTTCGAGCACACGCGCGTCCGCGCCTTCTCGCGCGGACGGCCGGTCCTCGTGCGCACGGACCGCGGGCGCCTGACCGCCGACCGGCTCGTCGTCGCGACGAACGCCTGGGCGGCGGGACTCCGGGAGCTCTCGGGAAGGCTCGTCGCGATCACGAGCGACATGGTGATGACGGCGCCCGCGCCCGAGCGGCTGCGCGCGATCGGCTGGACCGGAGGCGAGTGCATCACCGACTCGCAGATGATGGTCGACTACTACCACGCGACGCGCGAGGGCCGGATCGCGTTCGGCAAGGGCGGCTGGGGCATCGCGCTCGGCGGCCGCATCGGCGCCGGCTTCGACCGCAACCCGAAGCGCGCCTCCGCCCTCGAGGCGGATCTGCGGCGGACGTACCCCGTCCTCGCGGACCTTCCCGTCACGCACGACTGGAGCGGTCCGATCGACCGCACGCCGACGAGCCTCCCGCTGCTCGGCCGGCTCGGCGGACGCCCGCACGTCCTCTACGGCGTCGGCTGGAGCGGCAACGGCGTCGGCCCGAGCGTCCTCGGCGGAAAGATCCTCGCGAGCCTCGCGCTCGGCCGGGACGATCGCTGGAGCCGCTACCCTCTCGTGGACCGCGAGCTCGGAAGATTTCCGAGGGAGCCGATCCGCTTCCTCGGCGCGCACGTCGTTCGCGGAGCCGTCGCGCGCAAGGAGCGCGCGGAGCGCGACGATCGAGAGCCGTCCTGGATCGACACGCGACTCTCGAGGCTCGCTCCGGCCGGGCTCGAGGACAAACGTTGACCACGATGCGGCACAGCTAAAGACTTCCTCAAGAGGACCGCGCTTAAACCTTTCTAAAATCAGGACTTCGCGGCACGAACCTCGCAGGTGATGGTCTGGTCGGATGCGCCGTCACTAGGGGCGGCTCCCCGGCGAAGAAAGCGAGGTGTTCGATGAAGGAGATTCGCGCCAGGAGTCGCTGGATGACTCTGCTCGTTCCGATCTTCGTGATCGCCGCGGCGGTCACGTGCAGCGACAAGAACAACAACGTCGTCGGACCGGCTCCCGCGCCGAACGCGACCCCCACGCCGGGAGGCGCTCGCACGCCGACGCCGGGTACCAATCCCAGCCCGACCCCGACGGCGCCCAGCGGCAGCATGAACGCGACCGTCAACGTCGGTCAGGGCGGCGGCTTCGTCTTCATGGATCAGCAGAGCGGCAACAGCACGACCACGATCCGGGCCGGCGGAACCGTGAACTGGGTCTGGGTCAGCGGAACGCACTCCACCACTTCGGGAACCTGTCCTCCGGCGGGTGAGTGCAATCCCGACGGCAACTGGGACTCGGGTATCGGCACGGGAACGACGTTCCAGAAGACGTTCTCATCGCCCGGGACCTTCCCGTACTTCTGCCGTGTCCACGAGGGGATGATGACGGGGACCGTCGTCGTTCAGTAGCTCCAGCGGATCGGGGATCCCGCGGACGCCTCCGCCCGAGTGCGCGGGGGCGTTCGCTACTTTTGGAGCAGCGAGGGCCAGTTGGCGAGGACGGAGAGCGGAGCCGGATCCGGCTCCGCGACGTCCACCAGAAAGCGCCGGCCGTCGGCCGCGGCGTCGTAGTCGCGAACGATTCCCTCGACGCGGAACAGCGTCGTCGCGACGCCGGGCTGCGGACGCGGCCCCGCCGGCAACGGAACCGCCATCACCGCGTTGTCGGGAGTCAGGTAATAGAGCTCCCTCCCGTCCCGGCGCCACCGCGGCATGGTGCCCCCGCTCGAGGAGACGCGGAGGCGCTCGCCGGACTCCTCGACGGGACGCAGGTACATCTCGCGGCTGCCGGACTCGTTGGAGTAGTAGGCCAGCCACCGGCCGTCGGGAGAGAACCGCGCTCCCTTCTCGTCGAACGGCCCCTGCGCCAGCGGAACCGGCTTACCTTCCCCGGTGAGCGGCTGGAGCCAGAGGTTGCCGTCGGTGCGGCGGGTCCACTCCGTGAAGATGAGAGATCGCCCGTCCGGCGAGACGTCCTCCGGCATCTGAACGCCCGGCCGAACGACGACCGGGGCGGCGCTCTCCGGCGAACGCACGGACACGCGATACACATCCGGCGGGCCGAACCAGTCGGCACGGAAGAAGATCGATTGGCCGTCGGCCGACCACACCGGATTCTTCTCGTCGCGTGGATCGAGCGTGACGCGGACGGGGAGCCGCCGCTCGAAGTCGTAGGTCCAGATGTCGGAGGAGCCCTTCTTCTCGTCGTCGATGCCCATCGCGACGCTCCGGCCGTCGGGCGAGAGCCGGAGAGCCCGGACCGCTCCCACGATCGGCAGCCGCTCCAGCTCCTTGCCCGAGCGATCGAGCCAGGAGACGCGGCTCGACGAGGTGCTCCTCTCGTAGAGGACGACCCCGTTCTGCGAGGCGGAGAACCCGGCCATCAGCGGCCCGTTGAACTGGTAGACGTGCTCCGCCAACGCGAAGGATTCGCCGGTCACGCGGAGCTTGCCGATGTCGAAGGGTTGAGCCAGGAGGGCTCCCTCCCGGACGAAGAGGAGGTGCCCCGACGCGTATTCGACCCGTGACGAAACCTCCGCGACGGTGGGCGTCTCCGACGAGTCGAGCGAGCCCAGGCGCAGCGGAAGGCGAGCGCGATCCATCCCGGGATGCATCGTCTCGAAGAGGAAGCGCCTTCCGTCGGGGAGGAAATGCGGCCAGAGGTGGGCGACGACGCCGTGCGCCGGGTCCAGCGACAGGAGCCGCCGGGGCTCCCCGCCGCTGGCGCTCACGGCAAACAGTCCACCGCCTTCGACGCCGAGCTGTATGAACAGAATCTGCCCCGCGGAGCCCCAGCTCGGGAGGCTCTCGATTCCGCCGTTGCAGATGATCTGGGGCGGCCCGCCGGCGGCCGCGATTCTCTGGATCTTCCCGTCGGCGAAGAAGCCGATCTGGCGGCTGTCCGGAGACCAGAACGGCGTGATCGCCCCTTCGGTCCCGGCCAGAGGCCTCGCCTCGAGGGAGTCGATCGCTCTGAGGTAGAGCCTTTCACGCTCGCCGGAGGATCCCACGAAGACGAGCCAGCGGCCGTCCGGGGAGATCGCGGAGTGCGATTCGATGTCGCTGTCGCTCAAGACCACTCCGGGCGGCAGCATCACGGAGAAGCGAAACGCGGGCGCGGCCACCGGCTTCGTTCGCGAGCCGGACGTCAGGAGCCAGCCCAACCCCAGCGCGAGGAGCACCGCGATCACCCACGGAGCGGCGCGCCATGCCGTGGGGATCGGGCGCGCGACGGCCGCGGCGGCGCCCGAGCCCGAGACTCCCGTGCTCGTCTCGGCGAGCCGATCCTTCAGCGTCGCCAGGTCTCTCGCCAGGTCCCGCGTCGAGGCGTACCGGTCGTCGGGGTTCTTCGCGAGGCAGCGCTCCACGATCCAGCGCAGCGGCGTCGGCGTCAGGGGCGCGAGGCTCGCGAGGGGCTCGGGCTCGTCGCGGATGATCGCGGTCAGGGTCTCGGGCGCGCTGCCGTGGGAGAAGGCCCGTCTTCCGGCCGCCATCTCGTACAGGATCGATCCCAGCGCGAACTGGTCGGAACGGAAGTCCACCGGCTTGGCCAGCGCCTGCTCGGGCGACATGTAGCCGATCGTCCCCATCACGAGACCCGGCTCCGTCGCGCCCGAGACCGTGGGCGCCATCGTTTGGCGACCCGGCTCCTCCGGCTGCGTCAGCTTCGCGAGGCCGAAGTCGAGGATCTTGGCGAAGCCGTCCCGCGTCACCATGATGTTCTCGGGCTTCAGATCGCGGTGCACGATCCCCGCGGCGTGCGCGCGCGCGAGGCCGTCCGCGACCTGCGCGGCGAGCGCGAGCAGCGGACGAGCCGCCAGCGGGCCGTCCACCAGGATCTCGCGCAGGGTCCGGCCTTCCACCAGCTCCATGGCGATGTACGGCGTGCCGCCGGAGTCGCCGATCTCGTACACCGTCACGAGGTTGGGGTGGTTCAGCGCGGAGGCCGACCGTGCCTCCTTCTCGAAGCGCCGCAGGCGGTCCGGGTCGGACGCGACGATGGCCGGCAGCACCTTGACCGCCACCTCGCGTCCCAGCCGCGAGTCGCGCGCCTTGTAGACCTCGCCCATCCCGCCGGAGCCCAGAGGCGAGAGAATCTCGTAAGGACCCAGGCGCGTTCCGGCCGAGAGCGTCATGCGGGTGACCCGATTCTATGGCTCCGGCGGGAAGGCCCCCCCGTCAGCGAAACAGGATCTGCCGGAGGAGGGGGATCGGCAAGCCGCCCTGCGCGACGAACGCGTCGTGGAATTGCTGGAGGCTGGCGCCCTTCTTCTGGCGGTACTCGTCGCGCAGCTTCTGGATCTCGAGCTTGCCGAGCGTGTAGTAGAGGTACGTCGGGTTGTACGTTCCGCGGCGGGCCTCCTCGAAGGCGTTCGCCGGCTCCTGGAATCCCTTCTCGACGAACACCTTCGCGCCGTCCTCGACCGTCATGCCCTGCGTGTGCAGTTTGATGCCGACCACGTAGCGACAGTCGCGGAGGAGCGCCTCCTGGAGCTGAGCGAGGCGGACCTTCGGATCTCCTCCTCCGAATCCCTCGTCGACCATCATCTGCTCGGTGTAGTGCGCCCAGCCCTCGGCGTTCGTGCCGCAGAAGACGAGACGGCGCGTCTTCGTCGGGAAGCGGGGCCCGTAGAGGAACTGCAGATAGTGGCCCGGCCACACCTCGTGGACGTTGATCATGCCCATCACGTACGGGTTGTAGAGGCGCAGGTGCTCCTCCTGGTGCTTCGCGTCCCAGTCCTTCTCCACCGGCGTGATGTAGTAGTAGGCCTCCGTCGCCTTGGTCTCGTACGCGCCGGGCGTGTCCATCGACGCGAAGCTGCCGAACCGCGCGAAGACCGGCGTCTCCGTGATCGTGGGCCGGACCTCCGACGGGATCGTCACGATCCTGTGGTCGACCAGGAACTGGCGCGCCGCCTCGACGGTGCGCTGCGCCGAGGGGATCAGGTCCTCCGCCGTCGGATGCGTGTCGGAGAGCGACTTCATGACCTCCGCGGGAGACTTCGACGGTTCGATCGCCTTCGCCGTCTCGATGAAGCGCGCGTAGTCCCTCTCGAGATTCGTCTCTCCCATCGCCAGAACGTCGGAGAGCGGCGTGTCCACCATCTCGTCGTATTTCAGCTTCGCCGCGTAGTTTTCGGCGCCGATCGCGTACTTTCCCTTCGAGCGAGGGGCGAGGTCCTTCTCGAGCCATGCCGAATAGTCCGCGACGGCGGTCACCGCCTTGTCGTTGGCCGCGGTGAAGTCCGCGAGAAGAGCCGCGTCTCCTCCGGCCGCGTCCTTCGCCCACGCGGCGACCGTGCCCTGGAGGAATCCGGTCGAACCCTTCGCCATCCGCGTCGCGAGCGTCGTGAACTCGGGGGGCGGGTTCTGGACGTTGGCCTTCCCCGCCGCGCAGACCGACGGCACCTCTTTCAGCCGAGCCGTCAGAGACCGCAGACGCTCCGCCTTCGGGGCGAAGTCGCGCTTGATGAGCCCGTTCACCGCGAAGCCCGCGATGCCGGAGTAGCGCATCGGGTTGTTCTGCCACGTCTTCAGCGTCTCGAGGTCCAGCAGCTCGGAGCGAATCTGGCCCTCCAGCGCCTGCGCGTCGATGGCGTCGTCGAAGGGGAGCTTGCCGCGGTCGAACGCCTGGAGCCGTGCGAGCTGCGCCTTGAGCGCCGCGATGCGCTTCTCCCGCGCCGCCCGAGAGAGGTCCGGCATCCTCGCGTCGTACTGGTGGAAGCCGGCGGCCGTGCCCTGAAGGGGGTTGTCCGCGAAGTACGCATCGAAGTACTCGTCGACGAACTTCGCGAACGCGGGATCGGTTCCGGACGGCGCCGCCGCGCTCGGGGGCTGCGGCGCAGAGGCGAGGCCGACGACGAAGGCGGCGGCCGCGGTCGCCAGAATCATTTTTTTGATCATGGGCGCGAAGGCTAGCACGCCGTCGCGTCTCCCGCCGTCGTCCTGCGGGCGCAACTTCCTTCCGTGCGGCGCGGTTGCCTGCGGCGGCGGTCGGGCGTAGCCTTTGCGCATGACGCGGACGGGGCTCGTCCCGCGGATCGGCGTCCCGGGCCCGCTTTCCTTGGACACGAAGCCGCAGGCGCGTATGAGTCTTGCATGGTGACCTGGCTCCTGCTCGCCGGTTTCCTCCAGACGGCGCCGATGCGGGCGATCCCCACGCAGGAGCCGCCCGACCGGCAGGGCGCGGTCAGCGAGGAGGCGTTCGTCGAACGGGTCGTGGTCGACGCGCACGTCACGGCGCCGAACGGCACCCCGATCCCCAACCTCACCGCCGCCGACTTCGTCGTGAAAGTCGACCACGTTGCCGTCCCGCTCGAGTCCGTCGAGTGGATCCCGGCGGACACGGCGGAGGTTCAGCCGGCGCCCGAGGCCGCGACGCCGCGCGAAGGCGGCGAGGCCGTCCGGGGAGCGGGCTGGCCCGCCGAGGTCGCTCCGGGCCGCCTGATCGTCATGTTCTTCCAGACCGACTACGAGCCCTCGCGGCTGATCGGGCTGATCCGGATGGCGGCCCAGGCGCGGCAGTTCCTCTACAAGATGCTGCCCTCCGACCGCGTCGCCGTCGCGTCCTTCGACTCGCACCTTCGTCTGCGGCAGGACTTCACGGACGATCACGGGAAGATCGAGCGCGCGATCAACGCGTCGCTGATGCGGAAAAACGACCCCGCGCCCGACCCGGACAGCCACCCTGCGCTCGGGCGGCACCTCGACCTCGCGGCCGCGAAGAAGGCCTCGACGCCCGAGCGCGCGCTCGCGCTCCTCGCCGACGCGCTCACGCCGATCCCCGGCGGAAAGTCGATGCTCTACTTCGGCTGGGGGCTCGGCACGGTCGGCGGCCTCTCCGGTCCCAACCCGTCCGAGTACCGCGCCTGGAACGACGCGATGCGCGGCATGGCCGCGGCGCGCGTCAGCATCTTCACCCTGGACGTGACCGACGCGGACTTCCACTCTCTCGAGGTCTATTTGGAAGACATCTCGAACCTGACCGGCGGCCGCTACGAGAAGACCCACATCTTCCCGGGCCTCGCGATGCAGCGCGTCGAACGCGCGATCTCCGGCCGCTACGTGCTCGTGTTCGTCAAGCCGCGCTCGTTCCACGGCACGCACGCCATCGACGTCGACGTCCTCGGACACCGGGGCGCCTACGTCTCCGCGAGGCAGTACTACACGGACTGACCGCGGCGCGCCTCACGGTCGGTAGATGAACTGCGCGTACGCGCGGGTCGATCGGATCTTCGGATCCTCGACCAGGACCCGCGCGAGGCCGAGACGCAGGGTGAGCGTTCGACCGAACTCGGCGGGCACCAGCCGCTCGAGACGCAGCTCGCCGCCCGCGACCCGCACGAAGTCGGGCCGCGGATCGCCGCCGTTCCACGCGCGCAGCCAGTCGCCGTAGAAGACGAGCGGCAGCTCGGTCACCGAGAGCTCCGCACGATAGGCCGTGAAGCGGTCGCCGACCTGCAGATCCGCGGGCAGAGCCGGACTCTCGATGCGGTTTCGGTCGAGACCCGGCGGAAGGATCGTCGACGGCGCGCCGCCGATCGCGAACGCGTCGAAGCGCGACGGGGTACCGTACGTGTCGCCGAGCCGCGCAGAGCCGGAGAGCGTGGCCCAGGGCAGGATGCCCGAGAGCCGCAGCCCGCCCGCGAGCTGCTGCCACGACGAGCCGTCCGTCGCGCCGGCCGATCCGGCCGCCTCCGCCGCGATTCCGAATCCCGAGCGGCCGCGCGTGCGCCTCCAGGAGAGCTCGCCCGCGAAGGACCCGAGCACGCGCCCGAAGTGCCGCCCCTCCGAGAAGGCGTGGACGTCGGTCCCGCCGCCGCCCGCCTCGAGGCGCAGGCGTCCCGCGGGCAGGACGCGACTCCAGACCGCCGCCGCGTAGCCGCCCAGCCTCTCCTGATCGAACGCGGGGCGCTCGACCAGGCTCTGCCGGCCGGGCTTCTCGATCGCGGAGAAGAGCTGGGCCACGAGGTCGACCGGCAGACCCCGATACGCCGCGGCGATCGTCCCGCCGCGCGGCCCGGCCGCGTCGCCGATCGAGGCCGCGGCGAGACCGTGGAGGCGGCCGAGCACGTCGTCGCCGTCCAGGCCGAGCTGCACGGCGTTTCCGTCGGGGCCCAGCGAGAAGTTCACGAACGGCCGGATCGTCGGCGCGGCCCCGAGTCCGTACGGACGCGACGCCCCGACGGGAGCGGTGGCGGGCGCCGGAACGATCGGCGGGTTCGCGCGCGGAAGGAGCGGGAAGGCCTCCGTCTCGGTCTCGGTCTCCCCAAGCGGCGCCTCGGACGGCGGCGCCGACGACAGGTCCAGCCGGCGCAGGTCCACTCCCTTGGACGTCATCGCGAGGAAGTAGAGCGTTCGTCCGTCCGGCGTGGGCGCCGGCGAAAACGCGCCGCCGGTGACGCGCGTCCGCCGGCGCGCCGCACCTCCCTTCGCGACGTCGATCTCGAGCAGGTTCCAGATCCCGGAAGCGTCGGCCGTGACGAAGAGCCGCGTCCCGTCGGCGCTCCAGGCCGGCGGCGCGACGGGCGATCCCGGCAGCGCGATCTCGTCGTTCCCGCCGACGACGCCGCCGACGACGCCTTGCAGCGGGACGACCACGAGCCGCCAGCGCCCTCCGCGGTGCCGGAGGACGGCGATCCGCGTTCCGTCCGGCGAGAGGCGCGGGTGGCTCCAGACCGTCCACTCCTCGCCGCCGCCGTTCTCCTTCGCTCCCGCCGCGATCTCGCTCACGACGCCGCCCTCGAGATCCACCCGAACGAGCGCGCTTCGCCCGTAGCGCACGCGCACTCCCACCGCGAAGCGGCCGTCGGGAGACGGGTCGGCGTCGGCGACGTCCGCGCCGCGCGTGACCCGGCGCATGCGCCCGGAGTCCGGCTCCCAGAGATGGACGTCCCAGTGGAGGACGCCGTCGCCGTCCGGCGCGCGCCGCGCGAAGAGGATGGCCCGCGAGTCCGGCATCCAGCGGGGGTCCGCGGCCGCGTACCCGTCGACGCGCGGCAGCAGCCAGCGGGGCGCGCGCGCCGGCGACTGTTCCTGCCGGTCGGCGAGCTCGTTCGGGTCAGCCTCCAGCTCCCGCCGCCGCCTCTCGCGCTCCGCGGCCGCCCGTCGCTCCTCCTCGGTCTCTTCGAGGCTCCAGACCGCGAGAAAGCTGTTCGAGGGGGAAGGGTCGCGCCGCACCAGGAGACGCGCGCCGTCCGGCGAGACCTGCGGCGAGCTGGTCCCTCCGCGCAGCCGCTGCCACGTCTCGCCCTCCACCAGGCCCTCGCCGCGCAGCCGCTTCTCCTGCGCGATCGCGCGCGCGGTGATCTCCGCCCGGAAGAGGTCGTACAAATCCTCGGGCGACTTTCCGAAGACGCCCCGGAACGAACCCGCGAATCCCCCGGACGCGCCGTGGCGCGACGCCATGCGCTTCCACAGGTCCCGCAGGCTCTGCGGCCCCTCGCGGTCCGACAGCCACTCGAGGTACGCCGATCCCACGAGGTACGCCATCGCGCCCGAGAGCCACCCGCCGGAGGAGGACAGCTCGGCGTACTCCGGGAGCTTGCCCTCGATCCCGAACTGGCGCAGGACCATCGCGCGGAAGCTGCCGCCCGGGCGGCCGGATCCGGTCAGCGCGCCCTCGACCAGCGTCGCGTAGCCCTCCATGACCCAGCGCGGCGAGCTCAGGGCGAGCGGCCCGAACGGAACCGGCGAGAGGCGCGTGAGGAGGCGCGACGAGCGGTTCCGCGGCCGCGTCAAATGGACGATGTGCGCGAGCTCGTGGGTCGCGAGCAGCTCCGTCCAGTCGGTGTAGTCGCCGAGGCCCGTCTCGGAGTCCGGAGGCGAGGTCCACAGGACGATCTCGGGACGGTCCAGGAACGGGATCGCCATCCCGTTGGCGTCGGCGGCCGGGTCCGACACGACGACGTCGATCGGCCGCGGCGACGCGTAGCCCACGAAGTCGGTCACGCCGCCGTAGATCCCCTCGATCGAGCCCGCCAGGTGCCGCGCCCACGGCTCGAACGGCGCCGGAAAGTGGATCCGGAAGTGCGGCGTCTCGATGGTGCGCCAGTCCGCCGAGGGCCTCTGCCCCGCCGCGCTTGAAGGAATCGCGATCGCGAGGAGAAGCGGGGCGAGCCAGACGCGTCGCATGGAATCGGTCGAAGGCTATCGCAGCGAAACCTTCCCGGGCGGCGCTCGTCTCCGGCATTGGCAGAGGAAAGCCAACGGAGGACTCATGCGCAATCCGGCCATCCCCCTCATGGGTGTCCTGCTCGTGCCCCTGATGCTCGTGTCCGCGGCCTCCCGGCTCTCCGCAACCGGGGAGCCGACCCCGACCCCGGAGAAGAAGAAGACGGAGAAGAAGGCCGCCGTCGTCGTCGACGGCAAGAAGCAGATCCTCGTCGACGGCGATCGCGTCGTGGTCCTGGGCGACGGTCCGAACATGGACGACGACCCCGTGATCGTCGGGGATCTGCCCGATTTCGACGGGGACGATCTCCCCCGCGTCGTCCGCTTCCACGGACATCGCGCCGGCGGCTACCTCGGCGTCCGTTCGATAGAGATGACGCCGGAGCTGCGCGAGCACTTCGGCGCGCCCAAGGATGCCGGCGTCCTGGTGGGGACCGTCGAGCCGGAGGGCCCGGCGGCCAAGGCCGGTATCCAGGTCGGCGACATCCTGACCGCGGTCGACGGCGAGGAGGTCGGCTCGACGCGCGAGCTGTCGCGGTCGGTACGCCGCCACAAGGCCGGAGACGCCGTGAAGGTCGACCTGCTGCGGGACCGCGCGAAGAAGACGTTCACCGTGACGATCAAGGAGGTGGAGGGCAGGGACAAGGAGATCCGCATCGGCGAGTTCGGCCACGGGCCCCACGACTTCGCCTGGAAGGACTGGGAGCGCTCGTGGCGGGACTGGGACCGCGGCGACTTCGCGACGCCGCCTCCCGTTCCGCCGGTCCCCGCCGTCCCGAACGGATCCCGCTGGAACGGCCTCGAGGATCGGATGAACAGCCTCGAGCAGCGCCTGAAGGAGCTCGAGGGCCGTCTGCCGACGCCGCCGCGCTGAGGGAGAGTCGGTTGTCAGTCGTCGGTAGTCGGTAGCCGGTAGTCGGAAGTGGCCAGACACTGGAGCCGAAGATTGGCGGCGGCACTGGCGATCGCCGCCGGGAGCCGCGCCGCTCCCGCCTCCAACCCTCCGCCCGTTACGGCGGACGGCGCTCGCGAGTGGCGCGAGGACCTGCGCTTCATGGCCTCGGAGATGGAGAAGCGCCACCGCAACCTCTTCCATACCGTCTCGCGCGAGCGCTTCGAGGCGGCCGTCCGGAGCCTGGACGCCCGGATCCCGTCGCTGGCGCGCCACCGGATCCTCGTCGAGATGGCGCGCATCGTCGCGATGGTCGGCGACGGGCACACCAACCTCGCGCCGACGCGCGACCCGAGGGTCGGCTTCCGGACATATCCCCTCCGGCTCTACCTCTTCGCCGACGGCCTCGCCGTGCGCGCCGCCTCGCGAGAGCACGCCGACGCCGTGGGCGCGAAAGTCGTCCGGATCGGGAGCTCCTCGGCCGATCAGGCGTATCGGGCCGTGCGCGAGCTGATCGGGCGTGACAACGAGATGGACGCGCGCTTCTTCGCGCCGCACCTGCTGGTCATGCCGGAGATCCTCCACGCCCTCGGCCTCATCGACGACATGGAGGACGCGGCGTTCACGCTCGACGTCGGCGGCACGGTCCGGACCCTGCGCCTCTCGCCGGCCGGGCCGGCCGAGCTCCTCGCGCCGGAGACGGACACCACCTGGATGCCGAGGCCGGAACTCGTCGACGCGCGCGATGGCGCGGCGCGGCCCACGCCGCTCTGGCTCCAGGCGCCGCAGGACCGGTACCGCTTCGTGCCTCTCCCGGAGGCGAAGGCCGTCTACGTCCAGTACAACCAGGTCGGCGACAAGGAGGGCGGCGAGACGATCGCGGCGTTCGCCGACCGGCTCCTCGCGTTCCTCGACGCGAACCCCATCGAGAGGCTCGTTCTCGACCTGCGGCTCAACCGCGGCGGCAACGGCGAGCTCAACCGGCCCCTCCTCGTCGCCCTGATCCGCGCGCGCCGGGTGGATCGGCCGGGCGGGCTCTTCGTCCTCGTCGGCCGGAGCACCTGGTCCGCGGCGCAGTTCCTGGTCAACGACCTCGAGAAGTACACCCACGCGATCTTCGTCGGCGAGCCCACCGGCGGCAAGGTCAACGCCTTCGGCGACTCGAGCCGCATCACGCTGCCCCACAGCGGCGTCACGGTGCGCGTCTCGACGCTCTGGTGGCAGGGCGACGAGCGTGACGCGCGGCCGTGGACCGCGCCCCAGGTCGCGGCGGACCTGGCCCTCGCCGACTACCGCGCCAACGTCGATCCCGCGCTGGACGCGGCCCTCCGCTACGCACCGAAGGCGTCGCTCGCCGACTCCCTTCGTGAGGCGGCCGACGCCGGCGACTTCGCACTCGCCGCGCGGCGATACGAAAAGTGGCGGAGCGACCCGGTCCACCGCTACGCCGACGACGCGGAGACCCAGGTGAACCGGCTCGGCTACGCGCTCCTCGCGGCGAAGCGCCCGGCCGCGGCGGCCGGCATCCTGCGGCTCAACGCCGAGGCCTTCCCGGAGTCGGCCAACGCGTGGGACAGCCTCGGCGAGGCCCAGGCCGCGGCGGGCGACCGCGAGGCCGCGATCCGATCCTAC
>Ga0068860_100004553_pt1 | contig 14148 bp, 14 predicted proteins | sample KBSSwiS32_FD_66597 | JGI IMG/M metagenome (GOLD analysis project Ga0068860, IMG submission 66597) | Switchgrass rhizosphere microbial communities from Kellogg Biological Station, Michigan, USA - KBS Switchgrass S3-2 | ecosystem: Host-associated > Plants > Roots > Rhizosphere > Soil ... | reverse complement strand
ATTCCGATCGACGTTTTCTGGCAGTCGGGCCCGCCGCCCGAGGGCCTGTGGCTGCCCGACCAGGGCGTCGCCGCCTATCGTGGCCGCGGCTAGGATCGCGATCCTCGGCGCCGGCTCGGTCGGTTGCTTCATCGGCGGCTGCTGGCGGGCGGCGGGGCTGCCGGTCAGCTTCATCGGCCGGCCGCGGTTCGCGGCGGACATCGCCGCACACGGGCTGACGGTCAGCGATTACAGCGGGTGGCAGCGCCGGCTCGACGAGGTCGACTACCGCACCGACCCGGCGGCGCTGGCCGAGGCGGACGTCATCGCGCTGTGCGTCAAGAGCAGAGCGACGGCGGAAGCCGCCGAAGAGATCGCCGAGCGCGCGCGGGACGGCGCATTGATCATCAGCTTCCAGAACGGGATCCGCAATTTCGACGTGCTGAGCCGGGTGCTTGGCGGCCGCTTCGAGCTGGCGCGCGGCCTCGTGTCCTACAACGTCGCCTATCTCGGCGACGGCCGCTTCCACAAAGGCGTCGCCGGCCAGCTGTGGGCCGAGGATGGGCCGCGGACGCGGGCGCTGGCGGAAGCAGTTGGCGGCGGACCCGCCGAGCTCCGGCTGTCGGCCGACATGTCCGGGCTCGCCTGGGGCAAATTGCTGATCAACCTCAACAATGCGGTCAATGCTCTGTCCGGACGGACCCTGCTCGAGGAGCTTCGGCAACGCGACTATCGGCAGGTCGTCGCCGCCTCGCAGCGCGAAGGCCTCCGGCTGCTGAAGGCCGCCGGAATCGCGCCGGCCAAGCTCGGCGCCGCCAGTCCGCGGTTGCTCCCGCGACTGATCGATTCGCCCGACTGGCTGTTCAACCGCCTGCTCCTCAGGAAATGGAAGATCGACGCCCGGGCGCGCTCGTCGATGGCCGACGACCTCGCCGCCGGTCACCGGACCGAGGTCGACTATCTCAACGGCGAGCTGGTCGGGCTTGCCGAGCGCCTCGGCGTCGATGCGCCGGTCAACCGCAGGATCGTCGAGCTGATCCGCGCGGCCGAGGCAGGCGCGAAACCAATGGAGCCCGCCGAGTTGCGGCGCGCGGTGCTCGGGCGCTAACGGAAATCGGGTTCCGGAATCATCGCGTCGTCGTCCGGCGCGGGCGCGTCGGACGCCTTGCCCTTGGTCCACACGTAGAGCGCTCCGATGGCGGCGGCGAACACCACGACGCTGACCACCATCACCGCCGGATAAGGTTCGACCAGCCCGAAGACGTTGGCGCTGTCGGATGAGCCGGCCTTCTCCGCACCGGCCACGGCGAAGGCGTAAACCACGCCCATCAGGCTCTCGCCGACGATCAGGCCGGTCGCCATGAGCACGCCCATGCGCTCGGCGAAGGCGGGGCTCTTCGACGCCATCGCCCAGCGATTGTAGAACCAGCCGAGCACGGCGCCGAACGGGATCAGCAGGTCCGCTTCGAGCGGCAGGTAGATGCCCATGCCGATCGCCAGCGGCGGAAGATGCAGGCGCTTGCCGGTAAGGCGTCTCAGCGCTTCATCGATAATCACGGCGACCACGCCGATATAGGCGCCTTCGCGGATCATCGGCCAGTCGAGGTTGCCGCCGAGGACGCCCTGGGCGATGGTCGAGATGATCGCCGCCTGCGGCGCCGCCAAGGCGGTCGCCTTGGCGTTCGGCGCGCCCTGGAAGGTGAACGCCGTGTTCATCAGGTCGAGGATCGGCGGAATGACGATCGCGCCGAACACCACGCCGAGGATCAGCGCCACCTGCTGCCGCCACGGCGTGGCGTTGACCAGCTGGCCGGTCTTCAAATCCTGGAGGTTGTTGTTCGAGATGGTCGCGACGCCGAAAATAATGGCCGTCACGAACAGGGCGAAGGCGACCAGCGCCTTGGTCTCGTCGCCGCCGACGCCCTTGAACAAAGCGGCGAGGATCAGCGAAATCCCGAGGACGGAGAGGATGCCGACGCCCGAAATCGGGCTGTTCGAGGCGCCGATCAGGCCCGCCATGTAGCCGCACACCGCGGCGATCACGACCCCGGCGACCAGGGTGTAGATAATGCTCAGCGTGATGGTGACGCCCGGCGCGGCCGCGATTGGCGCGGTATTCCCGAATGCCAGAAGCAACAGGCCGATCGGGATCATCGACAGGACGATCGTGGCGCTGACGATGCCGATCGGAATGTCGCGTTCGGTCAGCGGCAGGTCGGCCCCGCGACCGGCCTTGCGCTCGCGGCTCGCAATCAGCGCGGAGCGGATGCCGGCGACGATCGGCCCGATGATCTTGAGCAGCGTCCAGATCGCCGCGACGCCGATCGTGCCGGCGCCGACCATCCGCGCCTTTTGCTTGAACGCGGCGCCGACCAGAGTTTCGAGGTCGCCGCCGACTTGCGCGGCGAAGCCGGCGTCCTGGGTCCAATGGGGGACGATGACCACCCAGGTGATCAGCATGCCGACGATCATCGCCGCGCCGACGGCGACGCCGACGAGGTGGCCGACGCCGATCAACGCCATCGACAGGCTGGCGGAAATGGCCGAGCCGCCGGTGCCGACCTTGAACGTGCGCCCCGCGGTGTCGGTCAGCAACCGGGTCTTGGCGACAATGAAGTAGAGCCCCGAAAGCAGCGTCGACCCGCCGATGAGCACGAGGCCGCGCCGATTTTCCTCGGCGCCACCGACACCGCTGCCGACCTTGAGGACTTCGGCGGCGGCAACCCCTTCAGGATAGGGAAGGTCGGTTCCGGTCACCAGCGCCCGGCGCAATGGCACCGAGTACATGACGCCGAGGATTCCGCCGATGCCGATCACGGCGACCGACAGCCAGTAGGGAAAGTCGGTCCACCAGCCGACCATGATCAGGCCGGGCAGGACGAAGATGATCGCCGACAGCGTCCCCGCGGCCGAAGCGATCGTCTGGACGATGTTGTTTTCCTGGATGGTCGCGTCGCGGAACGCCTTCAGCACCGCCATCGAGATCACGGCCGCGGGGATCGAGGTGGCGAAGGTGATCCCGATCTTGAGGCCGAGGTAGACGTTGGCGGCGGTGAACACGACGGTGATGAGGGCGCCGAGGATGATCCCGCGGATCGTCAGTTCCTTGATGCTGTCGCCCGCCCGCAGCGCACTCGCCGTTGCCATCAACCCAACCCTTCCTGATTCATGAAGCCTTGAAATCCCCGGCCGGCGCCGGAGTGGAATGGCGGCGGATCGCCTGCCACCGGCCGTCGTCGTCGACCCAGACATCGGTCAGGACGACGCAATCCTCAATGATCCGGCCGAGATATTTGAGCCGCCACCGGGCCTGGACGGTGCCGACCATGACATGGTCCAGCACCGTCGCGTCGCGCACCTCGACGTCGATCGTCTCGACCTCGCGCCGCTGGATCGCATCGAGCCATTCCTCGCGGCCCATCGTGAACGGACCGGACGACCGCGTGCCGATCAGGACGAAATCCGGGTGCACCAGCGAGCGCAGCTTGGCCATGTCCTTGCGGCACAAAGCATCGCGCCATTCACGCTCGAGCGCCTCGATCAGCTGGCAGTCCTTGTCCGACACGCGTTCCCCTTCCGGCTTTCTTTAAGGCCGAACCCGAAGAAAGCGAATCTCGGCGTCGAACCGTTCCCAGATGAGGGTCGAACCGTCCAGCTTCAGCGGGTCGCCGCGGAACGCGACGTGGCCGAGTTGATTCGGGACGAAGCGCAACGTCAGCTTGTGTCCGGACGTCGGCGACAGGTTCAACGGCTCGCCGGCGGTGTTGAACATCGGCACCAGCGGCATGACCGTCGTCACCGCACAATTCTCCAGGTGGACCGTGCCGTTCTCGTCGGCCTGGGCATAGTGCAATTCCTTCGGCGAGCCGGCGTAAGCGACGAGCACGTCGGGCGCGGAGCTCCAGCCGAACCGGCCCCAGTCAACCGAGATCGACAGCGTGCATTTCGGGGCCGGCGTATCGCGGACCAAAGCGAAGGTCGGCTCCTTGGGCATCGGCCGGCTCGTCAGATGAACCTCCGCGCCGTCGAACGTCCAGTCGCCTTCCGCGGACTCGTCGACCGCGCCGTAGGTGAAGGCGTAGCGGAAATGGCCGCTGGGCTGGAGCTCGAGGCCGCCGGCCATCTCCATCTGGCGGATCTCGTAGAGCCCGGCGGCGGATGCCGGTGCGGGCGCGGCGGGAGCAGCCGCCGCACCGAATATCAGCCAAGCCCCTAGCCCGATCATTGGCCGCGGTTCTGCGACATATTGTGACGCTGCGCTAGGCGGGTTAGGCTTTCCGTTCGACGACCGGCGTGCAGCAGTGTCGACAAGGGGAGCCGAACATGACCGACGACAAACCGGCCGCAGACGTCGACGTCACCAAGGAATGGCGCGCCACGCAGGGCCAGAAGTCCTCCGCCACGCGGCTTCGCCTGTTCGCCGCGATCGCCTGGGTCGTCGCGATCGGCACCGAGGTCGCCGGCATCGTCATGCTCCGCCAGCACAAGTTCGACCACGGCAATTTGCCGCTGCTGATCGGCCTGCTGGTCGTCATTGCCGTCTTCGCGATCGCCGGCAGCCTGATGTGGAAGGCGGCCAACAAGCACGATCCGGCCAGCAAGGCCGACGCCGCCCGCTTCTTCTTCCAGAACCAGCTTGGCGCGATCATCACGGTGATCGCCTTCCTGCCGCTGATTGTCCTGATCTTCATGGACAAGGACATGGACCCGAAGAACAAGAAGATCGCCGGCGGCATCGGCCTGGTCCTCGCCGCGGGCGCGACGCTGATCGGGATCGACTTCAACCCGCCCTCGACCGAGCAATATACGCAGGACATGAACAAGTGCGCGGCCGAGATCAAAGCCGGCCAGCCGACCACCGACTGTTCGCCCGAGGTCGCCGAGCAGGCGAAGGACATTGCCCGCGACACCAGCGCCGTGGCCGACGCGACCAAGAGCGCCGCCAATCCGAACGGGCTGGATGTCGTCTACTGGATCGCGCCGGAGAACGGCGCCAAGAAGTCCGCGACTGCGCACGTGTTCCACATCTGCGGAAGCGTCAGCCCGCTGCGCGGCAAGAGCGTCAACCAAGGGTCGGTGACCGAAGCCTACGCGCAGAATGCGACGCGGATCACCAAGCAGATTCCGATGGAGCAGAAGCAGTGCGGGTTCGCGGCCTCGGCCGCCGTCCCCGATGCGACCGGGAACGCCGCCGACAACGCGACGGATAACGCAGCGGGTTAACCGAGGCGGTCGCCGCTAGCGGCCGCTGATGTCGATCCCGACGAACGCTTCCGGAGCGGTGCCGCGCTTGACCAGCAGCAGCACGCTGTTGCGGCTCGCCTTGCGCGCCGCGTCGACGGCGAGGATCACCTGGGCCGGAGTCGTGACCAGCTGGTTGTTGACCGAGATGATCAGGTCGCCGCGCTGCAGCCCTTCGTCGGAGGCGTCGCTGTTGGGGTCGACCGCGGTGATGATTACGCCGTGCGCGGTCGGCGGCAGGTTCGCCGCGCGCGCCAGCTCCGGAGTCAGCGGGGCGAGCGACAGGCCGAGCGCCTTCTGCGGCGCGGTCGGCGCGGTGGCGCTGCCGCCGCCTTGGGTGGCGCCGCCACCGCCGGCGATCTTCGCCAGCTGCTCCTCGGTCGGACGCTGATCGACCACCGCCTGGACGGTCATCCGCTTGCCCGCGCGGATCAGGTCGATCGGGATGCGCGAGCCGACGGTGGTATTGGCGACGATGAACGAGACCGTCTGGTCGGGGGTGACCTGCTGGCCGTTGACGCGGGTGATGACGTCGCCCTGCTGGAGCCCGGCGCGGGCCGCGGCGCCGCCCGGGACGACCGAGCGCACCAGCTCGCCGCCGCCCTTGGGCAGGCCGAGCGCGGCGGCAATCGAATCGTCGTCGAGCGGCTGCAGGCCGACGCCGAGATAGCCGCGCTGCGGGCGCTGCCCGCGCATCAGCGAGTCGATCACCGGCTTGGCCAGCTCGGCGGGAATGGCGAGGCCGATCCCGACCGACGCTCCGGTCGGCGAGATCAAAGCCGAGTTGATGCCGATCACATTGCCGTTGAGGTCGAACATCGGGCCGCCGCTGTTGCCCATGTTGATCGCCGCGTCGGTCTGGATGTAGCGGTCGTAGGCGCCGACCCCGGTGATCCCGCGGTGCAGCGCGGAAATGATCCCGGCGGTGACGGTGCCGCCGAGGCCGTAGGGATTGCCGATCGCGACGATCCAGTCGCCGACCCGCGCCTTGGTGCTGTCGCCCCACTGGACGTAGGGCAGGTTGCGCCCCTCGATCTTGAGCAAGGCGAGGTCGGACGTCTCGTCGCGGCCGACGATCCGCGCCGGGAATTCCTTGCGGTCGGTGGTGATGACCGTGACGGTGTCGACCGTCCCGCTGCCGGTCAGGCCCTGGACGAGGTGGTTGTTGGTGACGACGTAGCCGTCGGGCGAAACGATGAAGCCGGAGCCGAGCGAGCCGGCCTCGCGCGTCCGCGGCTGCTGCTGCCCCTGCGGCTGGTCGGTGCCGCCGCCGCTTTCCGGGCCGACCGGGTTGCCGAAGCGGCGGAAGAATTCCTCAAACGGATCGCTCTGGGTGCGGATCGGGATCCGCTGCTTGGTCGAAATGTTGACGACCGCCGGCTGGAGCCGGGCGGCGAGGTCGGCGAACGACATCGGAGCGCCGGCCCGTGGAGCCATCGCCGACGGCGCGTTTTGCGCGACCTGCGCGCCCGCTTGCCCCGTGAGCGCCGAGAAGGCCGATCCCCCCAAGAGCAGGGCCATTGCGACCCCATAGGCGTAGCGCACTTTTCCGGTCTCCTTCGCGGTCATCGATACTCCATCATTCGGCGTTGGACGCAAGGCGCTAATCCCTGCGCGGCTGAATAGCGATTGAACGCTGCGGCTTAACGAATGCGATTTAACGGTCGCGTCCAGAGAATTCCTTCAAATAGTCGTTCTGGGGCGACAGAACGATGGTCGTCGCCGCCGGCGGCTTGCCGCCGCTGACCCCGACGAACGTCAGCCGATAGCTCTGCATCGCGCGGTAGAAGTCGTAGAATTCGGGATCCTTGCCGAAGCTTGCGGCATAGGTCCGCGCCGCATCGGCGTCGGCCTGGGCGCGGATGATCTGGGCCCGCTTGGAGCCTTCGGCGCGGATCGATTGCGCCTCCTGCTGGCGGGCAGTGCGCATGCGGTCGAAGGCCGAGAGGAGCGGCGCGCCATCGGGCAGGTCGGTGCGCTTGATCCGGACGTCGAGCACCTCGACGCCATATTGGCCGGCGATCCGGTTCAGCGACGTCCGGACGCTGTCCATGATGCCCTGCCGTTCGGGGGTAAGGAGCGCGGCGAACTCGATCCTGCCGAGCTCGTTGCGGACCTCGGACCCGAGGATCGGGCGCAGCTGCTCGCGCAGCTGGTCTTCGCTGCCGGCGCGGATGTACATCTGCAGCGGGTCGACGATCCGGTAGCGGGCGAAGGCGTCGACCTGCAGCCGGCGCTGGTCGGTCGAGATCACCTGCTGACGCGTCATGTCGACGTCCTGGACGCGCTTGTCGATCCACACGATCTGCTCGACCAGCGGAACGCGGAAATTGATCCCGGCACCGGCGGCCCCGATCGGCCGCCCGACCTTGTACTGATTGTAGATCCGAACCGGCTTGCCGAAGCGGACGATCAGCGCCTGCTTGGTCTCCGGAATGATCGGGAAGCTGCTGACCAGGAAGAGCAGGACGAAGATGGCGACGACCGCGGTGACGATCGGCCGGTGGCGCACGAGGTCGATCATTGCGCCGCCTCCCGCCGCTGTTCCTTCTGGACCTGGGGCAGCGGCAGATAGGGCGTGACCCCGGGCGCCTCGATGATCGTCTTGTCGACCTTCGACAGCACATCCTCCATCGTCTCGTAATACATGCGGCGGCGGGTCACTCCGGGGGCCAGCTTGTATTGCTCATAGACCTTGTCGAAGGCGGTCGCCTCGCCCTGCGCCTGCTGCCTTAGCTGAAGCGAATAGGCGTTGGCCGTGTTGATGTAGGTCTGGGCGTCCTGCTGCGCGGCGGTGACCTGCTTGAACGCATCGTTGACCGCGTCCGGCGGATCGGCCTGCTTGATGGCGATGCCCTGCACCCGGATCCCGGACCGGTAGGAGTCGAGGATCCGCTGCATGTTTTCGACCACGCGCTGCTCGATCTCGGCGCGCTTGTCGCCCATCGCGTCGTTCAGCGTGACCTGGCTGACGACCGCGCGCATCGAGCTTTCGGCGACCTCGCGGATCGTGTCGTCGGGCTGGGCCAGCTGGTAGAGGTAGAGCTCCGGCGTGCGGATGTTCCACCGCACCGAGTAAGCGAGATCGAGCAGATTCTGGTCGCCGGTGAGCATCAGATCGTCCGAACCCGCCGATCCGAGGTCGATCGTGCGAATGCTCTCGATGTTGATTTTCTTCACCCGTTCGATCGGCGCTGGAAGCGTGAAGCTGACGCCGGGCGGGAGCGTGCGGTTGTAGCGGCCGAACTGGGTGACGACGCCGCGCTGCCCGGGCGCGATCGAATGGACCGTCGTCAGCAGCAGGAACAGCGAGACGAAGGCGATGACCGCCCACATGATGATCGAGCCGTCGGGCCGGCCGGGGAAGCCGCCGCCGCCGAAGCGCGCCCGGCTGCGGCGCAGGAATTCGTCGATCGACGGCGTCGGAACTCCGGACGGGCCGGACGAGCGCTTGCCGCGCTTGGGCGGCTCGCCCCACGGGCCGCTGCCGCCATCCGGAGGCGGCGTGTCGTCGCCGTCGCCGCCGCCGCTCGATCCCCATGGCCCCTTGTTGTCGGCGTACAGGCCGCGAGCGCGGGCGCCCCACCCGGATAAGATGTTCATGCCCACGAGTATAGGAACGCAAATTCACGAAAAACAGTGGCAAGCGCCAAACCGGCTCCTATGTCGCGCCCATGCCTGGTTCGACCGACCTGCTCGACAGCCTGCCGCACGGCGAGCGGATCCGTTCGCGCAAGCTGGCCGACGGGGTGGCGACGGTGATCGCCGACGCCACCGGGCTGACCAAATCCGGACGCGACGCGCTCGAGCGTGAGCTCAATGAGGCGGCGCTGGCGCTACCCGGCGTCAGCGAGGTGCGGATCGCGGTCACCGCCGCCGAGCCCCGCCGCACCCTGATCGCGATCGGCAGCGGCAAGGGCGGGGTGGGCAAGTCGACCGTCGCCGCCAATCTCGCGATCGCGATGGCCAGGGCCGGCAAGCGGGTCGGGCTGGTCGACGCCGACGTCTATGGGCCGTCACAGCCGACGCTGCTCGGATCGGCCGACAAGCCGACCGCCGAGGACGATCGCCTGATCCCGGTCGAGGCGCACGGCATCAAATTCCTGTCGCTCGGCCATCTGGTCTCGCCGGGCCACGCGCTGGCGTGGCGCGGGCCGATGGCGACGGGCGCGCTGGCCAAGCTGATCGAAGCCGACTGGGGCGACGCCGAGATCCTCGTCGTCGACCTGCCGCCGGGGACCGGCGACGTGCAATTGTCGCTGATCCAGCGCTCGCGCCCGGCCGGCGCGGTGATCGTCTCGACGCCGCAGGACCTGTCGCTGATCGACGCCCGGCGCGCGATCGACCTGTTCAACAAGATGAGCGTCCCGGTGCTCGGGATCATCGAAAATATGGCGGCCTACGCCTGCCCGCATTGCGGTGCGGAGTCGCATCCGTTCGGAACGGGCGGCGCGGAAGCGGCCGCGGCGGAGCTCGGCGTGCCGTTCCTCGGACGGCTGCCGCTGTCAGTGGAGATTCGCGAAGCCTCCGATGCCGGCCGGCCGCTCGCTGCGGCCGAGGCTGAGTTCGCCGCGCTCGCCGCGAAACTGTTGGCGGCGGTGGCGCATTGAAGCGCTGAAAAGGAGAGCCGCCGTGCCCCTCACCAGCGACGAGGACATCAGGGAGCTTCTGATCAGCGCGGGGACGATCGCCATGGTCGGCGCGTCGGACCGTCCGAACCGTCCGTCCCACGGCGTGATGCGGATCCTCCAGGACCACGGCTATCGCGTGCTTCCGGTCAACCCGCAGATCGCCGGCCAGCATGTCCACGGCGAGTTCGTGTGGACCGAGCTGGCGCAGATCGGCGTTCCGATCGACATCGTCGACATCTTCCGCCGCCCGGACGCGGCCGGCGCCGCGGTAGACCAGGCAATCCTCGCCGGCGCCAAGGCGGTGTGGCTGCAGATCGGAGTGATCAACGCGGAGGCCGCGGCGCGGGCCGAGGCGGCCGGGCTCAAGGTGGTGATGGATCGCTGCCCGGCGATCGAGCTGAGGCGGCTCGGGATTCCTCCCCGGGACGGGGAGGTGGCAGACGCCGCGGCAGCAGCGGCTGACGGAGGGGGGTCGTAACCTGCACCACGCCCCCTCCACCAGCTTCGCTGGTCCCCCTCCCCGTTCCGGGGAGGATTAAGCCGCGCCCACCGTCATTTCCGGCACTAGGATTGTCGGGGCGTCGATCCCGCGGCGGAGTTCGAGGTCCGACGCGGGCTCGAGCGTCGCGAACATGTCGGTGAGGTTGGCGGCGACGGTGATTTCGGCGAGCGGCTCGGCGATGGCGCCGCCGCGGACCATGAAGCCGACCGCGCCGCGGCTGTAGTCGCCGGTCACGAGATTGGCGCCCTGGCCGATCAGCTCGATCACCAGCACCGCCTCGGGGAATGCGGCCAGCAACTCATCACGGCTGCGCGCGCCCGGCGCCAGATAGAGGTTGCTCGGACTCGCGCCCGGCGCTCCGCCGACCCCGCGCGCCGCATGACCGGTCGGAGCGATGCCGAGCTGGCGCGCGGCGGCACTGTCCGCGATCCAGCTGGTGAGGACGCCGTTCGCGACCAGCTCCCGGCGCGCCACCCGCAGCCCCTCGCCGTCGAACGGCCGCGAGCGCAGCCCGCGCCGGCGCAGCGGGTCGTCGACGATGGTCACGCCCTCCGCGAACACGCGCTCGCCGAGCTTGTCGAGCAGGAAGCTGGTCTTCCGGGCGACCGACGACCCGGTGATCGCGCCGGCGAGGTGACCGAGCAGGCTCGCCGACACCCGCGGGTCGAAGATCACCGGATAGCGGCCCGGCCTCGGCCGCGACGGATCGAGCCGGGCGACGGCGCGCTCGCCGGCGCGGCGGCCGACCGCCTCGGCCGACTCGAGGTCCGCGAGGTGCCGGGCGCTGTGCCATTCATGGTCGCGCTGCATGCCGCTGCCCTCACCCGTGATCACTGCGGCGGACACGCCGTGGCCGGTCGAGCGCTGCGCGCCCGAGAATCCGCCGGAGGTGGCGAGCGCGATCATGCTCGCCGATGCGCTCGCCCCGGCGCCGCTCGAATTGGTGACTCCGCGCACGCCGAGGGCGGCCTGCTCGGCTTCGAGCGCCCGCGCGCGAAGTGCGTTGGACGGCGGTTCGGCGCCATCCTCGCTGTCGAGATCGGGCAGTGCGCCGCGCTGCAGCAACTCGGCGGGCGCAAGGCCTGCGTACGGATCCTCGGGCGCTTGCCGCGCCATCGCCAGGCAGCGCTCGACCAGCGACGCAAGCGCGTCGTCCGACAGGTCGGAGGAAGCTGCGGTGGCCGACTGCTGCCCCACGAACAGCCGCAGCCCGACTTCCTCGCCTTCCGACCGACTGGCGGATTCGAGCTTGCCGAGGCGGACCTGCACTTCGGCCGAGCGGTCGCCGACGTAGAGCGCGTCCGCGGCGCTGGCGCCGGCGGCGAGGCCGCGCTCGACCAGGGATTCGGCGATGCCGCGGGCGTCTTGGGGAGATTGCATGAGCGGCGCGCCCTAGCGCGGCGCGAGCCCCACGACCAGCATGGCGAGGAAGACGAGGAAGCCGCAGGTGCGGTTGGAGCGGAACAGGCGAAGCGCGAGCGCGCCATCCCGCGGGTCGGCGCGCAGGGTCTGGTTAGCAAGGTGGAGGGCAGCGGGCGCGACCGTGAGCAGCGCGATCCAGTCCGGCCGCACCAGCCAGATCGCGCCGCCCCACAACAGCACAGCGAGCGCGTAGAAGATCGCGATCCCGGCGGGCGCCCGGTCGCCGAGCCGCCGGGCCGAGGATTTCACTCCGACCAAAGCGTCGTCCTCGATGTCCTGGATCGCGTAGAGCGTGTCGTAGCCGATCACCCAGGCGATGCTCCCGAACCACAGCAGGAACGGCGCCCAGCCGAGGCTGCCGGTGACCGCCGGCCAGCCGACCAGCGCGCCCCACGAGAAGACCAGGCCGAGCCACGCCTGCGGCCACCAGGTGATCCGCTTCATGAACGGATAAAGCGCAACCGGCGCCACGCTGAGCAGCGCGACGATTGCCGCTGTCGCCTTGAGCTCGAACAGGACTACCAGCCCGACCAGGCACAGCAGGCCGATCAGCAGCCCGGCGCTGCGAACCGAGACCCGGCCGTTGGCCAGCGGCCGCAGGCGGGTCCGTTCGACCCGGCGGTCGAGGTCGCGGTCAATGATATCGTTATAGACGCAGCCGGCGCTGCGCAGCGCCAGGGCGCCGAGCGCGAGCCACAGGAACAGGTCCCAGCGGCCGCCGACCCCGGCCAGCGCCACGCTCCACGCGCACGGCCAGTAAAGCAGCCAGACCCCGATCGGCCGATCGAGCCGCATCAGGCTCGCGTAGGGGCGAAGCCGCGGCGGAAGCGCGCCGATCAGCCCGCGCCGCTCGCTGTCCGGGACAATGTCGGTGGTGGCGCCCATAGCGGCGCCGATTAGCGCTGCCCGCCCGGCTTGTCTGCTCGGCTTAGAACGGGTGCTGGCAGGTCGCGATCATCGAGCTGATGCGGTCGTTCCATCCGCCGACGTTCTGGACCGTCCCGAATTCCACTCGGTCGCCCTTGAAGTCCTGGTCGAACGCCAGGACCCGGCAGGTCGGGCTGCACGCGAACGACGAAATCTGGTTGTCCCAGCTCGGGCCGAGCGACAGGCGCCGCGTGCCTCCCGGGATCGAGCGCCAGTTCCCCTGCCAGTCGACATGCTGGTAATAGACACAGCCGCGAAACTGGATCTGCGGCGCCTGAGGCGGCGGCGGCGGCGCCGGCGTCACCAAAATGGGCCGAATCCGGAGCATGTCCTGCATCGGCAGGACCGTCATCTTCTCAATGGCGAATTGGGACATTGCGGCGGAGCCGACCGTGGCGAGGCCGAGAGCTCCGAGCGCATAAACTGTTCTGCGGCGCATGACCGTGCTCCTTCGCGTTAGTCGACCACACCGGCGAGCTTGGCGCCCTTGCGACGGAAGAAGAGGAACGTCTTGACCCCCTGCGTGTCGCCGATGACGACGATGTCGTCGTCATCGAGCCCCATGGCCTTGACCGCGCGCTCCATCTCCGGATTGGCCGGCACCGCCTTGCGGTAGTCGCCCAGCGCCAAGGCAGCGATCGCGCCGAACACGACGTCCTTTTCGCCCGGGTCCTTGGCCTCGGTCCCCGGAGGCAGCTGGCCCGGGCCCGGAGTCAGCACGGTGCGATATTTGTTTTCGATGTCCGTCGGGGTGAGCAGCGCCGCGCCGTCGTCGAGGAAGAAGGGCGCGCTCGACATTTTGGTGAGCGCGTCGATGTCGCGGGCGGCAGCGGCGGTCGCCCATTCCCCGGCGCGCTTCTGGGCCGTTTCGACCGGATCCGGGCGGAGGACGAAATAGAGAATGATGGCGATCACGATCACCGCGAGGACGCCGAGCAGGATCCACAGCCACAGCAGGGATTTCTTCTTCTCGACGCCCGGACCGGCCAGCTTGGCGGTGGTCACCGGGCCTTCGGCATGGTCGTTGTCGGGATCGTTGATCGCCACGACCCGCAGCCGGAACGGATAATCGCCGGCGGCGGCGTCGGGCGGAAAGGCGACCTTGACGGTCGCGGTCTGGGTCTCGCCGGACCCGAAGTTCCGTTCGCGGTCGCCGTCGATGGCGAACCATTCGGCCTTGGACGGCCCGGTGGCGACGACCCCCAGGCGCCCGTCGACGCTTTCGCCGCTCTTGTTGGTCACGCTGTAGACGGCCGAGGTCAGCGCCGGCTTCGGGTTCTTGGGATCGCTCGATCGCTTCGCTTCGATGGTCGTCGGACCGTCGGGAATCTCGAAGGTCGGCATGTGCCCTCCCCGCCGCGCGCCTTGAAAATGACCGAGCCGGACGATTACGGACGCACGGCTGATAATGTCAATAAGAGCCCGTAGCGGCCGCCCCACGCAGCG
>Ga0068860_100004551_pt1 | contig 14155 bp, 14 predicted proteins | sample KBSSwiS32_FD_66597 | JGI IMG/M metagenome (GOLD analysis project Ga0068860, IMG submission 66597) | Switchgrass rhizosphere microbial communities from Kellogg Biological Station, Michigan, USA - KBS Switchgrass S3-2 | ecosystem: Host-associated > Plants > Roots > Rhizosphere > Soil ... | reverse complement strand
TTTTTTGACTTGCCTCCAATGGGTTCTATTTCCCGTTCCTGTAATACACGTAGGAATTTCACCTGTAATTCAAGTGGCAATTCACCAATTTCGTCAAGAAAAATTGTTCCCCCATCCGCCAGCTCAAACTTTCCTTCACGTTTTGCGGTTGCGCCGGTGTACGAACCTTTTTCGTGTCCGAATAAATCAGATTCAATCAGGTTCGCCGGTAAAGTTCCGCAATTGACGACGACAAACGGCTTATATCGTCGTGCAGAAACTTTGTGAATCGAATGAGCTATCAATTCTTTCCCGGTACCGCTTTCTCCTAATATCAACACAGAGGTATCAGTAGCGCCAACCATCTTCGCGCGCTCAAGCGTTTCAATAAATCTCGGACTCTTCCCGACGAGGTTGCTGAATTCAGGCGGAAGAACAACTTGCGATATTTTGTGGGATGAAGGCGTATCAATTTTTTCTTCCTGCCTGTTCTTATGCAAATACAACGCAACATCCAGCATAATCAATACATCCTTTGCACGAAAAGGTTTTACCATGAACCCATACGGCTTTGTTGGTTTTGCCTCTTCCAATATCTGCCTGTTTGAATTAGCAGACAAATACACAAATGCCATATTTTTTTCACTTAATATTTTTCCAAGGTCTATACCGGTTCCTTCTCCCTGCAAGAAGATATCAACAAGTACCAAATCTGGTTTTTCTTTTTCGATTATTGATAACGCAGCGGTAACAGATCGCGCAATAGTGCAAGTGGCATATCCCGCGTTCGTCAAAATTACATTGAGACTTTTCGCTTCGATAAACTGATCTTCTACTATCAGGATTTTAGCTTTCAACTGAGGCTGTTTGATGTTTTTTATAAATCAATCGAAAATAAAATTACAACAGTTGTATTTCCAAACAATAAAACATTGTATTTACCAATTTCACTCGTGCGATTTTTCACTAATTCTTGATATTTCAATAAACATTTCTGATCGTAAAAATTAAATCGTTGCAAACGAGCCCCCTAATTTTTCGGCACGTTCGTTGTTTTTGCTGACGCCGTTCCAGATGACAGTTACCTTAAAAATAAATATCATGAAAAATTATACATCACTCGCCGACGCAATGGATGACCTGAAAACAAGAGGTTACGATTTTGACTTTACAACAACTTCGGACTGCCTTTATTGTGGTGACTTGGATGTGCGATTGGATCCGGAAGATTTTCACGTAGACGAGATTTACCGATTTGAAGCGAAATCAGAGACTAACTATAACGTTGTCATATATGCGATCTCATCGTCGACCGGCCCAAAGGGAACTATAATAGATGTGGATGGCACATACGTCGAAACGCTACATGTCGAGATTGTAAAAAAATTGCAGGACGCACACGGCAGGTTAAGTCTGCCCATTTGAAAATATTTTTTGCCAGACGAAATTCAACATCTCAATCAACTACATAAATATTTCAGTTATGACACAAACCAAAACGTTCAAACCAGAAAATGATCCGAGAATTTTTTCGGAAGTAAGATCGTTCCTTAAACAACTCAATTCAGGAGACGGGAAACCTATTGAACAACTAAGCCCCGCCGAAGCGCGACAAGTATTAACAGACGCACAAAATTCAACAACAGTGGACTACTCGGGTATTGAAGAATCCGAAAAAATTATTACGCAAGACGGAGAAAAAGTCAGAATACATGTTACGAAGCCTGTTGGTACCGGGTCCCATGCTCCCGTGTTCGTATTTGTACATGGAGGCGGATGGGTCTTGGGCGATTATCCTACACACAGAAGATTAGTAAGAGACCTCGTAGTTGCAAGTGGAGCCGTTGCAGTGTTTCCCGATTATACTCCATCACCCGAAGCGCATTACCCGGTTGCAATCGACCAGATTTATGCAGTCGTGAAATGGATTGCCGCTCATGGTGATGAGATTGGAGTTAACGGAAAAAATCTTGCTGTCGTCGGAAATAGTGTTGGCGGAAATATGACTGCGGCAGTCGTATTAATGGCAAAAGAGAAAAACGGTCCCACTGTAAAACTCCAGGTAATGTTATGGCCCGTAACCAACGCGAATTTTGAAACAGACTCTTATAAAGAATTAGGCGAAGGAAGATTTCTCACACGGAATATGATGATCTGGTTTTGGGACAACTATTTGCCCGATGAAAAAAGACGCAACGAAATCTTCGCTTCGCCGTTGCAGGCAACTGTTGAACAATTGAAAGGCCTTCCACCTGCCTTAATTCAGACGGCGGAAAATGATGTACTGCGCGACGAAGGCGAAGCCTACGCCAGGAAATTAAATGAAGCAGGTGTTGCAGTGACGCTGACGCGCCATGAAGGATTGATTCACGATTACGGTTTATTAAATCCAATTGCAAAAGTGCCAGCCGTCAGAACCGCGCTGCTACAAGCCGCAGCCAGTATTAAAAAAGCGCTCGCTGATTAAAAAATTGTTACGGAAATTTTTTCACCCACGTTAAATAATCCAGGTATGTATATCCACAATCAATCAAACGCTGATCGGATCCTATTAGATCTCCTCAGTACCATTCAGAATTTTAGCGATTCTATGTATACATATCTTGATCATATCGGAGAGCAGGAAGTTTTAAATCCGTTTCAAAAAATTGACTTCATCGGCATTCGTGAACCGATACCAAATGGATTCTTTACAAAATTTGGAATTCGAAGATTGATAGTGAATCCATTTCCTAAAACATTGACGATTTCGAATGTTACGGGCGATGACAAAAATTCGAGCGGCCGCAAATGGAACAACATTATAAATGATACAGCACTGGAAGAACTTAAAACGTTATTTAGAAACTGTGTTGTTATCCAGTTTGCGCAATGGGAAAATTCAGTGAATGCGTCGGATTTCTGGGACGGGCTTCTTCGGGATGTAATCAAGCCACTCAATAAAAAAGATTTCCATTTCATCTTCTACTTAGGTGACCCAACAAAAAAATTGGTGTTTGAGACAGATGAGATCCTTGACATCATGAGTGAATATTCTTTGTTTGGAAGTGTCACATTGGTGCTCAATGAAGATGAGGCAGACAGATTATCGGGTGTACTCAATGAATGGACCATTCGATCGTACTCGTTTAAAAAATCAGTAGAAAAATATCTCCCTGTCTTTAACACAATTCGTATCGATTCCCTGGTGATTTTCTCTCCCAACCGTACACTTCTCATTTCAAAAGATCAGCGACTCGAATTTGGCGGAAGATCATTAAACAACCGCAATGCTTTTGTCGGGAATTGTTTTGATGCCGGATATCAGCTCGGATTACTACTTCAATTAAAAGTTTCCCACTGTGTCGCCTTGGGACTTGCGATTGCCGGAGTGTACCAGCAAACTGAATCTGAACCCGATCAAAAAACAATGCTCCGATACATCAAAGAGTGGATCGATGAGTTGAAAACACCGGCTTACTAAGAGAAACACAAAATATTTAAACCGCTAACGGAAAAACATCGAACACGTTTCCCGCAATGCATCATTGCGAAAATGAAATCTTTATATTTTTTAACCGGCCATCATAGAGGCCAAAAATTTTAGTCATGAAAATTGTTGTAATCGGCGGTAGCGGGCTTATCGGTTCCAAGCTCGTAAACAAGCTTCGCCAGCTTGATCATGAAGTAATATCGGGAACGCCAGACACCGGCATCAACACCATCACGGGACAAGGACTAGATGACGTATTAAAAAATACAAATGTTGTTGTTGATGTTTCCAATTCGCCATCATTTGAAGACAAAGCAGTCATGGAGTTCTTTACCAAGGGTACTACGAATTTAACCAAGGCGGCGTCTGCTGCAGGAGTGAAGCATTACGTGGCAATGTCGATCGTGGGAACAGATCGATTGCCTGACAGCGGCTATCTCCGCGCGAAAGTTGCGCAGGAGAACCTGATTAAAGGATCCGGAATTCCTTACAGCATTTTGCGTTCCACTCAATTCTTTGAATTCGGAAAATCAATTGCACAGGCAGCTACAATCGGGAACGAGGTTCATATCCCCACCGCCGCATTTCAACCCATTGCCTCAGACGAAGTCGTCTCCGCGCTCGCAGACGTCGTGCTTGGAACACCAGTAAATGGAATTACGGAAGTAGCTGGACCAGTCCGCATGCCGATGTCAGAATTTATTCGCTTCTACCTGGACACTACAGAAGACTCACGCCAGTTGGTTGCGGATGACCATGCCCGTTACTTCGGTACTGAATTGGATGAACAATCATTGGTACCGCTGGGAAATGCAAGGCTTGGAAAAATTCAATACGAGAACTGGTTGACTGACCAACTTATGAAAGCGTAGCGCTTTTGGATTTGCCCGGTTGCAACGAAGATGACGGGTGTCAGTTCGTTGAGGCGGTTGTAAGGGTGCGTGTACTTTCCGCCCGTTCGTACATGAGACAACCCACGTCGGCACGGCGTCTCCGTGATTGCCGATCAACTACACAACGATGCGACGAAGGCAAACATTCATTTTCTAACAATCAAAAAATTCTATTGTGAAGAGTTTTTTAGATCAGGTGGACGGCTTCCAGGGTAGTATCAATCCCTTCAACATCGAAACAAACATCACTGACGGGAGTGAATTCCTCGATGATGCAATTCGTATGAAAGACCAGCCATTTGAAGTACCTGATAAGGAAAATCAACAAATATTATTTCAAACCAAAAAAATTCAACGTTATGAATCTTATTAGAAAACAATTTGCAGTGCTCGCGGCAACGGCCGCCTCGGTGCTGTCGCACAACGCAGATGCGCAGTCGATTCCAAAAGGTGTAAAAAATATTGTATTAGTTCACGGAGCATTTGCTGATGGATCGAGCTGGGCAAAAGTGATCCCAATACTTCAGGCAAAAGGATTTAATGTCATCGCTGTTCAAAATCCTCTCACGTCGTTACAAGATGATGTTGCAGCAGCAAAACGTGCTATCGCTTCGATGGATGGTCCGGTGTTACTCGTCGGTCACTCATACGGCGGAATGGTCATTTCCGAAGCAGGAAATGATCCAAAGGTAGTGGGCCTGGTATATGTTGCGGCGTTGGTACCGGAACAAGGACAAAATGTTACTGATGTAAATGCAGCTATGCCGACGACCGGGGTTGAAAAAGAATTTCATCTTAGCCCGGAAGGATATTTGTCATTGTCGCCGAAAGCTGTCAACGAATCTTTCGCACAGGACCTTTCTTCTGAAGAAAAAAATCTGATTTATGCGACACAGGTGACCTGGGCCGCGGCAGCCACACAGGAAAAAGTTCAAAGTCCGGCTTGGCAAAACAAACCGACATGGGTTATCGTAGCAGCGCAGGATGGAATGATCAACCCGGATCTTGAACGATACAAAGCAAAATTGATCAAGGCAACTACGATCGAACTAAAGTCGAGTCATGTTCCGATGATATCACAGCCCGGAAAAGTTGCGAATTTCATCATCAGTGCCGCGGAGAAATTGTAATTGATTGCTAGTTGCCATTCGTCATTTCGAACGAAGTTGCTGAGCGCATCGAAGCAACGAAGTGAGAAATCTAACTGTGTCTTCAACGACTGGAGTTAAGGTCCCGCAGCATTTCACGCAAAGGCGCAAAGAAAGCGAAGTCGCAAAGATTTAAGCGCTTTTTTTGCGTCTTCGCGTGAAAAAAATTAGTGCCCTTTTGTAGATTCATCAAACACCCTCAAATAATTTCCACCCCCAATCTTAGCAATTTCATCTTCTGTAAAGCCTGTCTTCAACAACGCGTCGACAACAGCGAAATAGAATCCAACCTGCTGATCTTTCCAGGCTTCGTTTGTACGTTCACCGATTCTTTTGTTCTGGTTATTTCCCCCAGGCGCTCCGGGCGATCTGTAAGATGGTGTCATCTTTGTATCTGTTCCTATACAAACATGATCTGTTCCCACAATGTCTGCAAGCGCGCGAATATTTTGAGCGTATTCGATTGGCGTGTCTGATAAATGTGTCCAAACTCCAATCACTCCACCGGCATTTGCCACGATTTTTGCTTGCTCTTTGCTGATGAGCCTTGGCAACATCATCTTAGCGAAGTTGGCATTTTGGCCGAGTTGTGTATCTAACCCCGTATGTGAAATAATTATCGGGTGCGCACTAACATTCAGCGCCGCATTAATTGTTTTATTGTTGCAATGTGTGAGATCGACAAGAATGCCAAGTTTGTTACACTCTTTGATAACAGCCGTACCAAATTCTGTGAGTCCGCCCCATCGTGCCGGGTTGGTATAAACATCTCCTAACGGAACAGATGCATCGCTGTCATGCAACAATCCAAGATGTCGCAATCCGCGATGATATGCGATACCAACACGTTCAATTTTCCCATCGAGAAAATGGCCACCTTCAACGGATTGAATTACGATTGGCTGACCTTTATCATGCGCAGTACGTACATCAACAAGATTAGTCGCCCGCTTCATTTTATTGTCAAGCAAAATTTTATCCATTGCACTGAGTGCGTTCGTGAATCGATCGTATCCTTCTGACGGATCGTTGATCTTTTGATAATCGACTGCGAACGTCATACAAATGGCAGACAAGCCTGATTTCTTTAACTCTCCGGATAAATCAACATTCGGTCCTGGTAGTTCTGCCGCATTAATCGGGACATCGATATGATTGTGCGCGTCGACGCCGATTGTATTCTTTACAATGGCCGCCACTCGCGGATCAATGTCCTGGTTTGTCCAATATGAAAAGGGTTGTAATGCCAGCATTCCGCCGGCGCCGCTTAATGTGGTGATGAATTTTCGGCGTGACCAGCTGTGATTTGAATTTTGCATTTTCAAATCTAACACTCGTTGATTTTGATCGCAGGAAAAATGCGATCAAATCCGCAAAACTTGCGGTGAAATGCTACAACAGCTGAGGATAATAAAATTTTTACGTAAAGAATGCAAGGCGCAAAGGAACGTAACCTTCACGCCTTTGCATGAAAAAACTCTAGGCGGGTGCCTGGAACAGCCACTGCCTTCCAAATTTATCTTCCAGCGAACCGAACCAGCCAAAAAATGCTTTTTCCAATGGCTGTATTATTTTGGCTCCTTGTGAAAGCTTTTCGAAAAATGATTTGATTTCATTTTCCGATTCGCAAATGAGCGCCATGTAGACTGTATTTCCTTCCACAGGTGGCGTCGGTGCCATATCACTGGCCATGATATGAATCGTTCCGCCTTTCAATTCCGCATGAAGTACCTGGTTGTGCATTTCAGGAGGCATGTGATCCTTTGCGGGTGATTCGCCGGCTTTTTGCATAGTGAGTTCGCCGCCAAAAATACCTTTGTAAAAATTCATTGCTTCGGAACATCTGCCATTAAAATTAAAATAAGGATTCAATGTTGCCATGGTCGTTTGATTTGTTTTGCTAAAATGGTTTACTTATAGAATTGTCGACCTCGGGAGTAAGTTCGGGGGCATAATTTATTACATTTTTCAAATGCCACAATTTTTTCTCCATAAAATTTTGCGATACGATGTATAACTATAACGAAAACTTAATTTTGCCATGACGCAATTGTACCCACTGACCCGTAAACCACCCATTAGTTTTAAGTTTAACTTGTGAAAAGTCAAAAACCTCGAATTGATATAATCAATGAAATTTTGGAAGAATGCATTATTGCATTTCCTGTATCATCCTTTATTATTAGTTTATATCAGCGATATCAAAAGATGGGAAGTTTGAGCAAGAAACAATTGATCGGATTGTACGATAAGGCATCAAAAATTCAGGGACTGTCTCCGGGAAAACTTGCAACGCTCGAGGCAAATATCAAACGAATGCCGACAAGATACAAATCGGAAAAGCCGGAACCAAAACCATTGTTTGAAAAAGATGAAGCTACAGGCAAAATGATCGGGGATATCCTGTCAAAATATCCCGAACACAAAAGAGCACTTTTCCTGAAAGCAAAATACGATAACAACGAACCTTTGTCGACTGTCGAGATGGATGACCTACGGAGATTTCAAAAGATGGTCGCAGGGAAATAGTTGAATGGTAAGTTTTGTTTCTTTGTGTGAAACAAAACCTACCAAAACCGCACTCTGCCTGTATCAAAAGCGAACAGTTCTTCCATTCAAATCAAATAATATTATTCTGACGCATAATAACATAAAATCTTGGCACTAACATAGCTGCGTAAAAACCGTTCGGAAGACTAACTGCCTACTAACGAAAGGCGGAAGCAAAAAAAAAATAACTTACATTTTAAAGCCCGGAACATGTTGTTTAATTATTTTAAAACTGCCTTCAGAAATTTAACGAGAAACAAGGTTTACTCGACGATCAACATTGCAGGACTTAGCATTGGACTGGCCTGCGCCATGTTGATCACACTATACGTAAACGATGAAGTAAGCTTTGACAGGTTTCATAAGAATATAAATAATATCTATCGCGTTGTATCCAAATCAAGTTACAAAGGAGTTGCATATAACAGCCCGAATACGGGCTATCTGCAGGGGCCGAGGTTCAAACAAAATGTTCCGGGGATTGCAAGTTTTGTCCGTATCGAAGGAGAAACAGAAGATATCAAAAAAGGAACGGATATCAATTCACAAGATTTGCTCTATGTTGATTCAAATTTTTTCGAAGTGTTTAGTTTTCCGCTTATCGGGGGTGATGCAAAAACATGTCTGAAAGAACCGCATTCTGTCGTGATGAGCGAAGATTTGGCAAAAAAACAATTTGGTACTACTGATGCAGTTGGGAAAATCCTGATGATGAAACAGGACAGCGCGTTCGTGCCATTCAAAGTGACTGCAGTCTCAAAAAAATGTCCGCAAAATTCTTCGATACAATTTGACATGGTGTTACCATTTAAAGAAAAAACCGCTGATGCCCTTGATAATACAAACTGGTTCCGTTCCTTTCTTAACACATTTGTCGTACTAAATAACAACGCAGGCCTTGCGACCGTTGAAAAACAAATGCAAAGTTTTTATTTAAGAGATGCAGCCGCAGCAATGAAAGAAATTCAATCAAAATACGGCGGTTCCGGTGAGATGGGCTCTTATTTTTTGCAACCATTCACTTTAATGCATTTGGATACGGACTTGTCAGCGCAAAATGGTTTAGTTAACGCAAGCAACCCGATGTATTCATATATTCTTTCGGGAATTGCGCTATTCATTTTGCTAATTGCATGTATCAATTTTATCAATCTTACAGTTGCACGTTCCGTCAGACGCGCGAAGGAAATCGGGATAAGGAAAGTTGTTGGCGGAAACAGGAAGCAACTCATCGTACAGTTTTTGGGCGAGTCTTATATACTATGCACCTTTTCGTTTGTATTTGCCATTGCGCTTGTTCAATTATTATTGCCGGTTTTCAATAATCTTTCAAACAAGGCGCTTTCACTTTCTTATTTATTCAGTGTAAAACTTGTGTCCGAATATATTCTTCTTTATCTCGTCACAGGTTTACTTGCCGGATTCTATCCAGCACTTGTTTTATCCGGATATAATCCTGTCGCCACATTATATAATCGCTTTACTGTACGGGGAAGAAACTATTTACAAAAAACATTGGTTGTACTTCAGTTTGCCTTGGCTTCTTTCTTAATCGTTGCCACTTTTACTATCTATGATCAATTTAATTTCCTGACCAAAACTGACCTGGGATATAATGACAATGACATCGTAGTTATAAATAAATACTACACACATCGCAACGAAGCGCAGATTTTCAAGACTGCGTTGTTAAAGAATTCGAATATCGTTGACGTTGCGCCCAATAGCGTGGGACACATGTACACTATTGCCAAAATAGCAAACGATTCCATCATCAATTTCTGTTATGCACCAATTGATGAATCGTACATCCCCGAACTAAAAATTCCAATTCTCCAGGGTAGAAATTTCTCAATAAACTATCCAGCTGATCCTGATAATTCAATAATCGTAAACGAAGCGTTCGTAGAAAAAGCAGGTTGGAAAGATCCTATTGGACAATCCCTGAATTTCTTTTATGACAGCAACAAAATCTTTCGGGTCGTCGGCGTGGTAAAAGATTATCATTTTCAATCATTGAATCGGAAGATTGCACCGATTGTTTTTACGATGACGGCTAAGCAAGACTTTGCAGACTTCTATATAAAAATTAAACCCAAAACGAACACGGCCAGTTTGAAATTTATTGAAAAAACATTTAAAGAAATATTCCCATTGAGTCCATATTCTTATGTATTTAAGAACGATCAGAACTTAAAAAGTTATGAATCGGAATCAAAGTGGAAACGAATTATTTTGTTTGGTGCAATCATTACAATATTCATCTCGTGTATCGGGCTGTTTGGTTTATCTGTTTTATCGGCTGAAAAGCGCACCAAAGAAATTGGTATACGTAAAGTGCTGGGCGCATCAGTGAGTGGCATGGTTACGATTTTGTCAAAAGATTTTATAAAACTTGTTGCAATATCACTCATCATTGCAATGCCTGCAGCTTATTACGTCGGCAACAAATGGCTCGAAAATTATCCCTATAGAATCACGCTTAGTTGGAAATTATTTGCACCTGCGGCCTTTATTGTGATTTTGATTGCATTGCTAACGATCAGTTTTCAATCTATCAAGGCCGCTATCGCAAATCCGTCGAAGAGCTTGAGAACAGAATAGCGGCTCACTGTCTGGAATCAAATTTCCTCGGGGATACTCCAAATTTTTTCTTGAACGCATTGCTGAAATGCTGAACGGATGCATACCCCAGTTCAGTCGCGATTTCGCTGGCTTTTTTTGCCTTGCACTCCAACTCATTTTTGGCAATGTCCAGTCTCGTATCTGCCACAAATCCAAAAACCGTAGTACCGAACATTTCTTTGAAGCCACGCTTCAATTTATACTCATTGATGCCGACGATCTTTGCGAGTTCCTGCAAACCGGGTGGATTGTCGAGACAGGTCATCACGTATTCACGCGCATACCGGATGCACTCCGCATCATGTTTAGATCTTATGTATTTGTATGAGGGCTCAATTAAAACATTCGCCGCCTCAGCCTGCAATACCAGCAACTCCATTGCTTTTGAAAGCAGGAATATTTTTTTCATCCCGCCGGAGTAGCTACATTGAACAACGTTGTTAATGATGTTCAACATCCCCGCTTCAACAGTCAAATTTCGTGCACTGAGCATCGCCGGCCTGTTCTGAATTACATTTTTGTTGAATTCCTCCAACACTCTGTTACCATCCTGCGTAAGTTGCAGGAATGCCTCTTTCGTGAATTGTAAAAAGAACATTGTCGATTTTACTCCGCTGCTTTTTAAAATGCCGGTATCAATTGCGCCAGCAGGTGAATAAAAAAGATTGTGCTGGTAATTATTCATTAGCGGGGAATCTGCGCCATCAATGAATATGGATCCCTTTAGATTTATTTGGAAAGTAACTAATTCAATATTCACGTTTGAATTCCAGGTAAGAGACGCAGGTTCTTTGTACTGCCAATCGGAATAACTCATCCTGATATTCTGAAAATACCATTCGGCAAAATCAATCGTTGCATTGGGATGATATACCCGTGTGGATTTTTCCACGAGTTCATTTTTTTCAAACCCGTTTAGAAAATAATTATTTAGCGGTTGAAAATAATCGTTATTAAAACCTTGAATAGAAAAACTCATTGCTCCGTTATTTGTAAGTGATGCTCCTTTTGATGTAATACAATCAAAAAATCAAAACTGATTTTTGTATTGAAAGTATGAGTCAAATTTATTTAAACCAAACAAAATGATGTTAAATATCAAACGCGCATTGATGTGCTTTCTTATCGCGTATCTTTTAGTAACAATTCTTGCAGTAGCAACATCTCTCACGTATGAAAATATTGTTCACCCACCGCAACCGGTGCCGGGTGTAAGTCCACTGCAATCACAGGTTTTTGTCGCGACGGTTCCTTATCATGTCGTGATTATGCTTATCATATGGCCGGTATTTGCCGGAATATATTTCAGGCGGCGACCATCAGGAATAAAAGAGAGATGGACACTCGGGACATTTTGGGTGGTCGCTGCAATGCTCGTTGATTTGATTTGTTTCGTTATTGTTAAATCACCTTATTCATTTAGTTTTTACGAGTTCTACGTGTTATACCAGCCATGGCTGACGTTAATCTACCTCGCCATTTTTTTAAGTCCGCTTATTCATTTGGTATTTAGCACGCGGGCAGAAATTGAAAAATCTTGAAGGGCCAGTTTTTTTTGAAAAATTTAATGTTTGAAAAGAGAGCGAAGTCACTTTCCGCTCTCTTTCCTTCGCTCTAAAAAATGGTGCTCGTCGAAAGGCGGCTTACTGCAATCTGTCAACTCTAATAATCATAAAAGTCGTAACTTTAATGTCCCGCATGTAAGATGTGGCGATATACATACAAAGTAGTTGCGATTCTTTCAACTCAGATATCAGCCCCCTTCTATGTAGATTTATTTCCCCTTCCGGTTTTTTGTTCGACTCCTCAAAAAACAGTTCCATAATCGTGGAGGTATTTTTGCTTCACTTCATTGTGATATTTCATCGGAATTAAAGAATGGCAACATTTTGTGATGATTAATTGGAACGTAATAGCAAGATTTTATCATGGCAGAAAAAAATAATAATGTGGGAAGGCTCGATGAAAAGCAACACATCATTGTGATCGGTGCATCATCCGGAGGTTTCGGCGCGCTAAAGACAATTGCGAAAAAGCTACCAGCCGATTTTGCTCCACCGATCATGGTTGTGTGGCACATGAGTCCTGATGTTCGAAGCGTTTTGCCAGACGCGCTTAACAAAATTAGTCCGGTTAGTGCAGCGCATGCGCGTAATATGGAGGACCTCGTGCCAAATCGGATTTATGTTGCGCCGCCGGATCGGCACATGATTTTGGATGATGACAAAATTCGTGTGACCCGCGGACCAAAAGAAAATCGGTTCCGTCCCGCTATTGATCCTCTTTTCCGTTCCGCGGCGTATGCATACGGAAACCGGGTTATTGGTGTGATATTATCGGGCGGACTTGATGATGGAACAGCCGGTCTGTGGACGATAAAACATTATGGAGGCATCACCATTGTTCAGGACCCATCAGATGCAGAAGTACCATCGATGCCGGAAAATGCATTGCGCGAAGTAAAAATTGATCACTCATTGCCGGTAGCTGAAATAGGTGCGTTACTGATTCGATTGGCAGAACAACCTGTCTCAAAAAATTCTGTCGTTGTGAATGATGAACAAACAAGGAAAGAAATTGAAATTGCCGGCGAACATGATACGGTACAAAAAAATTTTTTGGGTTTTGGAAAATTGACACCGTATACTTGTCCTGAGTGCCAAGGTGTGTTATCGAGACTACAAAATGAAAATATCATTCGCTATCGTTGTCATACCGGGCATGCATTTTCAGCGGATTCACTACTCACCGCAATCGGGGAAAAGATAGAAGACAGTATGTACAATGCTATCCGCGGAATTCATGAGAGCATTATATTATTGAATCATCTTGGCGATCATTATGCCGAAGCAAATAATCCCAAATTGGCAGCGCTATACTTTAAGAAGGCACAGGAAGCGGCGCAGCACGCAGAAACCATCCGCCAGGCGGCTTTGTCGCATGAACAGTTTAGTAAAGATTCATTGCGGCATTTGGTGGAAGATTCGAGCTGATATTAAATGATTAAATTTACTTTGAATCAAAAAAGGATGACAAAATCTCAACCTAAGAAGGGGCGGAATCCAGACGTTGATACGTTAGCAGTTAAACCCGGCAACGGTGAATTTCTGATCGCGGGAATCGGTGCCTCTGCCGGTGGAATCCAGGCCTTCCAACAATTTTTCCAAAATATTCCGGCAAAAACAGGAATTGCCTACGTGGTAATTCTCCATCTTTCCCCGGATCACGATAGCAAACTGGCCGAAGTGCTTAGGCCTGTAAGCAAGATGCCAATCATGCAGGTGACGGAAAGAGTCAGGGTCGAACCGGATCACATTTATGTTGTTCCGCCGAATCAGCATCTGACAATGGATGATGGGCACATCTTGGTATCTCCAAATCTTCAGGTAGAGGAACGCCGCGCTCCGGTTGATATTTTTTTCAGAACGCTTGCTGATGAACATGGCCCAAGAGCCATCGCAGTAATACTTTCCGGTTCCGGTGCAAAC
>Ga0068860_100004550_pt1 | contig 14156 bp, 6 predicted proteins | sample KBSSwiS32_FD_66597 | JGI IMG/M metagenome (GOLD analysis project Ga0068860, IMG submission 66597) | Switchgrass rhizosphere microbial communities from Kellogg Biological Station, Michigan, USA - KBS Switchgrass S3-2 | ecosystem: Host-associated > Plants > Roots > Rhizosphere > Soil ... | reverse complement strand
TTCGAATTTTTCGTGCGCATCGTTGTAGGAAAACTCGATGAACACGAGATCGGGATGATGCGCGAGGACCTTTGTTTCGAGGTTCGCAACGCCCCAGTCCGAATTCTCACCGGGGCCCCCGCTGTTGATGAATGTGACCAGGTGCGGGTAATGCGCATCGAACCACCGGTTCATCGCCTTCGCCCATTCGCCTCCCGCTGTCAGGCTCGTTCCATATACCACCACCCGCTGCTGCTCGCCGGATTTGAGCTTGTGGAAGAATTCCTCCAAATGCGGACCCCGGTCTTGTTGGGAAGCAAAATGCGCGGTTGATGGCATGCGTGAAGGAAGTTGGGTGTAAAAAGATATGAATCGGATGGCTGTCGTTTGCAAGAGCAGGGACGAACCGGGCTAAGGTCGGTAGGTGCGGACACGACCGGTCACGGCATCCACCTGTGCGGTAAAGTAGTTGGCAGGGATTCCCGTGGCGGGGGTCTTCGGCAGGTTTTCAGGGTAAATCGTGAGATACCAATTATTGTTCGGGGTGAGATTTGTTCCACCCGTTGTCCGGAACAGGAAGCTGATGTAGGGCGTGGTAGCCGCCTTGGGAAGGTCTTCCGTGCCTGTCGACAAGCCGGAGCCGCTGGCGTTGGTGGAATCCAGCAACGGGGAGACAATATTTCCGGCGGCGTCATTGTCCGTGGAAATGATGATTGGCTCAGGCAGGTTCCTCACGTTACTCAACGGGGATTTTACGGTGCTGCTGCCGATTGCCGCAAAGGTGCGGAACGCCCGGTACTGCAGATCCTGCGAGGATGTCTGGGATGGAAGCTTGTAGAAACGCACCTCCACATCGCGGTTCTGCGTCAAGGCCACCTGCCGGGCAAGGTTCAACTCATCCGTGATCATGGAGGCCGATTTGTTCAGGTTCGACGACCGCATCAAAGGCACCACCGATGGCATCACCAGGCCCAGGAGAACAGCGATGACCGCCATCACCACCAGCAACTCGATGAGGGTAAATGCGCGACTGTTGCACGAACTTTTGCATGCAGGTGTTACGATCTGTTTCATGGCGCAAATCGTTTGCTGCTGAGGATCCGGAACTTATACGGCCCGACCATCGCGTCGGAATCGGTTTCCGTAGCGGGAGTTTTTCCGCCGACATGCACGAGCGTGTCCGAGTTTGGATCAAGATAACGTTCCACAATAAATGACCCTCGGAATTCGCCCATGACCTGATCCTTGCCTTCTATAAATTTATTGGCTGGAGTGTTGATGGATTTCTTCAAAGCCTGCGTCTGGACATGCACGGTGTAGGTGTTCGATTTGGTGGTAAGGCGAGGGTATATATGGCCGTAAGGCTGCTCACGGACGTTGTCGCCGGTCAATTTGTATCCATTTGAAGAAGCCGCGCTGGCGCCGAGCCACCAGGCTGCCATCGTACTGTATGTGGGACTTGCCGGGGCTGGCGTTGTTGTGTTCGCCAAATATTGCGGGACGAGATAAATATCGCAAATCTCCGAAGCCGAGCGAAAGATGTCCCCCAAGGTAAACCGGCTTTCAAAGCCCGCGAGCGTGCCATTCAATTCGTCTGGGCTTATCGTGTAGCGGCAATCCGGCATCGTCACAGTGGTTTGATTTTCCTTGTAGAGCGTACCCGCGGTTGTGGGAATCGCCATGACCCTCGTTGACTTCAGCACGGCCCGTACGCCGGTATCACGCGTGAGATAAGTAAACGGCACGATCTGGTAATTCATGTTGACCTTGCCCGCCGTGGAAAACGGTTCGCTGATTGCATACGGCTCTACAATCGGCATCGTGAACAGATCCAGAAAGGCGTGGTCGGGTGGTGTCGTATAGGGAGGCCCTCCTCCTGCATTCAAGGAAGTCCCGAAACCCGGATGAGCCGTGCCGCTGAGCGGATTTTTGCAAAATAGCAAAGTCTGCCACGGCCGGGAGTTGGTGCCGGTCGTCGTATTGATTCCCGTGGGGAGGGAACCAAACGCAACAGCGGAAGCAATCTGACGATTGGGGGCGTAGGATGCGCCAATGTCTATGACTACTACGTCATTCGAGCTGCGGTCATATCCCCCTGATAAGTAATAACCACCGGTTGAACCTGCACCGGAACCTACATTGCCTAGATCTGGTTTATTGATGTAGGGGCCGTCCCGTTGTCTTCCAATGCCTGTATCCCAATCACCAAGTGAACCATTGGACATCGTCGCTTGGGTCATCCCACGTGGAGCAATCGGCTCCCTGTTTCCTTTTGGGGATCCTTTCTGGTAAGACGCGACCTGCAACAGTTTTCCATGATCCGTTCCGCTTCCGGTATAATATCCATTGGCGGCGCCTGATGCGTTTGGACCGCTGTCCGCATCCACATGCAAGCTGTGAATAAGTCTTGAGGTGGTGGCAACATCGGAGTATTTTTTCCCATCGAGCGGAGGCTCTCCGTTGGTCATGCCGTGTCCTTCAAAAAATTCCTCTGGCACGTTTCTCAAGCCTGCGATTAACCTGAAATCTCCCTTCGCAGGCCCGCCATAGCGCGGTTCCACGCTTCGGACCGTATCGAGTGGACGAATTAATGGGAGCGGATTATGGGCGAAGTCTTGCTGGATTCCAACCCCATTCGATTGCAAAGCACCAAAGTGATTACGGACATCAGTGTAAGGGTCCGTCGCTATCGTAATCGTGCCGGAGGTGACCGATGTAGTTGCTGAACCGGTGGCTTGCGGGACAGGAAGGCCCGTGGCGGGCGGAAATCTCATATTAATAGTTTGAATAAGGTCATCAGGATTGAGACTGGTGGCATACCCCGAGTAGATTTTGACTGTGATCGGGCCTCCGTTGAAATCGAATGTCGAACCGGACAGGGTGACTGTGCCTGAAACAAAAGGGTAAAATTGTTCCTCGGTGGGGCTTCCCACCGCTGTAGTCCCTGTCTGCTTTATCTTCAAGGACCAGTACTGTGTAAAAAGTTCCAATCCGGTCAGGGCAGTGGAGTTGCACTCACCGTCCCTCGCAGTTACAAGGTTGACAGCGTTGGCCTCATCTGGAAACCCCATATTTATTCCGCCGACTGTGAAATCATTGAGGTGGCCGACAGCGATGCGCAAGTTGGCATTCCAAGGTGGCGGGCCCGGTGTTGGAGTGAACGGCTGAAGGACAAGGAATGCCCCAACTTTGATGCCGCTGTCCGAGACAGCATAGTTTGATCCCGTTATCGTCGTCGTGATGCCGAGCGGATAGTTGGATAATACCGTGCCCGACGAATACGTCGTGCTTGTTCCATCTACAACCATGATGCCATTTGGTGGAACTGTCCCGCTCACTGTCCACGAGTTTTCCCGGTAAAATATCATCGCCGCCTGCGTGATCGTAGGAAGTTGGGCTCCGAATCCTTTCGTGCCATTCGGCAGAACCAGCGGCACTACATTAAACTGTCCCGTCCACGATCCGCCGCTCGCATTGAAGGGGGCATAGGAGTAACCGCTGGTTCCACCGGCGGTAACAATGCCTGTTGTCGTGATGTTGATATTGCTCCGCAGGAAATCGAACATCTCGGTAAGGATTTGATTCCTGCTGTCCGGATATTTTCCAAGGAAACTGCCGCCCAGTCCGGGAATCGGAGATCCGGTGAGAGACTGCAGATAGGCGTATAGATCCTGGTTTCTCTGGATGAGGTTCCAATCCATCGTAGTGCTCTGGCTGCTGGGCATCGGGTTCTGCGTGGGACTATAGGTTCCAGTCACGGTGCGATTGTTTGGCCCTGAGGCGGAATAATCGAACGTATCGTAACGCTGGAAATAATAAGGTTTGGCATTTACTCCGGAGCCGATTGTCGAGCAAAACGCGATCAACTTATCCTTGGATGTCTGTGTATGTTTCCCGGTGCCGGGGTCGGGATCGATCTGTAGCGGCCAGAGAGTCACACGTGGCTTGTTAAAGAGGTTTACCTCAGGCGCGCGGCTGTTGGCCGTCAAAAAGAAACGGGTTTTCTCGATGTCGTTCTGCGTGAAATTTGAGCCGGAAACGATGGGATTCGCCTGCCTTGTGCCCGACACTATGGAGGTGCCGCTAAACAGGAATTCATCCACCGAGGTAAAAAGACGTTCATTGTCGGCGACTATGGCGGGAGACGTTCCACTGATGGCAACGCTGGCGCTTTTACTGCCTCCGTCCGATACCTTGGGTATGATCCCGTAAATTCTAGCATTGTAAGCGGTCTGCGTTTCTCCATTTAGCGGCGGGAAGATGGTGCTCAGGCATGTCATTGCCGGGTGCCCCGGGTAGCGCTGGAATTCATTTTGCGCGGGAAGATATTGGGTGAAGCTGGCTTCGTAGCTTCCCGTGGAGCCCGACACCCACGGCCTGTCCCAGAACGTGCCTTCCGATGCCGTATTCACATTCACCTTGCAGGTTTCGTCATCGGTCCAGAATGCGACGCGCCCGACGATCGTGTTGGTGGAGCCATCGGCCATTTTTGTCCCTGCACCGGTCACAATTCCGGAGTTGGGGTTCATCGGCTGCACGCTTCCGTCTTTCAGGACGTACAGCCACTGAACAGGGAGAGGGATCGGGTTGGTTTGCGCGCTGCCGGTGGTTATGATGCCCGTCGTGGTATTGATGAAACAGCCTTCAATCGGAGTGGACGATCCCGACAATGTTGTATTGGTCCCGGATTGAGAAGGCGCTATCGCTGCAGGGTCTATGATCGGGTAGTGGGTTAGTGCTGTCGTCCCGCTTCCTGCAGTCACGGGTTTGTTCAGGTCTGTGTAAAGATTCGTCTTGGCTGCACCGGCCCAGTCATCAGGTATTTCCGTCGACAAATTGGAGACCGGATTATAGGAACCCGAGACGCGCAGTGTGCCTGAGGAATAGAGCTTGTATGCGGTCACGGGATTTCCGTCGTCCCCGTATGTGCGGATCATGCCGGGCTGCGAAGCCCAAGCCAGGACATAGGGATTTCCTGTAGTCGCCGAAGTCCCGGAAGCTGCCGTGGCATCCTGTATTTGCGAGATCACGATGTTGACTGCGGAATCGGCAAGTGCGCGGGCATCCGATCCGCTGGCGTAACTTTTCGAGGATTGCAGTTCAGTGGAGACGCTGCTTAAGAACGCGATCACCAGCACAGCTACCAGCACCAGCATCCCCAGCACGATTACCAGTGCGATTCCGGATGTTGCAGGTTTGTTTATCGAAACTGCTGTGTCGGCAGGATTTGACTGCGGAGTCCACCAGAACGCCGGTTTTTTCTTGAAAAAAAACGTGAATATTCCGGGGGATTTGAACGGTTTCATGCCTATTTATTGCTCCATTTCGAATCGCGCATGATGATGTCGGTATTAAAAACCCGGTGGGTGAGCCGCGTTGTATTGCCGGTAAGATTGCCGGATTTTGCGTTGCAAATATCCTCGACCTTCTGCACATCGTTGTCCAGTTGCGTCGCATCCACAAAAAGGGGTGGGGTGGTATGGCTGAGATCAATGGCAGGGGGGACAGTAGTGCCGCTGCCCTGGATGCGAGCTGCGGATGTTTCGTCGATCACGATCATTACGACCCGCATTGTGGGAGGGAGCTGGGCGTGACGTGTCATTGTCTGTGTGGTCCCGCTTCCCATGGGATAGGCGTTGAAGGAGTCACCTGGAAAATCCGTCAGCGTGGGATTCGTGGTCGGGTCGGTGGCAGCATTGAGTGGGATGCGGGAGTTGTAATTGTATTTTGGCGCCATGGTCACACCCTGTCCGCCCGCGCTTGGATCATCCTGTGCCGGGGGGAGTTTTGGCAGCAACACAAGGGCGATCACATTCTCGGCGATCATGCGGCTGTTCGTCCCGGTATTATTGACGAACCAGTCGCAGTCCTTCGAGTGGGCGGGACTGGCAGCGGTTACCGCGGGATCGTATATCCCCAGTGCTTCCGTGGGCTGTGTCATTTCCATCAGGCGGAAGCGGTAGCGGGGTTTATACCCTGGCGCGAGTGAAACGTGGGAAGGCACGGTTGCCCTGTCCATGTCAAACTGGAGAAAGTAGCCGCACGCGTTCAGTGCATTGTCGAGTTCCTGATATGAGGACGAGGCCGAGTAACCCAGCGGCGCCTGGAAAAAAACCGCGTGGGTTTGCGTTGTAATGCTGGTGCCGGAAAGTAAAGTGCGCGCCTGGCCCGAGATGAAGTGGAGTTCCGAGTAGCGGTCATACGTATAGGGAACGAATGCTGCGAGCGCTGCGCTCCCGGAGATCTGGTTGCGCGCCGTGCCGCTCTGGTTGTAGTAGTCGTAGTAGGTGTTGAGTGTTGCCTGGCTGAGCTTGCGCGTCAGTGATTCAAAGCCGGCGCGTGCTTCCTGGAATGCCTGGATCCTGGCGGTTGCCCCCAACCAGATATTGCTGGTCTGGTTGGTGATCTGGACAACGATGCCGGTAATGATGATCAGCAGCGTCATCGCGACCAGCAATTCGACCAGCGTGAATGCGCGTGGCCTTGCTCCGCGATCTGGGGGTGCGGCATGCGGGGACATGGTGCGCTTACCGTCCGTTATCCGGGATGAGTACGGTATATTTCTTGGCGTCGGGATTCTTTGTCAGATCGGTTTCCCTGCTTGTCTGGTTCGCAGTAAGGCTGAGAATGCAAATTGTGACAGTGGCTAGTTTGTTGGTGGGAACAGGGCTGCTGGGGAGCACGGTGCTGGTCTGTACGCCAATTATCGCCTTGTAGATCGGGGTGGCGGAGGCGCTGGACTTGTTTCCCTGGTCATCAAAGTAGTAAGGCTTGTTCACCGAATCATTCTGCAAGTTCGTCAGCAGGGAAAAATCGGTCTGTTGGGCTTCCGTGATGAGCTGCTGGGCTATCTGGGCTTGGACTGTGGTATCAATCGCCTGCCGGGAGACGCCCAGCCCGATCGGCAGTAATGCCACCAGCGGCACAAATGCGAAAGCGATGATTCCGATCGCAAGGACCACCTCTACAAGAGTGAACCCTGTCTGGAAACGTTTGCGATTCTTTTGAATGCTTTGTTTACGAGAAATTTGTGAGCCCGTATCGGCTGTCAGATTTGTGGGGGTGGGAGCCTTTTGCATAATAACGGTCTGATTGGCCACTATGCATATAGCATTTTTGAATGCTATGCAATCACTTTATTCGCTTTTTTTACACTAAATAGACTGAGGCAAACAAAAAACCACTACGAATTTGTCGTTTGGGTTGTCGTTTGGGGGGCACCGGCTGCTATAGGTATCTCAGTAGTCTTTGAATCGCCGTTTGCTGTTAAAGCTGTTGGTTCGTAAGGGTGTCCATTGTTTTCCAGTATGATGTCCATCTCCGGTATCAACGAACGAAATGCGTCGGTGATTTTATGGCGTCCCCCGCAAGAGGCCCTTACCAGCATTTGAGGGCGCGAAACTTCCGAGTTCTGATCTACCTTCCCGTCAGCCAGCGCCAATGCGCTTTTCAGCAATCCATGGCCGATGGAATCGAAGTTTTGATGCACTGTGCTCAATGGTGGATCGCTGTAACGGCTTGCTTCGGTGTCATTGTATCCGACAATGCAGTAGTCCTCGGGCGCACTGAGCCCGATCTTGTGCATCGCCGTCATGAATCGCAATGCATGCTCGTCGTCGTAACTGATGATTGCGAGGTCACCCCGGTAGGGTTTCCAGCGTTCGGCAAGTTGGTCCATTCCTTGGGCGCCGGGGGCAACCAGGCCGCAGGGGCTCGGGAGATTTTCCCGCGAGGTGTAGCAGATAAACGAGGTAAGTCTTTTTTGCAGGATTATGTCGTGCGTAGAGTCCGGGCCGATCATGGCGATCCGTTGATGGCCGAGCAGGCGGTAATACCGGCAAAAGCCTTCGATCGCAGTGCTCAGGCCGAAAACACCGGGTTCCACAAAGCAATTTTTTTCAAGCCCGGGAATCAGCATCGCAAGGCTTACGGGCAGGGGGCAGCGCATTACAAATTGGCGGACTTCCTCGACCCGTTCATGCGGAAACCACGGGAGGATGAGGGCGCCGCATCCATCCTTCCGGAACTGTTCCGCCTGGGCGAGCGCATCTTCGCCGAAATCCTGCACCCAGCCCGACTGCAGATCCGCATTTTGTTTGAGGCCGGCGTGCGCGATCGACTGCATCACCCGGTAGGCGTATGCATTGCTCCCTTGGTAAACGAGAAGGCCTATGCGCTCGTCTGCTTCGGCCGCATCAGCGGCAGCGCTGTGGTGCCGGGCGATGAAAGTTCCGCTGCCGATGCGGCGGACTATGGTGCCATCGTCCACAAGTTGCTTCAGTGCCTTGCGAACGGTGAGAAAATTGCAGTTGTAGGAGACAGCGAGATCCCTTTCCGCCGGCAGTTTTGCCCCTAGGGGTAAAGTGTGGGCGAGTTGCCGGATTTCGGTCTCGACGCGTTGATATTTTAATTGGGTGGGAGCTACGTTCACTGGATTGGCCAGAAGGGTTGGCGTCTATTTTGCGGATTCAGTACCCGTATATAGCATTGTGTGCAGAAAGATGCCACATAATAAAGTGAAGCTGAGGGCTTTTGTATGGAATCAATACCATTGAAAACGTATTATGTTCACTTTGTTAACAAGCATAATATATTTAAAATAAAGTACTTATATAATATATATTGTTTAGTTTCAGTGGCTTTTGTCCAACATGTCCAGTCGGATTAAATTTTTCCAGACATTGAGTCATATGACTGATTTTGGCTCCGTATTGCTATAAAAAATATTTTTTGGCTCCTCGCAATGCTTGTTTTGCGGACCTCAGGTGCAATTTCTTAGCGAAAGGATAAAAATTAAATAAAGTGCTTGCATAGCAATAAAGTTTTGATAAGGAATTAGGTGTTGTTAAGAAATGATGGCATCCCCTTCCAATTTTTACCAATCAAGTAAAACCCCCTCCAGAAAGACCCCAAACATGAAAACCTTCATCCCTCGGCATTCCGGCAAAACCAAATCGCGGAAGTCGCAATTTATCGTGGCCGCTTTGATCGCCGCCGCTGCTGCGCTCTACGCACATTCCGCTCAGGCTACGGACGGGACATGGACGGCCAACGCGTCGACCACCTGGAGTGGCGCCGGCAACTGGTCGGGTGGCATTATTGCCGATGGAACCGGGGCCGTTGCAAATTTTTCGCTGACGAACCTGACTACTGCGACCAGGACGGTCACCATCGATGCCGTGTCGCGCACTGTTGGCACATTGCTGCTGGGCGATAGTGATATCACGGATAACCGGTCGTACACGATAGCCGGAACCGGCTCCACATCGCTGATTTTTGATAATGGCGGGGCCGTGAACAGCGTGGACGGGAGTGTCACAGGGGCGCTTCTCCGGGAGGTGGCAACCAGCAAGGGCGATACAATATCAGCTTCGGTCGTTCTCAGGGATTCATTGACGATCCAGAACTCATCAACCAACACGCTCACGATTTCCGGCACCGTCTCGGCCGGAACCTCGGGAGCAAAGACGATTACGACTTCCAGTGGCAATACCACATTCAGCTCAGCCATTAACGACGGCAGCGGAACGGTCAACGTGATCCAAAACAGCCCGGGGGTCTTGACTCTGTCCGCTTCAAATGCATTTTCCGGCGGTGTGACGATCAAGAGTGGGACAGTCAATTTCAGCAATGCAAACTCCCTTGGGACCGGGACTTTGGTTTTGGGAGGCACCTCGGGCAGCGCGGATGCGGGCTTGACCATGACGTCCAGCGTGTCATTCGCAAATGCGATCACGGTCCAGGCTGGCAGCAGTGGCAATACGCTCTCGATTACCAATAACGGAGGCACTTCCAGGATGACGACCACTGGCAATATTGCGTTGAATAACAACGTGATGTTTACAATTGGCGGCCAGGCGACGAATTCCAGCGGCGGATCCTGGTTGATTGCTTCGGGAACGACCGCCGGCTCCGGGAACCTCACACTGAATGTAACCGGCGGGTTCTCCACTTCCAACAACACCAACAGCCCCGAGTCGAGCACAGTTAGCTGGACCGGGCCGATCTCCACGAGTGGAACGATTATCAATGCCGGGACCGGTCTGGGCATCTCGACTATTGCCGGGAATATTAGCGGCTCAAGCAGTGTGACTCAGAACAGTGCCACATCGCTTCTCAATCTTTCCGGGTCGAACACATACAGTGGTTCTACCAGCGTGAATGCAGGTGTGCTACGACTCAATTCCGTTAACGCGCTGCCGGCGACCGGGGTGGTTACGGTTGCTTCAGGTGCCACGCTCCAGCTTTCCGGAGTTGTCTTATCTAGCAGTGGCGCGACGGTTAATATATCCGGAAACGGCAGTTTTTACACCGGTGGTGCATTGACTACGAGCGGTGGCTCGACCTATGCCGGGGCTCTCATCTTGCAGGGAAATGCAACGGTTGCCGGCGACAATGGGACGCTTACACTCACCGGCACGGTCAGCGGCTCCGGCAAGACTCTTTCGGTGTCGGGCGCGAGTAACGTGGTCATCTCCGCGCCGATTACAACCGGCACCGGCGGACTGGTCAAAATCGGCACGGGAATTCTTACGCTTTCCGGCTCAAACACTTTCACGGGCCTGACTTCCATAAACAACGGTGGAGTTTTGATGAGCAGCACCGGCGCACTGGCGGGCGGCGGCAATATCACATTTGGTGGCGGCTTCTTGCAGCACTCGGGAAGCAACAAGACTGATTTTGCCAGCAGAATCGTCAATAGCACAGGGCCGATTTCGATCGATACGAATAGCCAGGTCGTGACTTATTCTTCCGGCCTGGCGGCCAGCAACAGCGGTGGCTTGACCAAGATCGGCAGCGGCACACTGTCGCTCGGCGGCACAAATCTTTATTCCGGCATTACTGTGGTCAATGGCGGTGTCCTCGCCGTAAGTGCCACCACCGCCCTGCCTTCCTCCAGCAGTGTGTTTATTGATGCGGCGGGCGCATTGAATTCCGGCGGCGCCTACACCGGCGTGCAGGGTTGGTTGAGCAGCACCAAGATTTCGACGGCATCGACGGGTGCCATTGTTTTGACAGCATCGAGTTCGGAAAATATCGATTTCACGGGTTATGGCAGTCTCATGTTGGGGGCATCCACTAATGCGACATATACCGGCACGATGACGACCGCAGGCGGTTTTTATCGTCTCGGTGGCGGAGGTGCCACGTTGACCCTTTCCGCTTCAAACACCCTCACTGGCACTAATGGTCTCATCGTTGGTGCGGCCAATGGGACCGGCTCATCCACTGGCGGAGTCGCCATTACGGGTTCGAATAATCTCACCGGGGCTACCACCATCAATGTGGGCACTCTCACCTTGAGCAGCACTGGAGGAATCGTGGGTTCCGATGTCACGGTGAATGCTGGTGCGACTTTCGCTCTGTCGGGTACCGGGATCTTATCCGACAGTAATACCAACCGCGCAAAAAGTGTCACCCTAAATGGTGCCACGATGACTGTTGTCGGAGTGGCCACGGCCAATGTGACCGAGCAGGTTTCTGGTACGCTCAACATAGGTTCGGGTGCTTCCACGGTGAAAATTACGCCCAATATAAGCACAGAGGAGACGCTCACTTTCGGTGGCTTCAACCGTAGCGCGGGAGGTGTTGTTTTGTTCAGTGGTGCGGGCCTTGGTGTGAATAACATAGCCAGTTTCACCGGAAACTCCGTAAACGTAAGTTTCGGTACGACTCCCGCCATGAGCGGCACCGGGACGTCTGGAACAACCATCAAAATCATCGCGGGAGCCTATGGCGACACGAATTCGGCGGGCACGGGCTTTGGTACCACTGGTGGCCTTGTTACCTACGACGCCACCAAGGGTGTCCGCCTCCTGAATACCGCGACGGAATACACTTCCGCGATCACAGACGGCCAGTCGCAATTGGACAACGTGCGCTATGTGAAAACAGCCGGGTCGGGCGTCACTACCACCACTTTGAACTCGGCGACCGCCATCAATTCCCTTTCATTTGATCTCACAGGGACCGGTGGCTCCGGCGCAGGCGTTACTATCGCTGGCTCTGGAACACTGAAACTCAACAGCGGGGTGATTTATGTCAACCAGGCCTTTACGGGAACTACAGTCGCGACCGACAGTGTCGTGATTAGTGGCAGCAGCGGACTTAACCTGGATCTGAATGGCGGCGAGGGTATTTTCCTGGTGGCCTCAACCGGTGGTGCTACCTCGGTCAGCCGCCTTGACGTCAACACCGCGATTATTAATGGAACCGGATTGACAAAGGGCGGCGCGGGTTTGCTCGTGCTCTCGGGCACTACACCCAATACTTATTCGGGAACCACCACGATCAATGCCGGAAGCGTAAGGCTGGCCAAGACGGCAGGGGTGAATGCAATTCCAGGCGATCTGGTGATCAACAACGGCGCGACCGTTTACATGGATGCAAATGAGCAGATTGCAAATTCGTCCAATGTTACAATCAATGGTGGTATCTTGGCGCTTCGTACACCCGTCAGTTCTGGCGGATCGAGCAGCCGGACTGAGACCATAGGGAGTCTGACGATCACGGCCAACGGCGGGATCAGTTGGAGCAATAACGGTGGATCACTTACCATCAATAACAATGCGACGGTCACGGGTAATGGATCGTCATTGCAATCGAATACCCAGGGAACGCTAACCGTGGGTGGCACCCTTATCCTCAGCGATGGAGGAACCTTGAGCGTTGGCAGGAGTCAGACGGCGATTCCAAACACTTATGATTCCGTGACGACGCTGACTGGCGGTTTGAATATCACAAACACAACTACCGGTGCCTATACGCCGGTCTCGATCAGTTTCGGTTCAACCGCAAAAAACGGCGGCGAGCTCGTCCTGAACGGCGATGTGACGTTTACCGGCAATTCCACAAATACAAACACCACGATTATTGATGCTCCGTTGGGCTCGGGACCCCAGGGGGTTATCGCTCTCGGTGGAACGCGTGCTTTTAACATAGGCGACGGTGCGGCCGCTGTGGACGTGGCGGTCACGGCGCCGCTTATTGACGGCACTGCCGGCGCAAGCGGTCTGACGAAGACCGGCCTCGGCACGATGAATCTCACCGGAGCGAGCAGCTATACGGGTGCGACTTCAGTGCTGAACGGCAAACTGGCTGTCAACGGATCGCTTGGAAATACCGCAGTGACCGTGGGCAACTCGGGAACGAGTTCGCTTGCACCGACTCTCGGTGGCGGCATGGGAGCGCTGAATGGAGGCACACTCCAGAGCCTCATCGGTAGCGCGACCAAGCAGGTTTACGCATCGAGTGCCAGCATCGGGTATATCGGGGGTGCGGTGACAATCAGCGGAACCGGCGCGGGTGGTTCCGTGGGACATCTCGCCCCGGGCAACAGCGTGGGAACAATCACCATGGGCTCGCTCACATTGAGCGGCGGATCGATTCTTGACTACGAATTCAATGCATCGGCGAATGATTTTACGGTCGTGACCGGTGCGTTGACACTCAACAGCGGCACGGCGGGAATCAATCTCTATCAGGAAGGAACCACGACCCAGTTTACGACAGTCGGGACGTATGACCTCTTCCAATATGGAAGCTTGGTGGGAAGCGTGAGCAATCTGTCGGTTCTGAACCCGAGCGGAACCAATAGTTACACATTCGGAACGACAACGGTCAGCGGCACGAATTACATAACATTAACGGTAGCTGCTGCTGCCGGTGCAACCGCGACGAACTACACGCTGTCAGTATCAGCCGGGACATCGAAGATGTTGACTGGAGGTTCCACGGCAATCACAACCACGATTACGAACACCGGCACCACCGGCCAGGATGGCCTGAGCTACACCGGCCTGGGATCGACCGTAACAGGCGGCCCCGGATCAGTTACCGGCGGCACGACTAGCGGATCGCTCGCAATCCAGACCAGCGGATCCAACGCCGGAAACCAGAAATACGTGAGCAGCGGATCGAGCGGAGTAGTGACAGTAACAGCGGGAGTATCTTCCGCGAACAACAGCACACTCGGCGGAGCAGCCACATTGACCGGCTCAGCGGGAACCGTGAGCGTCTCGGTATATGATCCAGCAAGCCTGAGCTTCAGCGGCACGGGCAACGGGCAGACCTGGCGCGTGAGCAACGCGGCGGCAACAGCAGGCGGCCTGCGCTCGGACGCAATCATCACCAGCGCGACATTGGTGGCTGCACAGACCCAGGCAGGCTGGAGCACG